>Ga0180216_1001317_pt1 | contig 22490 bp, 17 predicted proteins | sample eDN3rd37CBELigMG_FD_128879 | JGI IMG/M metagenome (GOLD analysis project Ga0180216, IMG submission 128879) | Enriched Miracle-Growth compost microbial communities from Emeryville, California, USA - eDNA 3rd pass 37_C BE-Lig MG (version 2)... ...
AGAGGCCACCAAGGCCCTGATCCGGAAGACGGGCGTTCAGATCGTCATCAATGTCGGCTCGGCCTTCCTCAATATGTCGGTTCTTCGGGCCTGTATCGATACGGGCGTGGCTTACATGGACACCGCAATCCATGAAGACCCGAAGAAGATCTGCGAGACCCCGCCATGGTATGGCAATTACGAATGGAAGCACCTCAAGGAATGCGAAGAGAAGGGCATTACCGCCATTCTCGGCATTGGCTTCGATCCGGGCGTGGTCAATGCCTATGCGCGTCTTGCTGCCGACGACTATCTCGATGAAGTCAAATCCATCGATATCGTCGACATCAATGCCGGTTCACACGGCCGCTGGTTTTCGACCAATTTCGACCCGGAAATCAATTTCCGTGAGTTCACCGGCACGGTCTATTCCTGGCAGAACGGTGCCTGGCAGTCGAACAAGATGTTCGAAGTCGGCCATACCTTCGACCTGCCGGTCGTCGGTCCGAGCAAGGCCTATATGACCGGCCACGATGAAGTGCACTCGCTGTCGAAGAACTATCCGAACGCCGACGTGCGTTTCTGGATGGGTTTCGGCGATCACTATATCAACGTCTTCACGGTGCTGAATAATCTGGGCCTCCTGTCCGAACAACCGGTCAAGACCGCCGAAGGTCTGGAAGTCGTGCCGCTCAAGGTAGTGAAGGCTGTGCTGCCCGATCCATCATCGCTGGCGCCGGACTATACCGGCAAGACCTGCATTGGCGATTTCGTCAAGGGCACCAAGGACGGCAAGGAGAAGGAAGTCTTCATCTATAACGTTGCCGACCACAAGGACGCCTATAACGAAGTGGGTTCGCAGGGCATTTCCTACACCGCTGGCGTTCCGCCGGTTGCAGCCGCAATCCTCATCGCTTCGGGCGAATGGGATGTGAAGAAGATGGTCAATGTGGAAGAGCTTGATCCAAAGCCATTCCTCCACATCCTGAACCAGATCGGCCTGCCATCCCGCATCAAGGATGAAGACGGCGACCGCGCGCTCAACTTCGCATAAGCATGGGTCCGGATGAATGAAGAAAACCCCGCTTCGGCGGGGTTTTTATTTTCTCGATCCTCATCCTGAGGAGGCCCGCAGGGCCGTCTCGAAGGATCAAGGGGGCAACGAATGACGGTGGAAGACCAGCGTTGCGGTGGCCGTTCCATCTGGACCTCGCCCTTCGAGGCTGCGCTTCGCTCCGCACCTCAGGGTGAGGGGTGTGGCGCTCGATAAAGAGGTCAGAAGAGCGCGGGTAAAGAAGGTGCGCCGGGGTGATTGAGATTCTGGTGAGGACGAGACGAAAATGGTGTTTCTCGAGAACCGGATTGGAATGTACTTCAGAGCGCATCCCGAAAAGTGTGAAACGGTTTTCGGGATGCGCGTGAAAACAAAGAATTAGAGCGCCGATCTGATCCAATCAGATCGGAACGCGCTCTAGGGTACATGAGCACCGGAAGCGAAGAGAAGCGCCATTTGCAGACCGTCCGCGCCTGAACCTCAGTCGCCACGCGGCCAGGTATCCGCCAGCCGGTATCCACCGGGAAATGGATCGCTCGGATCGAGCATGAGCTGCGAGGTTCCTGTCACCCATGCGCGACCGGAAATGATCGGGCTGATGGCTGGCTTGCCACCAAGCTCAAGCGTCTTGTCGAGCCGACAATGAAACTCCGTACCCAGCACGGACTTGCCGATGAATTTCTCGCCGACCTTCATCTGGCCCTTGGCGTGCAGCACGGCCATGCGCGCCGAGCAGCCCGTACCGGTCGGCGAGCGGTCGAGTTTGGCCGGGCGAATGGCAACGGTGTTCACGCCCGTCAGCACGTCGCCCTCCCGTGTTACCGGCTCGGTGATCTGGCAGAAGGAAATGTGGTTCCAGTCTTTTTCCGGGTGGCGGAAACCCAGCTGCTCATTGGCGGCCTTGGTGATCTTGACGCCAATCTCGGCCAGTTCCCGCGCCTGACCCGGCTCGATCTTCATGCTGATCTGCGCTGCGTCGATAATGACAAAGCTGTCGCCGCCATAGGCCGTATCGACGGTGAGAGTACCAAGTCCTTCAACTTCAAGCGTCGCATCCAGTCGGTCGGCGAAAGATGGAACATTGCGCACGCTGATACGCTCCGCCTTGCCATTGCGGCATTCGGCTTCCACCTCGATAAGCCCGCCTGGCGCTTCCAGCACCATTCGCGTCACCGGCTCCTGCATCGGGATGATGCCGCTGTCCAAAAGCACGGTCGAGACGCAGATCGAGTTCGAACCGGACATCGGCGGCGTATCCGCAGGTTCCATGATGATGAAGCCCATCTGCGCGCGCGGGTCTTTCGGCGGCACCAGCAGATTGACGTGGCGGAACACACCGCCGCGCGGTTCGTTGAGCACGAAATTGCGCAAGGTCTCGTCGCTGGCAATGAAGCGCGATTGTTCCCATACGGTTGCACCCGGAGGCGGAGCCACACCGCCGACGATGACATCGCCGACTTCGCCCTCCGCATGACAGCCGACAATATGGATGACTTTGGTGCTGCGCATGACGCCTCCTTCCAATTAATGCAATCATTCCTATCGGTTAGGCCATAAGCGTCAATCCTTTATCGGACAGGCAATGACGCTTTCGCGTCAGAATGAGGATTTGATTCCTCCATGTGTCCGGAGACGAAAAATCCATTTCGAGACGTGTTGCTTCTTTGAGCAAGTCTGATATCCATGTTGCTCTAATTTTGTGCAAATCGATGCGCAGCCCGCTTGGCTCCGGATCAGTTTCTGGAACATACACAACGTTCCCAATAGAAATTGAGCAACCCGAAAAGTTGGGGCGAAGTCGCTCTTGCAGCGACAAACGCCCTTAGCCGGCATGGGACGGTCGATGATCGTATTTCCGCGCCTCTTCTCAGATTGACATGGTCTCTGATGTTCCGGGGCGTGGCCTCATTCAAATGGAACATCCGGCGGGTTGACGGCCCCGGATGCTTCGGGGAGCGGACTATGGACAGGACAAACAATGCGGGCTTTGAGCAGCCCCATGAATCCGGCACGCAACGCTGGGGCAGGGAGATGGTCGCGGCGCTGACACTCGGCTGGCCGCTGATCTTCACCAATCTTTCGCAGGCCGCGCTGACGGCGACCGATGTCATCTTTATCGGCCGGCTCGGAGCGGACACGCTCGCCTCGGCTTTGCTGGCGACGAGCTTCTACCATACGTTGATGATCTTCTCGATGGGGCTTGTCTCGGCAGTGATGCCGATGATCGCCATTGCGCTTGGCAAGAACCGCCATTCGGTGCGTGATGTGCGCCGCACCGTTCGTCAGGGCTTCTGGACCGCAATCATGATCGCGGTTCCGGTCTGGATCGTGCTCTGGCATTGCGAGGAAATTTTCCTGTTTCTCGGCCAGCGTCCGGACATCGCCGCCCGCTCGACGGATTTCATGCACACGCTGCAATGGGCGCTGTTGCCTTATCTAGGCTATATCGTGCTGCGCTCATTCTTTGCGGCGATGGAAAAGCCGATGTGGACGCTGCTCATTGCAGCCCTTGCGATCGGTTTCAACGCGCTTGCCGGCTGGACGCTGATTTTCGGCCATTTCGGCTTCCCGCGCATGGAATTGCATGGCGCCGGTATCGCCACCACGGCATCAAGCACGATGATGTTCCTCGGACTTGCCTTCATCACTTTGCGCCATCGCCGTTTCCGCCGCTATCACCTGTTCGGCCGTTTCTGGCGTCCCGACTGGGCGCGCCTGCTTGAACTGTGGCGTATCGGCATTCCCATGGCGCTCACTTTCGTGTTCGAGACCTCCATCTTCTATGCCGCGGTCGTCATGATGGGCCGCATCGGCCCGACGGCCATGGCGGCTCACGCCGTGGCGATCCAGATCGCATCACTCAGTTTCATGGTGCCGCTCGGTTTCGGACAGGTGGCAACCGTGCGTGTGGGCCGTGCTTATGGCGCCGGCCACCCCAAGGCGATTGCCTATGCGGGCTGGAGTGCCTACGCGCTCGGTGTGGGCTTCATGGCGGTGATGGGGCTGCTTATGGTGCTCATCCCTCGCTTGTTCATCGGCGTCTTCCTTGATCTGCACGACCCGCAGAACCTGCCGGTGATGGAACTGGCGGTGACTTTCCTTGCGCTGGCCGCACTCTTCCAGATCGTCGACGGCGCACAAGCCGTTGCAGCAGGCATGTTGCGCGGCCTGCGGGATACCCGCGTGCCGATGTTCCTGGCTCTGTTTGGCTATTGGGGCGTGGGCTTGCCGCTCGGCGCATTGCTTGCGTTCAAGTTCGAACTTGGCGGTGTCGGTATCTGGCTCGGTCTTGCTGCGGGTCTCGGCATTGTGGCGGTGTTGATGACACTGCGATGGCGCAGGCATCTTGCACATGTTTCGGCTCACCCTGCCTGAGCGCTCCAATAAAAAAGCCATACGCCCGGCGGGCGTATGGCTTTGACGATCTGATCCTGCGACTTACTTCGTCAGCGCAATGATGCGGTCGAGTGCAGCGCCGAAGCCTTTCAGCGAAACCTTGAAGGCAACCGGCTGGCTTGGGCTCAGGGCTGTCGTGGTGACGTTGATATTGGTGCCGGCCTTGAGGGCGGCAACCTGCTTGGCGTCGAAGCTTACTGGAGCCAGGCAACCCTGCGGCAGGCAGGTGGAGAAAGCGAGATTCGGTGCGGCTGCGTCATCGATCTTGAGGGCCGCGCCCTTGGCGAGATCAAGGCCGAACGGCATCAGCAGGACGCCTTCAACCTTGCCCGCGACATTGCGCAGTTCCGCCGTCAGAACGCGCTGGCCGGTCTGCGTGCTGCTCTGCTCCTGACGCATCACGCAGATGCTGGTGTCTTTCTAGTTCTGACAGGAAACAGTCCAGTCCTCATAGGTTTCCTGCAGATTGCTGGCGCCGCCGGGAAGCGGGGCAGCAAAGGACGAAGCGCCTGAAATGGTTGCGAGCGTGAATGCAAGACCGATTACACGATAGGTTTTCATAAATAGATTCTCTCTGAAATGAATGGCTCCCGGAGCTGTATACTCCGAGACAGTGTTCAAGAAAATGATATTGAGCATAAAATATTCGCGTCATCAACTGCGATCGTTGTTTGTATTTTAGTTATATAAATAGCTATCAATATATTGCTTCTTGTGCGGTTGCGCTCCTGCGGCGTCAGGTTTTTCCCCGTGCCCCTTTTCCTGGCAAGCCGGGAACTTTAAAGTCATCGGCTGAAAGGTCGGCCTGGGACGCCGGGAGGAGAGAACGTGACGCTACGCTACCAGATCGTTGCACTGGCGATTGTGCCGCTCATCGTGGCCATATTGACGGTCACGGCCTTTATTACCTGGCAATCGGCCAATCTGGTGCAGAGCAGCATCGCCACTTTCGAGAAGAATATGCTGAAAGCCAAGGAGACCGAGCTTCTTAATCTCACCAATCTGGCCCTTTCCTCCATACAGCAGATTTACGACGAGGCCGGTCCCGACGATACCGCGGCCATGGAAAAGGTGCGCGAGATACTGACCTCGCTCGATTATGGTCGCGACGGTTATTTCTTCGTCTATGATTATGACGGCAACAACGTCGTTCATCCGCGCCAGACCTTCCGCCCGGGCCACAACTGGCTCGATCTCGTCGATCCAGACGGGGATCGCGTCATCGCCAATCTGATCGGCAAGGCCAAGGAGGGTGGCGGGCTGCACCAATATAAGTGGGAAAAGCCGTCGAGCGGCGAAATGGCCGACAAGCTTTCCTTCGCGGTCGGTCTGGATAAATGGAAATGGATGCTGGGAACGGGTGTCTATCTCGATGATGTCTATGTGCAGACTGCCGCCGCAAATGCGGATTTTCGCGCCAATATCCGCACGACCTTCCTCATTGTCAGTCTGATCGCCGTTCCGGCTGTGATGCTCGTCTTCGCGACCTGCATGCTGCTCAACCTGCGTGAGCGGCGCATGGCGGATACCAAGCTGAAGGAACTGGCGCAGCGCATCATCGATACGCAGGAGGAGGAACGGGCGCGACTGGCGCGGGAGCTTCACGACGGCATTTCCCAAAATCTCGTCGGCGTCCGCTACGCCATCGACCTTGCGAGCCGTCAGGTGAGAATGGGCAGCGGGGGTGCGCCGCTTGCAATCGAAAAGGCATCGGACGCGCTCAACGGCGCAATCAAGGAAGTGCGGCGGCTTTCGCATGATCTGCGTCCGCGCATTCTGGATGACCTTGGCCTGACCGTCGCGCTCAAGGCCCTGTGTGAGCATTTCTCTGAACGGACCGGCATTGAAACCCGGCTGGAAGCGAGCGGGTTGAGCGAGACGCTGAAGCCGGAGGCAAGCACTGCGCTTTATCGTGTCGTGCAGGAGGCGCTCACCAATGTTGAGCGTCATTCCGGCGCGAGCCGCGTGAACATCCGTCTCTGGGAAGCCGGTGGCAAGGTGACGATGACGGTTGCCGATGATGGTAATGGTTTCACCGCGCGTGATTTGAAGGATCCGCTTTCCGGACTTGGCCTGCGAAATATGCAGGAACGGATGGCACATTTCGGCGGGGTGCTCTTGGTTGAAACCAGTGCAGATGGTACGCAACTGACCGCGCGCCTGCCGCAGTCGGCAACAGAAAGAAAGCGGGAACCGGAAGTCGCATGACGAATGAATGCAAGATTCGCGTATTGCTCGTGGACAACCACCCGCTGGTGCTGGACGGTTTGCGGGCTGTACTCGAAACCTATGACGATATTGATGTTGCTGGCGCGGCTTCCAATGCGCGGGCCGCTCTCGAACTGGCGCTTGCCGTCAACCCGGATGTGGTCCTGATGGATATCAATATGCCACTTCTCAACGGTATCGACGCCATCGAACTGTTCAAGAAGCAGTTTCCGGGCATCCGTATCCTCATGCTGTCCATGCACGACAGCCGTGAATATATCTCGACCTCGATCATGCGTGGGGCTTCGGGGTATGTCTTGAAGGACGTGTCTACGGCAGAAATCGTGGCCGCCATTCATGCGGTCGCGTCAGGCGGAACATATTTCTCGTCCGGCGTTTCGGAAGCGCTGCTCGACAGCGGCGAGAGGAAGTCGGAAGGTTTGTCCGTTCGCGAAAACGACGTGCTGGTGCTGGTGGCCGAAGGCGGCAGCAATCGCGAGATTGCAATCAGGCTCGGCATTTCGGAAGCAACCGTTGAAACCCACCGCAAGAACATCAAGAAGAAGCTTGGAATTGCCAGCACGGCGGGGCTTACGCGCTACGCCATAGAAAACCGGTTGCGCCTGTCTTCGCCATAACCGGCATGGGCCACGGACTGCTGATTTCGCCTTACCCACTAATGGGTAGTCCTTTGTTCCTTAGAACTTTCGTCCGCTTGCGAGGCGGATTCGCCGGTCCTATCATCCGCCCCAAAACCGCTTGAGGAGGCGGAACAGAAGGGGAGGAGCGATGTCAGTCTTGCTGGCGTTGTCGCGCGCTATCGACGCGGCCAATAATATCATCGGAAAATCCGTATCGTGGCTCATACTGGTGGCCGTGCTCATCAGTGCCATCAACGCGGTTTCGCGCAAGCTGTTCAATGTCAGTTCGAATGCATGGCTGGAAGCGCAATGGTATCTGTTCTCGGCGGTCTTCCTGATCGCAGCCGGATATACGCTCCTGCACAGCGAGCATGTGAAGGTCGATCTTCTTTACAGCCGCTATTCGCGACGGACACAGCTTCTGGTCGAAATTTTCGGTACGATCTTTTTCCTTCTGCCTTTCTGCCTCATCACGATTTACCTCTCCTGGCCCATCGTGGAAGCAAAGATCGCCAGCGGCGAGACTTCCAACAATACCGGGGGGCTGGTTCTCTGGCCGGTCTGGGTGCTGATACCCATGGGCTTCGGCCTGCTTGCATTGCAGGGCATCTCCGAACTCATCAAGCGCATCGCAATTCTTCAAGGGCGCATACCGGACACGGTGGCCATTGAAGATGCGGAAGCCCAGGCGCTCTGAGGGGAACGGACATGATTGCTTTTATTGCGGAAAATCTCGCCCCGCTGATGTTCCTGTCGCTGGTGGTCGTGCTTTTGCTCGGCTATCCGGTTGCCTTCGCGCTGGCTTTCGTGGGTTTCGCCTTCGGTTTCGTGGGCATCGAAATGGGCCTGCTGCCGGTCAATCTGTTCGGGGCCATACCGGACCGCATCTTCGGGCAGATGTCGAACGAGACATTGCTTGCCATTCCCTTTTTCACCTTCATGGGGCTGATACTGGAGCGAAGCGGCATGGCGGAAGAACTGCTCGATACCATCGGGCAGCTTTTCGGTCCCGTGCGCGGCGGTCTCGCCTTTGCCGTTATCGTCGTCGGCGCGCTTCTGGCGGCAACGACCGGCGTGGTCGCCGCTTCGGTTATTTCCATGGGGCTGATTTCGCTCCCGATCATGCTGCGCTACGGCTATGATCGCAAAGTGGCGAGCGGCACGATTGCCGCCTCCGGCACGCTGGCACAGATCATTCCGCCAAGCCTCGTTCTAATCGTTCTTGCCGATCAGTTGGGCCGCTCGGTCGGCGATATGTACAAGGGCGCGCTGGTCCCCGGCCTGCTGCTCGTCGGCTTCTACTGCGCCTTCATCATCGGCATGGCGATCCTGCGGCCCGATTCGGTGCCCGCGCTGCCGCCGCAGGCCCGCACCCTGAAAGGCTGGAGGCTGCTGCAGCGCGTGGTGATCTCGCTCGTCCCGCCGCTGGTGCTGATCTTCCTGGTGCTGGGAACGATCTTCATCGGTGTTGCAACGCCAACGGAAGGCGGCGCCATGGGCGCGGTCGGCGCGCTCTTTCTGGCCATCATCAACCGCCGCCTCAACATGACGATGCTGAAATCGGCGCTTTATGCCACGGCGAAACTGTCTTCCTTCGTCATCTTCATTCTGCTCGGCGCCCGCGTGTTTTCGCTCACCTTCTATGGCGTCAACGGACACATATGGGTCGAGCACCTGATGACCTCCATTCCGGGCGGCGAGATCGGCTTCCTGATCGTCGCCAACATACTGGTGTTCTTCCTGGCCTTCTTCCTCGATTATTTCGAGCTGGCCTTCATCATCATCCCGCTTCTGGCGCCGGTCGCCGACAGCCTCGGCATCGACCTGGTCTGGTTCGGCGTCATGCTGGCGGTCAACATGCAGACATCGTTCATGCATCCGCCGTTCGGCTTCTCGCTCTTCTATCTGCGTTCGGTAGCGCCATCGCGTCCCTACAAGGATAAGGTAACGGGTGCGACCATCCAGCCGGTGACGTCGGGTCAGATCTATATGGGATCGATCCCGTTCCTCTTAATCCAGCTTGTCATGGTCGGCATCATCATCGCCTTCCCGGGCATCGTGACCCACTACAAGAGCGGCCATCCGCAGGCCGATCCGGCGTCAATCCAGATCAATGTGCCGATGCCCGATGCCGGCGGCGGCAATCCGTTCGGCGCGGCTCCGCCGCCTTTTGGAGCGCCCGCACCATCGAACGAACCCTTGCCCGCGCCGTCATTCGGTTCGCCACAGCCGAGCTTCGGGCAGGACAAGGACCAACAGCAAAAACCTGCTCAATGAGGGGAAACGAGCATCGAGCAGGCGCAACAAAACCAGAACAATCTTTGGAGGAGACACATGAAACAGGATTTGAGCCGTCGTACATTTCTGACCAAGGGTGCAGCAATCGGCGCTGCCGCCGCAACGAGCGGAGCGGCACTCGCAACTCCTGCAATCGCGCAGGAATTGCCGACGCTGCGCTGGCGTCTGACTTCGGGCTTTCCGAACAATCTGGATACCATCTATGGCGGCGCGGTCTTCATGGCGAATGCCGTGTCGAAGATGACCGACGGCAAGTTCCAGATTCAGGTCTTCCAGGCTGGTGAAATCGTGCCGGGCCCGCAGGCCATCGATGCGGTTCAGGCCAATACCGTCGAAATGGCGCATACCTGCGGCTATTACTTCACCGGCAAGAACCCGGCCTTTGCCATCGGCACGGCCATCCCTTTCGGTATGAATACGCGCCTGCAGAACGCATGGCTCTATCACGGCGGCGGCAACGAGCTTTATAATGCCTTCCTCGCCGATTACGGCATCGTTGGCATTGTCGGGGGCAACACCGCTGCGCAGATGGGCGGCTGGTATCGCAAGGAAATCAAGAGCCTTGAGGATCTCAAGGGCCTGAAGATGCGCATCGCGGGTGTTGCCGGTGAGGTCATGTCGCGGCTAGGCGTCGTTCCGCAGCAGCTTCCGGGCGGCGACATCTATCCGTCGCTGGAGCGCGGCACGATCGACGCCGCTGAATGGGTCGGCCCCTATGACGACGAGAAGCTCGGCTTCTACCAGATCGCGCCATACTACTATTACCCGGCCTTCTGGGAAGGCGGTGCTTCGGTGCACTTCTTCATCAACAAGCAGCAGTATGAAAGCCTGCCTGAAGCCTACAAGGTTGCGCTCAATACGGCTGCCGAAGCCGCGACCCAGAATATGATCGCGCTTTACGACGTGAAAAACACCGCCGCGATCCGATCGCTGGTGTCCAAGGGCGTAAAGCTTCAGCCATTGCCGCGTGACGTTCTGGATGCTGCCTACAAGGTCGCCTTCGAACTCTATGCGGAATATAACGAGAAGAATCCGGCATGGGCGAAGATCTATCCGTCGTGGAAGAAATTCCGTGACGAAGGTTTCGAATGGTTCCGCGTCGCTGAATATACCTATGACAGCTATGTCTATGCGCAGCAGGCGGCAGGCAAGTAGCCGCTGAGGGAGGTGGGCGCTGATCCGGTCGACCGGGTAGAAAGACGCGCCAGATGCAGATGCTTGTAAACGGGGCCTTCGGGCCCCGTTTATTTTTATGTGTAAGGAGATGTAGAAATAGTTCGATAAAAATTGTTAGCTTGAATACATTGGAAATATTAATTGAGATATAAATTCTGAGTTATAAAATGCTTATAAGTAAAGAATTTCATAATTAGTGCTAAAATTGACACATATGCTTTCATAACAAAGTTTTATTCTAAAATTGGAATTGATGGTTTTGAATAATTCATTCTATCACGTCTCGTCTGAAAAATTCTGGAGATAGTGAAATGAAAATCAAGAGCTTGTTGTTCGGCTCGACTGCGGCGCTGGTTGCAACCACCGGGGCATATGCTGCGGATGCTATTGTAACGCCCGAGCCTGAGTCCGTTGAATATGTTCGCGTTTGCGATGCCTATGGTGCGGGATATTTCTACATTCCGGGTACCGAAACCTGCCTGCGCATCTCCGGGTATGTCCGTTACGACGTCACTGGCGGCAACAATGTCTACGGTCGCGGTTTTGTCGATGGTAACAAGGTCGATACGCGCCGTGATACCTGGGATAACAAGGCTCGCTTCACGCTGGACATGTCGACCGTTTCGGAAACCGAACTGGGCACTTTGAAGACCTTTGCTGAAACCCGTTACGATTGGGGCAATGGTGTTGAGGGTTCGTCCGGTTCGCTGCGCTACGCCTACATCCAGCTGGGCGGACTGCGTGTCGGTCTTGATGAATCGGCCTTTGTTACCTTTCCGGGCTATCTCGGCAATGTCATCAACGATGACGTGATCCTCGCGGGCGGCTATCGCACGAACCTGATCAGCTATACCTTCACCGGTGGCAACGGCTTCTCCGCCATTGTGTCGCTCGAACAGGGCAACAATGACGATACGGATGGCAAATACGGCTTCAACGGCGTCATCAAGGATTACACGCCGCATGTCGTCGGTGGCCTGAAGTATGAAGCCGGCTGGGGCAAGATCGCGGGCGTCGCCGCCTATGATGCGCGCAACGAAGAGTGGGCAGGCAAGGTCCGCGCTGATGTGAACATTACGGACCGTTTCTCGATCTGGGCGATGGGCGGTTACAAGTCCAACAAGGACGAATACATCACGCAGACCGATGGAAATGGCAATGTGCTCGGTTCCGTCCGTGCAATCAGCAGCTTCTACGGCACCTGGGGTGGTGACTGGGCAGTCTGGGGCGGCGCGGCATTCAAGGTTACCGACAAGGCGATCTTCAATGCGCAGGCAGCCTATGATGGCAGCAAGACTTTCGCAGCCACTGCCAACGTAGCCTATGAAATGGTTCCGGGCTTCACGGTTACGCCGGAAGTTTCCTATACCAAGTGGCAGGACGACAAGTCCTACCTCAAGGGCAAGGACGCGTGGCAGGGCATGGTTCGCTTCCAGCGCTCGTTCTAACGCATTTCCAGCAAACTGCGGCGCGGTTTGCGTAGGACATGCAAATGTTGATCCGGGGGGCTCGTCCTGGCCTCCCGGGTCTCATCTGAAAACCCGATTATCCGTTCACTTGGTGTAACGGAGATGAATTCATTTAAGTTTTGTTGCTATAGTATTTTATCGAGTTGAATGAATATTATTGAAATGCAAGATGCATGCGGGAGATCGATGCATCGGTTTAACAAAATTGTAATTTGAATTTTTATATTCTTGTCCTATGTTTAAGGAACCATTCGATAGCGTAGAAGGACTGCGCTGTTTTCAAATCTGATCTCCAGTCGGAAGAATGGTACGGCGAGCTTCGGCTCGCCGTTTTTATTTGCATTCCAACCAAGGAAAAAGGCCGGGACATGACGGGTCTTCGGTCGATATGCAAGTGGTGAGTATGCTGATCGCCTATCGCGAAAGCTTCATGTGCCGGTTGACGTCCTTGTAGAGCAGGTAGCGGAACTTGCCGGGGCCGCCTGCATAACAGGCCTGCGGGCAGAAGGCGCGCAGCCACATGAAATCGCCGGCCTCCACTTCCACCCAGTCCTGATTGAGCCGATAGACGGCTTTTCCTTCCAGCACGTAAAGCCCGTGTTCCATGACATGGGTTTCGGCAAACGGAATGACCCCGCCCGGCTCGAACGTAACAATGGTTACATGCATGTCGTGGCGCAGATCGTTCGGATCGACAAAGCGCGTCGTCGCCCATGCGCCATTGGTGTCTGGCATGGGGTTAGGCGCGATATCCTTTTCGTTGAGGAACAGTGGTTCTGGAACGTCGAGGCCATCGACATATTCATAAGCCTTGCGCACCCAATGGAAGCGGGCCGTAGCTGCGCCGCTATTGCGCAACGTCCAGCCGCTCTTCGGCGGCAGATAGGCGTAGCCGCCTTCAATCAGCGTATGGGACTTGCCCGCCACCGTGACCGTGATCTCACCTTCGACCACGAACAGTACGCCTTCCGCGCCCTCATCCAGTTCGGCGCGATCGCTGCCGCCGCCCGGCTGCACTTCCATGATATATTGCGAGAAAGTCTCGGCAAAGCCGGAAAGGGGCCGCGCAATCACCCAGAGCCGCGTCTTGTCCCAGAAGGGCAGGAAGCTCGTCACGATGTCGCTGAATGTTCCCTTGGGAATGATCGCATAGGCTTCGGTGAACATGGCGCGATCGGTGAGAAGCTGCGTCTGCGGCGGCAGGCCGCCCGTCGGTGCATAATAGGTGCGATTGTTCTTGTCGTTGCCCATGTGGGGAATTCCTTATGTGAGAAGCTGGATCCACGACGCATCAGAAGGCCAGCCGTGAAATCGTAAAATAAAAGCGCCCGGAAGCGAACCTCCGGGCGGCGGGGATCAATAAAGCGCTTCGGGCAGAATATCCTTGAGGCGCAGCAGGGCGATGCGTTCCACCTGAGCGCAGGCGGTTTCAAATTCCGTATCGCGATCATTGGAAACGCGGCGCTGGAAAGCGCCGAGGATTTCCTTTTTGTTTCGCCCCCTCACGGCGATGATGAAGGGAAAGCCGAACTTTGCGGTATAGGCATCGTTCAGTTCGGTGAAGGACTGCTTTTCCGCGTCCGTCAGCGCGTCGAGACCGGCGCCAGCCTGTTCGGCGGTCGATTCCGCGGTCAGGCGTTTTGCCTGTGCCAGCTTGCCGGCAAGGTCAGGGTGCGCTTTGAGCACGGCCAGCCGTTCCTCCCGCGAGGCGGCGCGGAACACCCTGTTCATGGCTGCGGCGAGACCCGAAGCGGTGTCTTCCTCCACGGTGAGGCCCGCATCATAGGCACGTTCCGCGATCCAGGGCGAATGTTCGAAAATGCTGCCATAGCGCGCGACGAATGCGTTCTTTTCAGCGCTGGAAGGCACGACGTCCGCAACGGCCGGCTTGTAGTTTTCATGCCAGTGGCGGGCGATATCGACGCGCTTGGCGACCCAGACCTTGTCATGGCTCTGCACGTAATCGAGGAAGCGTTCCAGCGCTGCCACGCGGCCCGGTCGCCCGACAAGGCGGCAATGCAGGCCGATGGACATCATCTTCGGCGCGCCTTCGGCGCCTTCGCGATAGAGCACGTCGAACGTGTCTTTCAGATAGGTGAAGAACTGGTCGCCGGAGTTGAAACCCTGCGGCGTGGCAAAGCGCATGTCATTGGCGTCCAACGTATAGGGCACGATCAGGTGCGGCCCCTTCGGCCCCTGCACCCAGTAGGGCAGTTCATCGGCATAGGAATCGGCGGAATAGAGGAACCCGCCTTCTTCCATCACCAGTTTCAGCGTGTTGTCGGACGGCTTGCCCTGATAGATGCCGAGCGGGCGCGAACCGGTGATTTCCGTATGAAGGCGCACGGCTTCGCGGATGTGCTCGCGCTCAATCTCTTCGGGAACGTCCTTATATTCCCACCAGCGCAGTCCATGGCTTGCGATTTCCCAATCCGCTTCCTTCATGGCGGCGACGGCTTCGGGGTTCCTCGCCATGGCAAGCGTCACGCCATAGACGGTGACGGGCATGTTGCGGCGGGTGAATGCGCGCCACAGGCGCCAGAAGCCGGAACGGGCGCCATATTCGTAGATTGATTCCATATTGAGGTTGCGCTGGCCCTGCCAGGCTTGAGCGCCGACAATCTCGGAAAGCAGGCATTCGGACGCCGGATCGCCATCAAGAACGCAGCATTCGCCGCCTTCCTCGTAATTGACGACGAACTGCACGGCGATGTTCGCCCCTCCCGGCCAGCGCGGATCTGGTGTGTTGCGTCCATAGCCGACGAGATTGCGCGGATATTTCATTGCGGGTCTTCCCTCGTATTCGTTCGTTTTACCCATGATAATAAAGATTTATCGCTATTATTCCCCTTCAAAAATTTGAAAGACATCCAACGATATCCATCTTTCCCAATGCGCAGGATCGCGAAATACTGAATGCTGGGAACATGGTGTGGTTGCGGCCCCACAGCCGATGCCGATATCGGGCCGAAATAAACCACCGGAAATCAAAAGCTTGTAAGTTCTCCAGTCGGGACGGCAGGAGAATCGAAGAGCGGCAGGAGTGCAAATGGGTCAGGAAAAGAGCGGTGATGGCCGGTTGACGACGCATGTCCTCGACACGGTAAGCGGCAAGCCGGCAGCAAATCTGCGCATCGAATTGCGCCGCATCGAGAATCAGCAGGCAGAACCCATCCGTGAAATTCGCACCAATGACGATGGGCGCTGCAATGAGCCGCTGCTGTCGGGGGGCAACTTGCGATCCGGTTCCTACGAGCTTCTGTTTCATGTCGGCGAATATTTCGGCAAGACTGACGATGCCGTACCGTTCCTTGACGTCGTTCCTTTGCGCTTTGGCATTTCAGACGAAAAAGCGCATTATCATGTACCGCTTCTCGTTTCGCCCTTTTCCTATTCCACCTATCGCGGGAGCTAAGCGCCATGAACCAGTCTGTGCACCAGTCTGTGCGACACACGATCCGCTTTCTTCTGAACGGTGAAAAGATCGAACTCGACCGTGTTTCGCCGACCGAAACGCTGCTCGACTATTTGCGGCTGTCCGCCAAGCTGCGCGGCACCAAGGAAGGCTGCGGCGAAGGCGATTGCGGTGCGTGCACGGTGCTGGTCGGCAAGATTTCCGACGGCAAGCTGGTTTATGAAAGCGTCAATGCCTGTATCCGCTTCATGGGTTCGCTGGATGGTTGTCATGTGGTGACGATCGAACATCTGCGCGGAGCGGATGGCGGTCTGCATCCCGTGCAGAAGGCCATGATCGAGTTTCACGGCTCGCAGTGCGGTTTCTGCACGCCGGGCTTTGTCATGTCGCTCTACGCCTTGTGGATGCGCGAACCGAAGCCCGCCGATGCCGAGATTGAAAAGGCGTTGCAGGGCAATCTTTGCCGTTGCACCGGCTATGAGGCGATCATGCGCGCCGCGCGCGCAATTTCCGATTATGGCACGGCAACGGAAGATCCGCTCGCAGCCGAACGCGCGCTCGTGCTGGAACAACTGGCGGCGATGCGCGATGGCGTGCGGGTAGAAGTGGGCGAAGGCAGGGACCGGTTGATCGTGCCTGCCGATCTCGACGATTTCGCCACCATTCTGGCAGCGGAACCGAAGGCGACCATCGTCGCCGGTTCCACCGATGTGGGCCTTTGGGTCACCAAGATGATGCGCGACATTTCTCCGGTCGTCTTCATCGGCCATCTGGATGAACTGCGTTTCATGCGCGAGGAAAATGGTGTCATCACCATCGGCGCGGGCGTCACCTACACGGAAGCCTTCGGCTTCCTCGCCGGACGCATTCCCCAGCTCGGCCAGCTCATCAACCGCATCGGCGGCGAACAGGTGCGCAATATGGGAACCATCGGCGGCAATATCGCCAATGGTTCGCCGATTGGCGACACGCCGCCGCCGCTGATCGCACTTGGTGCAAAGCTCACCTTGCGCAAAGGGGCGGAGCGCCGCACCATCCCTCTGGAAGAGTTCTTCATCGCCTATGGCAAACAGGACCGCGGGGCTGGCGAATTCGTCGAGGCCGTGCATGTGCCGGTGCCGGCGGAAAACAGCCATTTTGCCATTTACAAAGTGTCGAAGCGTTTTGAGGAAGACATTACCGCGACGCTCGGCGCTTTCCATCTGACGCTCGACGCGGCAGGCAATGTGGCGACCGTTCGTATCGCCTATGGCGGCATGGCGGCAACGCCGAAGCGGGCAAGCGCGGTGGAGGCAGCACTGACGGCCAAGCCCTGGACAGAGGCGAGCGTTGAAGCGGCGCTGGAAGCCTATTCGCAAGATTATACGCCCTTGAGCGATATGCGCGCGACTGCCGAGTACCGGCTGCTCGCGGCGCGCAATCTGTTGCGGCGTTTCTTCGCCGAAACGGAAGGCAGTTACACGCCGCTGCGCGCGGCGGAAATCGCCGCGGCGTGAGGAGGCAATCATGAACAAGCATCCTGCAAACGCACTGAAAGCGGCCCGTATCGTCGGTGGTGTGGCGACCGACCAGAAGCACGATTCCGCGCACAAGCATGTGACGGGAACGGCTGTCTATATCGACGATATACCGGAGCCCGAAGGCACTCTGCACATCGGTCTCGGGTTTTCTTCCGTCGCACATGGTTCTTTCAAGTCGATCGATTTGTCGGCGGTTCGCGCCGCTCCCGGCGTGATCGACGTGCTGACCTACAAGGACGTGCCCGGCGAGAACGATGTTTCGCCGTCAGGCATGCATGACGATCCGATCTTCGCCGTCGACAAGGTCGAGTTTCACGGCCAGCCGATCTTTGCGGTTATCGCCAAAACCCGCGATCAGGCGCGCCGCGCCGCACGTCTGGCGAAAATCGAATATGAGGAAGCAGCGGGCATCTATTCCATCGATGGGCTGGATGGTCTGAAGGACCGGCTTGTCACCACGCCGCTGACGTTGAAGCGCGGCGATGCACGCGCGGCCATCGATGCCGCACCGCATCGCATCAAGAACCGCATGTATCTCGGCGGGCAGGATCACTTCTATCTTGAAGGGCAGGTTTCGCTGGCTATCCCCGGCGAGGATGAGGACGTCACCGTCTATTGCTCCACGCAGGGACCGAGCGAAACCCAGCATCTGGTTGCCCATGCGCTGGGCGTTCCGAGCCATTCCGTGACGGTGGAAGTGCGCCGCATGGGCGGTGGCTTCGGCGGCAAGGAAACGCAGGCCAACCAGTGGGCGGCGATTGCAGCCATCGCGGCCAAGAAGCACAAGCGTGCCATGAAGATCAGGCTCGACCGCGACGAGGACATGACCTCGACCGGCAAGCGGCACGGCTTTGTCATCGACTATGAAGTCGGCTTCGACGATGAAGGCAATATTCTGGGCATCGATTATCTGTTTGCGCTCAATGCCGGGTTTTCGGCTGACCTTTCCGGTCCGGTCGGCGACCGCGCCTTGTTCCACTGTGACAATGCCTATTTCTTTCCGGCAGTTCATGCGCAGTCGGCGCCGCTTTACACGAACACAGTGTCGAACACGGCGTTTCGCGGCTTCGGCGGCCCGCAGGGCATGGTCGGTGCGGAACGTGTGATCGATGAAGTGGCTTTCGCTGTCGGCAAGGACCCGCTGGAAATCCGCAAGCGCAATTTCTACGATGAAATGGGTAAAGACGGCACGCGCAACGTCACGCCCTATCACCAGAAGGTGGAGGATTGCATTATCCAGCGCATCGTTGCGGAACTGGAGGAAAGCTCCGATTACGCAAGGCGCCGCGAAGCGATCCGCGAATTCAACGCCAAGAGCCGCTATGTCAAACGCGGCATCGCACTGACCCCGGTGAAATTCGGTATTTCCTTCACCAAGACGGAGTCCAATCAGGCTGGCGCTCTGGTGCATGTCTATAATGACGGTTCGGTGCATATGAACCATGGCGGCACGGAAATGGGGCAGGGGCTCCATATGAAGGTGGCGCAGGTGGTGGCCGAGGAATTCCAGATCGACATCGACCGGGTGAAGATCACCGCGACGACGACCGCCAAGGTGCCGAACACCGCGCCGACGGCAGCTTCTTCCGGGGCCGATCTCAACGGTATGGCCGCCCAGGATGCTGCCCGCCAGATCAAGAAGCGCCTTATCCATTTTGCGGCCCAGCAATATCAGGTGCCGGAAGACCAGATCGTCTTTCTTCCCAACCGCGTTCGCGTCGGCAATCAGGAAATCAGCTTCAACGATCTCGTCAAGCAGGCCTTTATCGGTCGCGTGCAGCTTTCGGCGGCAGGTCACTACAAGACGCCGAAAATCCATTGGGACCGGGCCAAGGGTCGCGGTCATGCTTTCTACTACTATGCTTACGGAGCAGCCTGTTCCGAGGTTTCCGTCGATACTCTGACTGGCGAATATGTGGTGGAGCGCACCGATATTCTGCATGATACCGGGCGTTCCCTGAACCGCGCCATCGATATCGGTCAGGTTGAAGGCGGCTTCGTGCAGGGCATGGGCTGGCTGACGACGGAGGAACTTGTGTGGGACGACAAGGGGCGGCTTCGCACCCATGCGCCATCCACCTACAAGATTCCGCTGGCTTCCGACCGGCCCAAGATATTCAACGTGGCGCTGACCGACTGGTCGGAGGCCTATGAGCCGACGATCCATCGCTCCAAGGCTGTCGGCGAGCCGCCGCTGCCGCTGGGCCTGTCGGTACTGCACGCTCTGGCCGATGCTGTCGCCAGCGTGGCGGATTACAAGGTCTGCCCGCGTCTTGATGCGCCTGCAACACCGGAACGCGTGCTGATGGCCATCGAGCGGCTCCGCAAGCAAAAGGGCTAGAAAAATGCCGGGCGCACGTGACGATATCCGGGCTTTTCTCAACCGGCGTCCCGATAGTGTGCTGGTGGAAGTCACCGACGTGAAAGGTTCCGCGCCCCGCGATGCGGGGGCGTGGATGCTGGTTGCCCGCGATATGATCTTTCGGACCATCGGGGGCGGTCAGCTCGAATATATGGCTATAGACCATGCCCGGAAAATCCTGGCTGGCGGCAAAGACACACCCATGGACGTCCCACTCGGCCCGGAAATCGGCCAATGCTGCGGCGGACGGGTGGGCCTGAGCTTCAAACGTGTCAATCGCGGGCTCACCGACGAGCTTGTCGGCAAGGTCGATGCCGAAATAGCCACGCGCCCGCATGTCTATGTCTTCGGTGCGGGCCATGTCGGCGATGCGCTGGCAAATGCACTTTCGTTCACGCCCGTCCGGGTCACTCTGGTGGATACGCGGGAAGCCGAGCTGATGGCCTGCGATGTGCCGGGCGTCGAGACCTGTCTATCGGCGATGCCTGAGCAGGTGGTGCGTTCCGCCCCCCCGGGCAGCGCCTTCATCGTCCTCACCCACGACCATGCGCTGGATTTTCTCATCGTTACCGAGGCTTTGCAGCGGGGCGATGCCGTTTATGTCGGCATGATCGGCTCGAAGACCAAGAAGGCCACTTTCAAGAATTGGTTGAAACGCGAAGTGGGCAGCGACAATCTTTTTGAAAATCTCGTCTGTCCGGTCGGCGGAGCCGTCGTGAAGGACAAGAGGCCGGAAGTCATCGCAGCATTGGTCGCTGCCGAAGTTCTGACAGCAGTTCTGACCTCCGTACGTATCTCGCAGCCCGCCTGATCGGACGTTTTTTGGCGTTATCGACGTTGCAAAGAAGTATAGAGCGGTGTCCGCCGCTCTATGCCAAAGCCTCGCGGATCAGTCGCTGGCACCGTTCCGTCATGAAATCGATGATGAGACGCACCTTCGGGTCCTGAAAGCGCTTGTGCGGATAGATCGCAGCAAGCTGGATCGGCGCGGGTGGGGTGTTTTCGAGGATGGGAACCAGCCGTCCGTCGCGGATATATTCCTTCACTTCAAACAGCGGCTTGTTGATGATGCCTCGCCCGCCGAGCGCCCATTGCGTCAATACGTCGCCGTCATCGGAGTCATATGGCCCGGTGACTTCGAACTTGCGCAGGCCTTCCGCGGTTTGCAGCGACCAGTAATATTCCTTCGAGCCCGGAAAACGCAGCAGGAGACAGTCATGCTTGTCGCCCAGCAACTCGTCCGGTGACTGCGGGACCCCGTGTTTCTCAAGATATGCGGGCGCCGCGCAGATCACGCGTTCGCAATTCATGATGCCTCGCATGCGCAGGTTGGAATTTTCCAGAACACCGAGCTTGAAAGCCACATCGACGCCTTCGCTCATGATGTCCACTTCATGATCGGAGAGGCGAAGCCGCACTTCGATGTCGGGATATTTGTCGTGAAACTCCGGGATTCCGGATGCGATCAGCCGTCTGCCGAAGCCAAGCGGCGCGGTGATGCGAATCGATCCCTTCGGATTTTTCGCCAGTTCCGCCACGGCCGCTTCCGCCTCATCCACGGCTTCGAGGATTTTCAATGCACCGTCATAGAATACGCGGCCATGTTCGGTCGGCGTGAGCTTGCGCGTCGTCCGGTTGAAGAGCCTCACTCCCAGGTGCTTCTCCAACTCCTTGATTCGATTGCTTGCAACTGCGGGCGATGCGCGCTGATCGCGGCCCGCCGCGGATAGATTTCCCAATTCGACAACGCGCACAAAAACGCGCAGATTATCAAGATATGACATACGTCCCCTCCACGATTGTCTAGATTTTTTTGAAAGTGCTGGTCGTGATGTGACGTTCCCTGAACCTGATTCCTTTGGCACATAATGCAACAACGAACAATGGGCTAAGAATTGGCTCAAGAAACGGGATAAGAAATGGGAGTCCCTGATGTATGATTTCGCCGTAGCCTGGGACTGGCTGGGCTTCGCAGCGCGGTGGCTGCACGTGATTACCGCGATTGCGTGGATCGGCTCGTCCTTTTACTTCATCGCGCTCGATCTGGGCTTGCGCCAGCGCCCCGGCTTGCCGGAAGGCGCGCACGGCGAGGAATGGCAGGTCCACGGTGGCGGTTTCTACCACATCCAGAAATATCTGGTTGCGCCCGCCGAAATGCCTGAACACCTGACCTGGTTCAAATGGGAATCCTACGCCACCTGGCTGTCGGGTTTCACGCTGCTCTGCATCGTCTACTATGCCGGTGCTGATCTCTACCTGATCGATCCGAACGTCCTCGACGTCTCTCGTCCGGTCGCCATCGGCATTTCGATTGCCTCGCTGGCCTTCGGCTGGATCGCCTACAACACGATCTGCAAGCTGATGCTCGGCAAGAGCGATACGCTCCTGATGGTCATTCTCTACTGTATTCTGGTCGTGGTGGCCTGGGGCTATACGCACCTGTTCACGGGACGCGCTGCCTTCCTGCATCTGGGTGCCTTCACCGCGACGATCATGTCCGCCAATGTGTTCATGATCATTATCCCGAACCAGAAGATCGTGGTGGCGGATCTGATCGCAGGCCGCAAGCCGGACCCGAAATACGGCAAGATCGCCAAGCAGCGTTCGACCCACAACAACTATCTGACGCTGCCGGTTCTGTTCCTGATGCTGTCGAACCACTATCCGCTGGCTTTCGGGACGCAGTTCAACTGGATAATCGCCTCGCTGGTGTTCCTGATGGGCGTCACGATCCGCCACTGGTTCAACACGCAGCATGCCCGCAAGGGCAGCCCGACCTGGACCTGGCTGGTAACGGTCATCCTGTTCATCGTCATCATCTGGCTCTCGACTGTGCCGAAGGTGCTGACCGGCGAGCCGGAAGAACAGAAAATCTCGGCCTTGCAGCAGTCCTTCATCTCGGACCCGCACTTTGGAAAAGTGCGGGATACCGTTCTGGGGCGCTGCGCCATGTGCCACGCCAAGGAGCCGGG
>Ga0180216_1001319_pt1 | contig 22483 bp, 27 predicted proteins | sample eDN3rd37CBELigMG_FD_128879 | JGI IMG/M metagenome (GOLD analysis project Ga0180216, IMG submission 128879) | Enriched Miracle-Growth compost microbial communities from Emeryville, California, USA - eDNA 3rd pass 37_C BE-Lig MG (version 2)... ...
ACACAACGGTAGAACGGGACTGCGTTAATAGGCGCAACGTGGCCACAGCGACATCCGGCGTCGGGCGCACCTGGAGCGACGGGATCGTCTGCGCCAGCTGCTTCGTGTCGTACACGGTGGGGAAGGCCTCGTGAAATCTGCTCTTGAACGTGGCGATGTCGTCGGGCATCGGTCCGATGAACTTGGCGTACATGTGGGCCAAGTCGAGCAGGGCGTTGTGGCCCACCACGGGGATCTGCCGCTTTGACACGGCGTCGATCACGGCGCGGAAGCCGACCATGTTGGCGATGTTGGCCTAGACGTCGGGGCGCGTGGGGGCGTCAGCCGACGGCGGAGCGGCGTGAGCGGAGGCGACCGGTCGCAGCCTCGCGTCGCTGTGCCTACCTCCCGCGCGGCCCGCTTAGCTTCGGCCTCCTTCTCCTTCTCGGCGGCGCTCCGGCGGCTGATCCGGATAAACTTGTGCGACTGGTTCGGCACCTCGACGCTTTCCAGCGACAGGTCGCGGGCCACCTCCCTGCAGACCGGCGCATCTCCGGCGCCGAAGGTGGGCGAAGCGCGTCAGCGAGGCGCAAGCGCCGCTTCACGGCGGCAGGGTGACGCGGTCCTACAGGGTGCTAATCTGCTCGTAGGTCACGCGGCGAAGGTAGCCGTTCACTGGCGGCAGGTCCAGCGGCGCGGTCGACTCGGAGGCGATCCACGCACGGACCTTGTCGCTGCAGCCGCGGATGCGCGCACGATGGGGGCGGCGTGAACGGCGGCGTGTCAGCACCGGAACGCGACCGCCCTCGTCCGTCGCAGAAGCGAGCTTACAAGAGCTCGGTCACGAATTGGCGGTCCTTCTCCTGCAGCACAATCTTCTCCTCCTCGCGCCGCGGAGGATCCACCGGCTGCGCGCGCAGCTTGGCCTCCTCATCGCGCGACATGTAGTTCACGCCTGCGCAGATGACCTGCAAGCAGCGCACGCCGTCGCGGTGCGGTCAGGACCAGCCGCCCTGCGCACATTCGGCACTCCTTCGGCCACACGACCTTCGCGGAGCCATTTGTTGAAGTCAAAGTTGTGCTGCACCAGAAAGTTGAGCGAGCCCGGCTCGCAGAGGAAGCGGTGCTCGTTGGCCGGGCCCTCGTACGGGTACAGGTACACGTTGAACGGCGTGCACTCGTACCTGCGTCCATCACCACGGAGCTAGGAACGTCCTCCCGTAAGTACAAGCTGTGCGTCAGGCTCGGGCCTCGGGCCGGGCCGTACTTGCGCTCCTCGGTCAGGTAGCGGAACGTGGCGAGGCCAAACTGCGGCACCGCAAAGCTCGTGGCGTTCCGAGCCAGCTTGGCGTAGCGCTCCTGCGCGCTGTCAAAGTAGACGCTCCGATCGGCCAGCGTCTGCAGCCCTGTGAGCGCGAGCAACATTGGCCTTGGAATCCGCGCGGTGGTTTAGCGCGTAAGTCCGCGCGCTCGCGCTCTCGCTGAGGCGCGCTGCGCACCGGTCAGCTCCGTGTCGATCGCGACAAAGTCGGCCGTCTCCACCGCCTGCAGCATCCGCGGCAGGAGCGCCTGGAACGTCCGGCGCATGACGTCCATGATTGCAACCGCGCAGCAGTCCGCGGGCGGAGGCGGCGCAGAAGGGAGCAGTCCGCCTTTGACCATGTGACGCCGGACTCCTCGCCTTCGTCTGCGCTGCCGCCCTACGGCCGGAGCGGGGGGGCCTCGTCCGTCGCCACTTGAGCGCACTTTCCTCTTCTTCTTCAGCGTCCTCTTCAGAGGCTTCGGCGTCCTGCGCCTCTTCAGCGCGCCCGCCTAAGCGTCCCGCTTCGTCGTCCGCTTCGTCGTCCGCTTCGTCGTCCGCTTCGTCGTCCTCTTTAGCGTCCGCGTCCGCTTCGTCGTACTTCTGTGCGTGGCCGCGTGTGTGGCCGATGCAGCTGCTGCAGGCCGCGCGCCCCCACGCTCCCACGAACGAACGTGGTGCTGCGTGTGGCGGCGTGGAGGAACCGAAAGGCACCGACTGAGCGCCCACATGCGCGTGGAGGCGGCCTCATTGAGGGCGCGCTAGTGAGCAAGACGAGGCAGAAGGGCGACGACGGTTTATGGCCACCCCCGTGCTACCCGTGCTCGCCGAGTGCGCCCACCCCCTGTATAGCACTAGCCGGAGGTGGACCCGCACCCGCGAGGCGCCGCATCCAGCGGCGCACTTGGCCTCTGCAGCCCCCGATACTCTGTCGTAGGCCCTGTACGCATGTACTCTGTGGCGCATGTTTCCTTAGCGTCGATAGACCGATACCCATCCCAAGAAGCCTACGGTAGGGTCGCGCTCGCGCGGCGGTAGAAGACGCGAGCGGCAATGCACGGGTGCCAGCAGCAGCACACGGATGCATGGACGCGGAGAACCTGCGCGAGGGCATGCGCAGCCGGTCGCATGCAGCCGAATTGCATGAATGCATGGATCTACGGTAGCCGCGACGTTCCGCAGATCGCGAACGCAGGCGTGCGCGTGCATGGATGCGCCCCACGGACCGGCCACCAAAGGATCGATCCGAAAGTACGCCATGCCATGCCATGCACAAAACCATACTATTAAGGTTATTTTAGTACAAGTTGAGACGAATAAGAAATTCTAGCGCTCGCAGAACATAAGAGTACAGTGGGTGAGCCTAGACACAGGGCGAGGCGCGCCATGTGTGCCAAAGACAGACAATGGTGCACGGGATCGATCGGCGGGTCGACGAGCTGTTGGCTCGGCGATCGGCCGAGCCTGGCCTGCACCGCTGCATCGCGCACGCGGTGCCGGCTACTTGCGCCCGCCGCGCTTGCTGGGGCTCGCAGGGCGGCCCCCGCGCGGCGTGCTCTTGCCGGCGGGGCTGGCGCGCGCGCCCGGCCCCACTGGCGTCGGCCGCGCGGGTGGCCGCGCTGACGCGGCCCCCGCCGGCACCGGCGGGTGCGCGACGTGCGGCATCGCCATGCCGTACATGCCGGGGAGGCGACCTGGGTCGATGTGCGGCGGCCCCGACATGGGCGGGCCGTAGCTGGCCGGGGCCGGGTGGATCCCGCGGGGCGGGCTGTACGGCATGTACATGCTGCCCGGGCCCGGGGCGTAGGCGCTCATGCCCATCGCCGCGTGGTGGTGATGAGGATGGTGGCCGTAGTCACCCATGCCGGCGGCCATCGGCGGCAGCGGCGCGGCCTCCGGCATGCCCGGCCGGCCAAACTTGGCCGGCGACTGCGACGAGTACGCCAGCTGCGCCAGGTCGAACGCGGCGTCCGTGGTTGGCGACGGGCTGCCGGTGGCCACGGGATGGTGCACGCGCAGCGCCGGCTCGACGAGGCGGGGCCCCGTCAGCGCGAGCAGCATCAGCGGGTGGATGGTGCGGAGGACGGCCTCGTTCAGCACGCCGCGCAGCTCGACCAGGCGCAGCTGGGCGACCCGCTCGTCGGCGAGATACAGCATGTAGTCGTCGAAGAACAGCCGCAGCAGGTGGTACGACCCTGCGCCGTCGACCCGCCCGCACCACGTAGCAGCACGCGCGCATGAGCGACACGTTGGCTGCAAGATGGCGCCGCATGCGCCGCGCACCGACCGAGCGGCCGCACGTACCAAAGCTGTTGGCCGAACGCAGGGTGAGGTCGCGCACGATCATGCAGCAGTAGAACGACCAGCGCAGGTAGAACTGATGGGAGAGCTCGCTGAGCATCTGCGAGTTGCCAACATGTTGCTGCGAGTGGATGCGCGGCAAGGGGATGGAGCCGCGAACCCGGGGACACCAGGGTCAGCCGGGGGAAGGGGCGCGATTGACTTGAACGTGCTCGCCGCCAGTCGGCCCGTCGTACCGAGACGACGCAGTGGGCAAAGATGTCCCCAAGAAAGACGGTCCAGTCCTCCAGCGTTGTCTGCTTGGCCAGCATCTGCGCGGCGTGGCCCTCCACTGCATGCATGCATCGGTGCAGGCAGCCTCCCGTTTCATGTCAGAACCCGCCCTTGGCTCCGCCCCTGCACCGTGGCTGCAGCTGCGTCGAACGTACGCTCGGTCATGAGCGCGGCAGAGCAGCCGCACGTGCGCGACACGGTCTCGTGGATGGTGCGCAAGTCGATGCTGTCCCAGTCGGCGAGGAGCATCTGCATTTGGCCCGAGTTCTTGAGCACGGTGCGCGCCGCCTGCGCGAGGTGGCTGAGCGCGGTGAGGCGCTGGAGCGCCTGCGAGAAGGCGCGCACGATCTCGAGCTTGACGGCCTGCAGCCGGGGCTGCGGCGCGGCAAGGTCCTGCATGGCCTGCTGCGTCGCGTTCTCGACGTGGCGGCCAAAGCTGCGGATGGCGTGCGTCACGCCGAGGCGCACCGTTCGCATGAACTCGGGCACCAGCATGGTCAGCAGCGACTGCACGGCCGAGCGTATTGAGCGCGGCGGGCTTGGCGAGGTGCGTCGCAGCTGTTAGACGCATTCGTCTCCCAGCCTCTGGGCACGGCCGGCCGGCGTACGCTAAAGAGAATGATGTCGCAGTCGCGGATGTGGTGGAGGATGACGTCGGTGTCCAGCAGCGGCAGCATGGCCGTCGGCAGCGTGCGCCAAAAGTTGGTAATCATCAGGTGCACCTGCGGTCCGATACACCGCCGCACGTAGTATCCTCGCATGCATGCACACTCAGTCGGGCCGCGCCGGTACGTCAACCGCGTGCATCACGCGCGTTCCCTTTACCTCCGCGATGTTGACGGTGCGCGCCACGCGGAAGATGCGCTCGCAGTGCGCGCGGTACATGGCGACGAAGCGGCCGCCGTCGGGGACGCCGAGCCCGCTCAGGTCCACCTCGCCGAACCGCGGCAGCTCGGTGGGCCCGCCGAGCACGGCCGCCAGCGCGGCGCGGTCCGCCTCGGAGACGCTGGCGAGCGCGGCCATACCGCCGGGGCTCTCGCTGCCGTCGGGCGTGCCGCCGTCGACCAGCCTGGGCATCCGCAGGCCGCCCGTGGGCGACTCAGAGCGCTTGATGGCGCGGCCGGCGGACGACGGCGTCCGCGACGGCGTCCGCCGCGTCTCGCCGCCGCTGCTGTCATGGTTCAGGTGCGAGCCGATGGTGCGGCTCCTGCGCGTCACCCCCGGGGCCCCGAGCCCAGTAGCACAGTAGGAGCGCACTCGTGAGCCGAGCGTTCTTATCGCCCCACATCGATCGCCTGTCTGCAAGCGAGGAGGCGCACCGGTAGGTGTCCGTGGTGCGTGCGCTGTTCTGCAGCAGCGGCAGAACGGCCAGCGGCGACGTCGCCTTGACGCGGATGCCGTGGTAGTGGTACCGCGACTGGCCGCGCACGCCGAGGCGCCGGGTCTGCAGGAGCGGGAAGGCGAACCGGATAATCTTGCCAAAGCTGGCCGTGTTGACGGCGCGGCTGCCGCGCTTCTTGCAGTGCTCCTCGTAGAGCTCGTAGAAGACGTTGCGCGGCAGGCTCATGTCGTCGGCCGCCTCAAAGTGCTCGTTCAGCCTGCGGGGGCCGCCGCGTCAGCCGCCGCCGCGGACGGACCGCCGGGGCGGGCGCCAGGTGAGCGAGGTGGCCGCGCCCTGCGCCCAATGTCAACAGAGCGAGGGGAGCGTACCAGCTAACAAGGTCCTGCATGCGCTGCTTGGGCGTGTTGCTCGCGCCGCCGGGCGTCGGCGTGGCGCTGGCGCTCCCGCTGCCGGTGCTGACGGCGTCGCGGACGAGGCTCGCCATGTCCGCGGGCATGCCGTCGTCCTCCTCGCCCGAATCGGCGTCGTCGTCCAGGTCCGACACGGCGTGCGGGTCGCCGCCGGCCGTCGGCGGGCGGCCCGGCGTTGCCGCCAGCGCCTGGCCGTGCGGCGACTCGCTCGCCGCCGGCGGCGCCGCGCTCGCCATGGCACCTTCCCCTGCACGACGCCGCACCCGCCAAGACGTGAAACTATGAGCAAGGTGAGACGCCACCGACGCCGCCAACCCTGCCTGCCCCTCTCCCGCGTCCGCCAACCGCCACGCCGCCGCCGTCGCCAAGGCACCGGCGCCCACTGGTGCGTGGCTGGCGCTCGGCAACTCGGCGGCCGTCCCGCAATTGCGCGCACACGCTCGCGCCGTACCTGGCTGGCTGCGCCGCGCCGTCGCAGTTAAGCGCAACTAAGTAGGAGGGATGCCGATCGCGGCGCCCCTGTACAAGCGCGTCGGCCGCAGCGACTCGGTGGCGGCCGGCCGTGCTGTCAACGGCGCCGTCTTGCGTGCAGCTTGCTCGGCGTACGTCCCCGCTTGTTACTACTGGTAACGCCTCCCACGCCGAGAAAAGGAGCGGCCGACGCAAAATCCGCGTCGGATGCCCGTTCGAGTGCGTGCAGCCCTGCAGCCGCTCGTGGCTCTACGCAGGGCTGTGCCGTCGGGATGCGCCCCCGGCCGATGCAGGACAAGAGAAAACAGCCCAGTCTCGGCACCTCGTTTTCCAGCGTAACGGCTGTCAAAAGAAAAATGTGCCAACCGGTCGACACGCGGCAGAATCGCGGCAGAACACCGGCAGACCCGCGGCATCTCGTGACTTCGGGGGCTGTCCGTTGCGGAGCCGGCCGTTGCGCCGACATTGGATAGGGTTCCGGTATCTGCGCGTGCGTGTGTTGTACGCATGCAGGCGGCAGAGCCGGCCTATAGCTAAACGATGTGAGCGTATGCCTGACGAGGGCGGGCCAGCTATAGGTTCACGCATGCATGAGCGCGGCGCATCTTTGTTGGACGGATTTGAAACGGACGCTAAGCCCGAAAATGCGCGCTTTTCCAGGTTGTGATCTTGCTCGTGGTCACGGTGTGACGGCGCATCTGCGTCTGCATGTGCGTCGGCGTCTGCATGCGAGCTATACAAAACAGGGACGTGCACAGTATGCGGTCTAGTGGTCGAGCGCCACGCCCAAGTCCTTGGCGATCTGCGCCGCGGCGATCGGGTGGTACGTGCTCGCATGCGCGCGGAACGTGGTCCGCGCCAGGTCGCCCGCGACCGGCGTGCGCGCCAGCTCCCTGAGCGCCGCGACATGGCCTGGCCCAGCAAGCGCCGAGCGTTAGCAGCACGCGCCATGCACCCCCGCTTGCCTTCCCATGCACCCATGGCGCGCACCGGTAGAGCGGCCGCACGTATTTCATGCGGCCCTGCTCGGTGATGAAGGCGACGACATCGGCGAGCACCGGCTCGTAGCCCGCTCGCAGCGCGACCAGGTGCCAGTGGAAGCGGATCTCGCTGTTGCGCACGCCCAGCAGGCCGTACACGCTGGCGAGCCGGTCCACCAGCGGCCGCGGCAGCGGGTCCGTGCCCTCCAGCGTCTCCAGGAACACCACTGCCGCATCGAGACGCGTGGGAGAGGGGCGAGGCACGGTTAGGCCGACCCTTCCGCACCGAGGGTCGGGGCCCGAACCACGGCCCGCATACCCTTTTGGGACGGCGACAGCGCGTGGAACTCGTCGGCGGCGAACTGGCTGCCGTCTGTGTCGCGCGCCGCGTCCCACCTAGGCGGTACGCCAAGGCGCGGTGTGCACCTGCGGCCAGCATCAGCCCTCGGCGGCCCCCATCCCGCGGCAGCCCCTCGCACCGCCTCCGCGCCGCATACCTGCCGGCCAGGGCGGTGGCGTGGTCCGCCAGGCTCGTGTCGAGCGGCGACTCCACGGGCGGCATGCCCGGGCGGTGGAACCAGGCGTCCCAGTCAACGTCGCGGAAGGCGCCCTCGTCGCGCTGCTTGGCGAAGACGCGCAGGAACAACGCCTTCCACTCCTGCCGGGGGGCGCGGCGTGCCCCCCCGCGGACAGCACCGCCACGCACGCTGAGCTCGCCGCCCTGGACGCAAATGAACGCGCGGGCAGCGCCGCACCTCGGTGGTGATAGACGTGTGCTGGAAGTGCTCGACGTGCGCGCGGAGGTACGGCGCAAAGGCGTCGCGGCCGCCGACCAGCTGCTCGAGGTAGTACAGGAATGCAAAGCCCTTCTCGTACGGCACGCTGCTGAACGCGTCGTCCGGGTCTGCGGGGCGCGCGCAACGACTAAGACGGAACCGCCAGTCAGACGATCGGGCGTTTGGCGCACGGCTGCGCCGGGGAGGCGGCGGCACGCGTACCGACGCCGTTCAGGTCTGGCACGAGCGCCGTGAGCGGCGAGGTCTCGCCAAACTGCTGCACAGTCTTCACCAGGGCCTGCCGGCCGAGCAAGGCATGCAGCTGCCGAGCGGGCTCGCCCTCCAGCTGGCCTGAGCAGCCGACGTGCGCGGTCCGCCGCGATCGGGCGTCAGCGGGGGTGTGGCCGCCACGCATGGGCAGTGAACGGCGCCGCACCGATGATCCGGCGCTCGAGGTACACGGTGAAGCCTTCGTTCAGCCAAAAGTGTTGCTACCAACGCAGACGCGGCGACGCGGATGCCGCCATGTGCGATGTGAGCACTAGCCGGGCGGGCCACCCCTGCGTCCACCCGCTTTCCTACCCAGTTCGCGCTCGTGACCAGGTTGCCGGTCCAGCTGCCGGCATGGACAAAGAGCGCACGTCACGACCCAACGTTAGCGCGCAAGCGACACACCGAGCCCTACCGAGCCGCACGCGCTGGCGCACCTGTGCGCAATCTCATGCGCGACCACGCTCGTCAGCGACCTGTGGGCGCCCGTGCGACTTGCGAAGGCGCGCCACCGGTCAGCACGCCAGCGCCGTTCACCGAGGCGCCGCGACCGGGCTGCACGCACCGGTCGCCGGCGAGCAGGGTCGGTGTGACGAAGGTCAGGCACGGGTTCTCCATGCCGCCGTAGGGAAAGCTCGGCGGCATCACCAGCAGGTCGTAGCGGCCCCAGGCGTACGGCGTCGTCTAAGGCGGCCACAAAAATGGCCCGTGCCCTGGTTCGTTGGGGATGAGAGCTCCGGCGTCGGCACGGTCCACGTGCAGTCGCTGCTAACGCACCAGCGACTCGGCCGTGGCCAGGTACTCTTCCGTGTTGGCAAACTCGTGCGCCGCTGCCTCCAGCTGGCGCGGGCGATGCAGGGACGGTGGCGATGCAAACCCGTGAGTCACACGTCATCCCCTGGTGCCAGCAACCTGCAGCGCACGCACCTGCTCCGGCTCGGCCCACACCGCCGTCCGCGGCCCCAGCGATCGCGAGTGGATGTTGCCAACAGCCAGCGCCAGCAGGTAGGACTACGCCGCGGTGCAGATTTAGCCAGGCGGGGCGCTCTGTTAGTGGGCGCATGCACTCGCGCCGGCCGCAACCGCCCGCAGTGCCTACCGGAATGGCCACCGGCTGGCGGAAGTCGTAGGCCGTCAGGCCGTTGCCGATGCCCACGCCGTCGCCCTGGGGCAGCGCGCTCATGAGCGCACGCAGGCCGGTCGGCACGCGAACGGTGGCGTTGTACGTGAACTTGACGCTCGGTGTATCCTGGCGTGGATCCGGGCCACAGCCGAGCGAGGGGGCACGAACAGGATGAACATTGGGGCCGCTGTATTGTCTCTGATGCACGCGACCGTTTGACCTACAGCGCACGGCAGCAGGCTGCGCGCATGAATCGCCTGAGAAATCGGCGCTCATCGTCGATGCAATGCAATCCGAGCGTGAGTGTTAGCGGCGTCCGGCGTGCGGCGTGCCATCCCGTTCCGGGTTCTTCACGCCGAACCTGGCACTGGGTGAACAAGTACGGGTGCTGCTTGCCGGCGGTTTGGCTAGAAGCCCGACCGCAGTCCCCGCGTGAGCGATCGTGTGAGCAGTACTGGGCGCAGGGTCCGCGCGTCGGGCCAAGCGCCGCCGCCGGCGCACCTCGGCGTCAGCCATTGGGCGGCGGTGCACTTGGCGGTGGTCTCATAGTGCACCACGATCTGGAACGGCCCGCGGCCCGGCCGCTGCCAGTTGGCCGGCAGGCGAATGCGCAGGGCGGTGCCAAACGCGCGGTGCGGGTCGTCCTCCGTCCACTGCACGAAACCAACGTGCAGCCGTGCACGAAACGGGTGGCACGCAGGATGAGCTCACGCCGGGGCTTGGCCGCAGCCACGGCCACAGTTAACACGTTCGCGTACTTCCAGCTTGGGCCCCTGCAGGCCCAGCGTCACGCTGGTGATGTGCAGGTGGCTGGTGTCCAGGACCACGTCCGTCGTCTCGTCCGTGACTGCGCCAACCCCAGCCCGCGCCGCGTGGGGCTGTTAGCTGCGGCGGCTGAGCGCGCCGCCGGCGTTCGCCGCCCGCGGAGCGTACCGGTCACATGGAGCGCGACGTGGCCCCGCAGGACGCGGGCGACAAAGTCGGTCGTCCAGTCGATGTCAATGTGGTGGATCCGCACGCAGTCGACGTTGGCAAACGAGTTGGGGTCGGCGCTGCGTGCCGCCGGCCGGGTCGCGACCGCCATGGCGGCTCGGCGTACTGGGCAGATACGCCGGAAGCTGGTGCAGGGTGGCGTGCGGGGTGCAACGCAGCGAGGCGCCACGCAGCCGCGGGCGGTCGTCGTCCTCCGCCGCTCGTCCTCCGCCACGCCTCACAGAACACTGCGCGCCGCCGCTGCGCCACCGTCCCGATGACGTCATCGCTGGCGGCGGTACGCGGGCGGACGAGGGCGACGGAGAAGGCGGCCCGGCAGCGGCGGGGGGGGGGGCGGGCCAGGAGCAGCCGCAGACCGTGCACTGGCGGGAGAGGAGTGGGACATGAATGGGGGGGTGCTCAATAACTTGGTCCTCGTGTGGTAGGAGCACTGCCTAGGCAGGACGTCATTGCTGGCGGCGGTCCGCTCAGCGCGGCGAGACGGCAGCGGCGAGGCGGCGGTGGGATCAGGAGGGGGACATGCAGCAAACACTGGTAGCAGTTGCTGTAGCTGACGCTGGCCTTCGTGCTGTTCTGTACCTTTGCCCGTGGCCGTAGGCCGCGCGGGCCCTCGCGGCGGGCGAGACCACCGCGGCCGCCCTGACAAGGGCGTGCCTAGCGCGCGTGGAGCAATGGCAGCCGCAGCTCAACGCGTTCGTCACGGTCACCGCCGACCTCGCCCGCCAGCAGGCTGAGGAGGCAGACGACCGGCGGAGGCGAGGTAGACGCTCGATCCCTGCCGATGCGCGTGCCCTTCCGTCATTTAGTGACGCCGCGCCCTCGCTCACTTGGAGACCGCACCCCCAATGCAGGCGCCGCGCTGGGCCCGTTGGACGGTGTCCCCATTGCCGTCAAGGACAACATTTGCGTCGCGGGCGTGCGGACGACCTGCGCCTCCCACATGCTGGACGGTGCGCGGCCGCATGCGAACCCGGCTGCCTCGCTGCGAGCCGCTAAACCTCCCAGAGCCTTGCAGGTCCCTTTGCTCGCTTGGCAGATTTCGTGCCGCCGTACGACGCCACGGTATGGGCGCGGCTCCGTAAGGCCGGCGCCGTCCTCGTCGGCAAGACCAACCTGGACGAGTTTGGCATGGGGTGCGCGCAGCGCCGCTGACCGGTGGAGCGCAGTGCGAGAGCCAAGCAGTAACGGCGCTCGGGTCGGTTTTTACCCGTCGGTTGTCACAGGGCGGAAACGTGGTTCAGCTCGGCCGGACCAACATTTCACCCAGCCGTCGGGTCGTCCTCGCCGCCGTACGCGATGCAACCGAGTAGCCGAACACATCGTCGGCACCACGCTCACGCCGTCGCCGTTGTTCGTGCACTTGCGATGCACTAGGCGCCGCCTGTCTCCCGGCGGCAGCAGCGGCGGCAGCGCTGTTGCCGTCGCGACGCTCATGGCTTACGGGTAGGCCAGTGTTGCAATGGAACGAGACTCTTGCGAAAGAGATAGCTGACAACGTCCGGCGGTCATGCATGGTGCGGTTCCTTGGCAGCGCGCTGGGCACGGACACGGGCGGGTCGGTGCGTGCGCCGGCGTCGTACTGCGGTGTCTACGGCTTCAAGGTACGCATCGCGCTGGCGGCTGCCTTGCCCACGGGCGGTCGAACCAGGTTTGACACAACCTCGTGTTGTGAGCCCGCGCACGCAGCCCACGTACGGAGCGCTGTCGCGGCACGGCCTCGTGGCGTATGCGTCGTCGCTCGACTGCCCGGGCGTCTTTGCACGAAGCCTGGAGGATTTGAGCTTGATGCTGGGTACGCACGCGAACCGGCCGCGCTACGCCGTTCGCACAACGGTTCCTCATCACAGCTGCTGTTTGTTTTCTTGGTCAGGCCCGTGGGCCGGCAGCCGCGGTGGACGGACCGGACCCACGCGACGCGATGACGACCACTCGGACCGACGTGCCGGCCAACCTGCCGCCTACGGACGGATCGGTGCCGCTCGTGGTCGGCATTCCTCAGGCAAGGACAACCCGTCATCATACGTGCAGGTGCTCCACACATGTGCTCACGACGTGCCAGCGTTTCACAGCGTCGGCGACAACAACGCGGCTAGGAGTACCTGACGGCCGACCTGCCGGGCAGCACGGTCGACCGCTGGCAGGCGGCCATCGATGCCCTGACGGCCGCCCGCCAGCAGCGGGTCGTCGTGCGCCCCGTGTCGCTGCCGCACACCGCGGCGGCGCTGCCGGCGTACTACATCATCGCCGCCGCCGAAGCGTCGTCGAACCTGGCGCGCTACGACGGCATCCGCTATGGTGCGCCAGCTGGCTGGACGTGGCCCGTGCCCAACCCACGCTAACGATGTCGCGCGAGCCATTGCCCTTCGTTTGCTCGGCGGCACCGCAGGCCCGCCGCGCAAGCGAGCGCCAAATGGGCTGGCACAGCTGCGCGGCGAGGCGTTTGGGCCGGAGGTGCAGCGGCGCATTCTCATGGGCACGTTCGCCCTGTCCGCCCGGTGCGTGAACTGACGTTTCGCAGGTCAACGCGGCACGATCCGCTGGTGCTGACCTTCCTCTATTCAGGCGCGATGTGATGTACGGCCTGTGCATCGTGCAGCTACTACGACAGCTACTTTGCCCAGGCGCAGCGCGTGCGCCGCCGCGTCCTCGACGACTTTGCCAACGCCTTTGCCGAGGTCGACGTGCTGCTCACGCCGACGACCCCCACCACCGCGCCCCCCGCGCGCGACGATGCCGCACTGGCCGAGGCGGTCCGCGCCCTGGACACGGACGCGCCGCATCCGCTGCACCCGGCTGTGGCGGCCTTCCTCGGCGACGTGTTCACGGTGCCGGCCAGCCTCGCGGGGCTGCCCGCCGTCAGTGTGCCGGGCCCCACCAGCACGCCCGGCAGTGCCGACGCGCTGGGCCTGCAGGTGATCGGCCCCGCCCGCAGCGATCGGGACGTGCTCCGCGTCGCGGCCGCGTTGGAGCGGGCGTGGGCGCCTGCATGATCATATGTACATGTAGTAGTGCTGTACAGAACGCAAGAAAAGGGCGTGTTACGCAGACGATGTGGCGCCAGCGGCAGCGTGGCTGTTGCTGATGTCGCGGCGGATCTGCAGGCGCGACTCGGGGGCGTCCAGCGTGCGCACGTTCGCCGGTGCGCGCTCGGCGATGGGCACGTACGGACGCGGTCCCGGGCCCGCGTAGAGCTGGCGTCCGCCCACATGTCGTCTAGCCAAGTCTCTGCCTCCGCCCGTCAGGCCCAGCCCACTGCGTGATCGAGCCCACGCACGGCGGGCGTACCAGGTCCGGCCGGTACATTTGCTTGTCCTGCTCTCGCTGCTGCTCGGCCCAGTGTGCCAGCCAGCCAGCGGCGCGCGGGATGAGGAACAGCACGGGAAACATGTCCTGCGGCAGGACGCACTGACAAGGCGTTGCCGCGGCAACGTTAGCCGGCGGGGTCGGCAAGCGATGCAGCCGGCCGCCACACGGCGCACCGCCGGGAAGCCGATCGCCTTGTAGATGAGCCCCGAGTAAAAGTCGACGTTGGGGTACAGGTTGCGCGAGATAAAGTATTCGTCCGACAGCGCAATCCTAGGGGTTGGACGTGCGGCGAGCATCACTCGCGGGCGTCAAGTCACTACTTTGCATTCTCTTTGGGCTCACGGCGCGCGCCTTTACCGCTCCAACTCCATGGCGACGTCGATCAGGTCGTCGCGGCCCATGATTTCAAAGACCTGCCAAAGGCGCCAGGCGCGGGTGGGGCCGCTACAAGTTAGCCCGGCCGCTGCTGTTCCAACTGACCTGAACCGCCCGCTACCTTGGACGTGATGCTCTTGAGAATGCGGGCGCGCGGATCGTAGCTCTTGTACACGCGGTGGCCAAAGCCCATCAGGCGCGTCTTCTTGGCCTTGACGTCGGCAATGAACTTGGGCACGTTGTCCACGGTGCCGATGGCCTGGAGCATGCGCAGCGCCGCCTCGTTCGCGCCGCCGTGGGCGGGGCCGTAGAGCGCCGCGGCGGCGCCGGCGACCGCCGTGTACGGGTCCATGCCCGTGGAGCCCCACTGGCGCATGGCCGCCGTCGAGCAGTTGAGCTCGTGCTCGGCGTAGATGATGAACATCATCTCGAGGATGCGGCACAGCCGCGGGTCCGGGCGGTACTCGCTCTCGCCCAGCCGGTCCAGCATGTACAGAAAGTTCTCCACGTAGTTCAGCTGGTTCGACGGCAGGTTGTACGGCCTAGGGTCGCAACGAGGCACGGCGCAAGCCCACGGCGTGAGCGGCGGCCCCCCCCTAGTCAGCGTGCCCGTGGCGGCCACCGTACCGCCCGATGCGGTGGCGGTACGCGCACGCCGCGATGGTCGGCAGCTTGCCGAGCAGCCGAAAGATCTGCTTGTTGCGCACGTCGTCGGACGAATACAGGTCGTAGCCCTGCACGGCCGGGTTCGCCTCCGGGTGGAACGTGGACATGGCCGCGATGGCGCTGACGACCATGCCCATCGGGTGCGCATCGTAGCGAAACGCCTTCAGGTACTGCGTGAGGTTCTCGTGGATGAACGTGTGCCGCAGGATGCGCCCTTCCCAGTGGTCCAGCTGGGCCTGGGCACGCGCGCCGTGTGACCGCCGAGCGTGTCGTCGCGCGTGCGGTCAGCGCCGCCGCCACTGGACCCACCACGCCATGGCGGGCGAGCGCACCTGGTCCGGCAGCTCGCCGTAGATGAGCAGGAAGGCGACCTCCAGAAAGGTGGACTTGTGCACCAGCTCCTCAATGTCGTACCCGCGGTACCTGCCGCACCTTGCCGCGGGCGACCTTGACCGCCATGCCGTGAGCGCCGTGCGCGCCACCATCGTGGCTGCTTCGAGGGGGCAGCGTACCTGAGGATGCTGCGGTCGCTGTCAATGTAGCAGATGGCCGAGCGGCATATCGCAGTATTGGCGTAGCCGACGTCGTACACGGCGAGGCCGCGGCGCTGGCGGCCCCGCGCCGGCCGGGCAGCGCCGCGGCGTTTGCCGTCCGCGGCGTCGTCGGCATCGCGCTGATCGCCGCTGGCCGGAGCGGTGTCTCCCCCCACGGGCCGTTGGGCGACCGCCTGCAGCCGCTGCTGCTCGTCCACAAAGGCGCACAGGGCGGCCGCCGAGATGGCCGTGCCGTCGATGGGCAGCTCGATCGTCGCGCCGGTCCGGGCGTACTGCACGGTGACCGTCGGCGCCCGCGCGGATCCAGCCGTTTCCGTGGTCGCCGGCGGGTCGAGCGACGTGGCCGTGGCCACGGGGGACGGCCGCGGGGCCGCCGCCGCCGCCACCGCCGCCGCCGCCGCCGCCGCCGCCGCCGCCGCCGCGGCGCTCGCGTCCAGCGACGCCATCATGGATGACGTCATCGAAAGTATTTTGGCGCGAAAAGGACGGACGCGCAGCGCACGTAGCAGAGTGGGTCGTGGTCGCAAGAAAGTCGAGGACGGCTGTGGGCATGGCGCGCACCTACCGCAGGCTGTCTGTGTATTTCGCATCAGGCAGCAACGAGCATGCATTTACATTGTACACGTGGATAGGAGAGGGGAAAACACGGTTCGCTCGAACAAAACACACACACAGACGTATTGTACACGGGAGCACAACCTTCCTCTACGCGATCTGGCTCCGCTCGGCGCCGCGGGGCTCCAACTCGAGCGACCGCTCGTAGTTCTCCTTCTCGGCCGCATCCGAGGACTCGGGGAAGTCGATCAGGTACTCGCGGATCTGTGGCACCTCGCGGAAGTTGAACGGCTTCGCTTGGTACAGCTGGATGCTCGCGATGACCTGGTAGTCCAGACGCCGCTTGGAAAAGTTGATGAGGCCATGGACAAAGTCCGGGTTGCCGTCGTCGATGAAGGTCAAGTCCGCCAAGAACACGCCTGCGAGGTGAAGTGCGCACAGGAAGCACACTGGAGCAGCCGTGAGCGACTGCGCTTGCGAACACGGGCATTCGCCCCGTCGCGGCACATACCACTATGAGTCCGCACAAACAGCAAAGGGCATCGGCCGAGGCAACCGGCTCGCGTTCTCACGGTTAGCGCGTCTGCAGCAACCATGGCCGATGCCAGCGCCGGCCGCTGCGTACATATAGGGCACGATCGGGGGCGCCGACTTGAGGAGTTCGGCGCGGTACGCCTTGTACGAGCCCTCCGCGCTCATGATGGCCTCCAGCTCGTCCAAGCGCTGGTGCGGCCAGCCCTCCGTTGTGGCAAGCGCGCGTGAGTACGTTGTCCCCTGCCGTCATTCAGCCTGCCGGGCAAGGCGCACCTTGATCCAGCGGCTGTTGACCTCGGCGCGCGTGTACTTGAGCCGCGTGATGGCGGCGCTGTTGAGGCCCGCAATGACGGCCATGAGCGTCGAAAAGTTCTTCATCTCGTACAGGCACTACGCGCACAAACAAACGCAACCTCAACGTAGCTTTGTTAGCCACCGCCTCGCGGCCGCCGCTGCCGGGGGCCGCCCCTGCCAGGACCCGGGCACGCACCGACGCGATCTCGATGATCTTGGTCATCCGGCGGGCGCGGGACTTGACCGTCTTCTTGTCGAGGATGGACGCCGCCACCCATTGGACTGTGCGGTTGAACCGCTGCGACACGGCCAGGATGTTGGGCGAGTGCGTCGACGCGTCCTTGCGGCTCCAGCCCTGGTTCAGGAACTCGTTGGGCTGCAATCCGCCAGGGGCCGGCCCCACGTCGAACCGTGGTGAGCGGCGGCGCGCGTGGCTGTTGCCCGGCCCAGGCCGCCCGGGGCGCACCTTGATGGCGGCGAACAAATCAAACTCGATCAGGGTCAGCTGCCGGGCAATTTCCTCGGGGTGGTGCTTGAACAGCGGCAGGCCCTTCTTGATGTTGCCCTGTGGCCAGGCGGCAGCACGGGGATCAGCGCGCGCGCTCCGTCAGCCCGTGGCGCTCATACGGCCGCCAGCACGCCTGCCCTCGTACCTTGGGCAGCGGCGGCTCGCCTGCGGCGGTGGCCGTCTCGGTGCCACGCAGCCGACCGTCGAGCTGATCGCGTGGCGAACAGGCCGTCCCGCGAGACCCGTGTCAGCGACGCTCCGCCGCCCGCGCTCTCTGCATCGCGTGCCGACTGGGGGCGTGCGTACCAGCTTGTTCAAGGTGCCCACCAGCGGTTTGGCGACCTTGGGGTCGTCCTCGCTGAGGACGTCGCGCACAAAGTCGTCCACCTGGTGGCCCAGCGCCGACAGCTTGCCCGGTCCGTCCAAAAAGTCCGAGCTCTGCTTCTCCATCCACTGCTTCAAAAAGTTGGACACGCGGAGCTGGATGGGCCGCCGGATGTTGCGCTCAAAGTCCTCGTAGGCCGTGTCGCGCGGCCGCGGCACGGCATAGCTTGCGATGCCAGGCGCCAACACAACCGAAGCACACGTGAGGAATAAGCGGGCCGCGGAACGGCAACGACGACGACCTGAAAGAACCGCCATCCGCACCGTTCGCAGATCTTGGCAAACAGCTGCTCCGCGGTGGTGAACGACCGGTACGTGAGCAAAAACATCTTCAAAAAGTTGAGGTCTGCATCGCTCCGCCGCCAACGGAGAATGGCCTGCGGTCAGCGTCGATGCCCCGCCCCGCCTGCGAACGCACGACGAGCGCCGTACCGTGGCTCTTGTCGTCCGTGACGCGCTCCACGAGCTTGTTCAGCGAGGCCGTGGCGATGGTGAGCGGCACGTCGCCGCTGGGGAACTCGGCCGGCTGCTCGTACGTCACGTTGACGCCCTCGATGTCGCGCGGCTCGTCCCACATGTTGACCAGCGCCATGTCGCCTGTGCCTTCGGGGTACGTCTCGCGCTGGCGTCACACCGCACAGAACAGGCAGCGCGCGGTGAAGAGAGGGTCAGGGCCGCTGGCCCAATCGCAATTGAACGTCCGCCAGCAGGCGGCCCACGTACGCGTTCCCAGCCGGGTCCCTTGGAGTGCACGACCAGCAGGTGCGACGAATCGACGCCCAGCTGGCTCAGCGAGCGGCTGACGTCCAGGGCTGCACAGCCAAACACAACACTGGCCGCCACTCGACATCCGTTTCCATGAGGTCTCTGGTGCACCACCCGCTCGCTCGGCCTCCGGGGTGCGCGTACGCTTGGAAGGGCCGTCGTCGGCGCGCGTGATGCCGCCAAAGTCGATGTCGCGGATGCCAAAGCGGCGGCAGATGGACGGGATGTGCGCGCGCAGCGGCACCGCAAAGTCCAGATCGATGCTGACGCGCGCGCCGGGGTCGTACGACGGCGTGAGGTACACCACGCCGGGGGCGCGCTTGTAGAAGAACGTGTCCTGCAATCGGTCAACATCGATGCGCGGCGGCGGTGGCAGCGGCGGCGGCGGCGGCGGCGGCGGCGTCAGCGTCTTTCCAGCCGCGCGGCTTGCATCGGCTCGCGTGGCGCAAACAACGCACAATGTTGGGCAGCAGCATGTCCATGCGCATGGACAGCGGGATGGGCTCGTTCCACGCGAACGTGAGCGAGTACGTGAGCTCTTCCAGCGACCGCTCCGACATGCCCAGCGACGTGATGACGTCGCTGACCGTGGACAGCACGTCCACGTGCACGAGGACCGGCTGGCCGCGGCCCGTGCGGATCTTGTACTGCCGGAACCGCATGCGGAATTCGAGCTTGGTCTGTCGACCGCTCACAAACTGCAACCATGGCCCTGAGACACGGCCACGTGTTAGGTCGTGGCACGCGGGGCGGCGTAGGGCACCCCGTCAGCGCTCGCCGCGGACCTCCGAGTCCAGCTCCAGGTCCTTGAGGCACTTGGCGTCGCTCAGCCACGACTCGCGCGCGGTGAGGTACAGCCCGTAGATGTGGTCCGGGTCCGCGTTGATTTCCCGCGCAATCATGTCGACCACTTCGCCGACCGTCTGGGTCAGCTGGACCTTGACGGCGACGACGGGCAGCTGGTCCGACGCCGACGCCGACGCCGACGTGGGCAGCCGGACCGTCGCCTTGATGACCACGTCGCGCGACAGCTGCCGCAGCTCCAGCAGGTCCTATGAGGGCGCGTACGCCGGCAACAGGGGACGACTGGTTCGTGAGGCGACGTGCGCTGGCGGCCTGCCAAACAACGGCGGCGGCATGCACGCAGACCTTCTCGTCGAGGTCGTAGGACTCGAGCGTGCGGCTGTCGTCCAGCCAGATGCTCTTGATGGGGTGGTACAGGCCGTAGCGGACCGACTCCTTCATCTTGCGGTCCTTGACGATCACCGCGATGGCGATGCCCACCGTCAACTGGTAGTCGAACGCAAAGCTGAACGGCATGCCCGTCTCGGGCTTGACCTGCACGCGCACGGACTCGCGAATGTTGCGTATCCTCAGCACGTCCTGTGCAGGAACCGGAGACCTTCGTGGCCCGGGAGCTCGCCGGCAGCTTAGCACGCGCGCCATGCCGAACAGATCTAGTAGTGCGCGGCGCGTACGTTGGCGCGGACGTGCTGCTGCAGCAAACTCTGGTGCGGGTCGAGCTGCTGGCGCCACTCGGTGCCCTTGACCTGGCGCAGCACCTTGTACAGCTTCACGTCGGCCGCCGGGACTTTGGAGATGTCCACGGCGAACTCGAGCAGGATAAAGTCGATGGCGCGCTCGACGGCCAGGTACGGCGTGAGCCGCATGGTGACGGACCGCCGGCCGTACTTGACGGTCAGCGGGATCTGGCTGATTTGGGCGCCAGAGGTCAGCCGCCGCGTCAGGTCGACCTGGTCCTCCTCGTCCGAATCGGACGCTGGATAGTCGCCCAGGGGAGCGCGCCGTCAGCGAGCGCCGTGTCAGCCGGTGCGCTTGGGGCGCAAGCGGGCGCAGTGGCGGCGGGCGCGTACCATCGTCGTCCCCCATGCTCGGCGACTCGGTCACTGGAAGGAGGCAGGCACGGGCAGCGACGCGGCGGGGTGGCATCGGGTCAGCCAGCGGGCCACACCTTGCCCTGCGGTGGCTGGTGTCCCCCGCACGCACCGCTCTTGCTCTGCTTCCGGCCGGCGGGCGGGCTGGCCGAGTTGGCCGAGTTGGACTGCCGCAGCAGCGTCTGCTGGCTGGGCTTGATCGGCATCGGCCGCGTCGGAGCGGCGCTGCTGTTGAGCGCCGCGAGCGTGTGCTGCAGCAGCGCCGTGCTCCCCGGCGGCGTCCCGCTCGCGTGCGGCACGGCTGAGCCGCGTCTTCCGAAAGCACCCGCGGCCCGGCGGTTCGTTAGCACCGCGACCCCAACACGCCTGCCCAGCCGGGTGGGGCGGCGTGGCGTACGCTTGGGCAGCCGAAACAGCGGCGGCGGGACGACGGTGCCCGCCGCGGGCGACGTGCCCGATCCGGGCGGCGGCGGCGACGTCTGCGCTGTCGCCGACGTAGGCGTCGTCATCGGCGACGTCGGGGACGCCGGCCCGCTGCGGCCGCCCAGACCGGTCGGCGACGTGAGCCCGCTGTGGCCGCCCAGACCGGTCGGCGACGTGAGCCCGCTGCGGCCGCCGAGGCTCGTTGGCGACGTCGCCACGGGCGCCGGCGGCGGCGGCGGGAAGCGGTCCAGAGCGGGCGGCGGCGGCGGAACCTGGCCGGCGGCGTGCGGCGGCGGCGGCGGCGGGAAGCGGCCCGCGCCCGCCGGCGGCGGTGGCGGAAAGCGGTCCATCGCCCGCTCACCACGCGCGCCCAACGGCGCCCCTGGCTCCAACCCAACCGCAGCAGTAGCTTATATGTCCAGCACGCGATCCTGCCTTTTCCAGGTCCCCGCTGCGCGCTCAGCACCGAGCGGTGTCCTCGTCCCGTTCGTTCGCGCGCGGCTACGCCGTCGGGCGCGTGCTGCCGTCAACGGCTGCGTTGGTTGGTGGCGTTGGCCGTCGGGCGATCGGCGGCCGGCGTGCGCCACCATCCACATCGCACGGCACTATTCCACGTGTGACGAGGGCCCGTCTTTTCACCGTGGCCGCTTCAGCGTCCTCGTCGTCAGCGTCCTCGTCTTCAGCGTCCTCTTCAGCGTCCTCTTCAGCGTCCTCTTCAGCGTCCTCTTCCCCCTTCCTATTCATCTTCTTCCTCTTCCCCCTTCCTATTCAGCGCCTTCCTATTCAGCTTCTTTCTCTTCCCCCTTCCTCTTCAGCGACCTCTTCAGCGTCCTCTTCAGCGTCCTCTTCAGCGTCCTCTTCAGCGTCCTCTTCAGCGTCTTCTTCAGCGTCCTCTTCAGCGTCTTCGTATGCTGCGTTCCACTGTGATGACTTGAGGGGCACCGCATTGGCCGACGCCGCCACCGACACTGCACGCGCCCACGCACGCAGGCGCACCGACGCGCCCCCGTGAAGACGAGTGCCGGCAGCTCTCTAGCCACATGCCTCTACACCTCGGCGACGTACACGTGGGTACATTTCATACATAGCATGGTTTGGCTGTACAAGCAACGCGCCTGTGGTCCCCACCGGCAACCTATCGCCGTTGTCGGTGCCCACTACTGGCAGCCTCCGGCGCGGACGACCGGAATGGGGCCGCGGCCGCGGCGGCTGCCGAGGACAGCCACCTCCAAGCCATGGCGACGAGTTGCAGCACCGGCAGCAGCGCCGGCAGCAGCAGCGCGCTCACGGCGTCGCCAAGGCCTCCCGCATGCCGGTGCACGGCGGCCAGCGCGCGCTCGGCCACGGCGAAGCCGCCCGCCGTCGCGCGCAGCAGCCACGGCACGGGCTGCAGCCACCACAGCGGCGGCCACGGCGCGGCCACGAGGATGCCCGCGGCCGTGCGGCCCATCTGCGCCGCCAGGAGCGCCTGCCCGGTCACGTTGCTCCAGCGCTGCCGCCGGAACTCGTCCTGCAGCTCGGCGAGGCGCGCCGCATCAAACTTGACGCGGTCCAGGTAGTCCTGCAGCTGCGTCGCCGCGGCCTGCGCCTGCTGGAGCACGCTGGTAACGCGGTCCTTGTCCAGCGGCACGCGCAGCGTCATCGCGTTGAGCAGCTCGATCAGCCGGAGGATGTTGCCAAAGTTGCCGCCCATGAACTCGGCGAGCAGCTGCGACGTGACGCTGGTGAAGGTGCGCTCCGCTGACGCGCTCCCGCTCGGCCCGCCCTCGCCTTCGCCGGTCAGGTCGTAGCGCCGCCGGCTCTCAGGGCTGTACAGCGTCTTGTACGCATGGCAGAGCACTGTGGATGACATAGGGTTGGAGTTGTGCGGGGACTGACGCGCGGTTCGCCAGGGTTAGCAGGCGCGGCTCTCCTGCCATGTGGTCCTGGTCTGAGCCACCGGACACACACACACACACACACGCACACACACACACACACACACACACACACACAGAGAGAGAGAG
>Ga0180216_1001320_pt1 | contig 22472 bp, 39 predicted proteins | sample eDN3rd37CBELigMG_FD_128879 | JGI IMG/M metagenome (GOLD analysis project Ga0180216, IMG submission 128879) | Enriched Miracle-Growth compost microbial communities from Emeryville, California, USA - eDNA 3rd pass 37_C BE-Lig MG (version 2)... ...
CCACCTGTCCCTGCTCAACGTCTTCCACGAGTACAAGGTAGGCCTGACCGGGGAAGGAAGGTCGGGTGGGCGCCGCGCCGCGCTCACCACGGCACGGCCGGCCCCACGCACGCGGGGTGCGTCGGCACGCCGCAGCGGGTGAACGGCAGCGCGGACTGGTGCTACGAAAACTTTATCAACAACCGGACGATGAAGTCGGCGGAGAGCGTGCGCGAGCAGCTGCTGCGCATCATGGAGCGCTGGAAGCTCCCCGTACGTGCGCGCGCGCGCGCGCTGCTGGAAGGACCAGTCGAGCGCGGTCGACGCTGACCATGCCAACGTGCGACAGCAAGCATGTTGCACGCGCCACAGATGGTCTCCACGCCCTTCCAGTCGCGCGAGTACTACCCCAACATCCGGCGCGCCCTGCTGGCCGGCTTCTTCATGCAAGTCCGTGGGCGCGTGCCGCGTTCGGGGCCGCAGCGCGCCTTGCGTGCCACTGACGCTAAACCCCCTTGCAACTATGAAGGAGGTTGTTGCAGGTCGCCCACCTGGAGCGGGCTGGCCACTACCTGACGGTCAAGGACAACCAGATGGTCCAGGTACATATCGGGCCCGATACGTGCGCACGCAGCAAGCGCCCCGAACTAATCTGCGTGCATGTCCGCTTGTGCGGTGTCCCACGCAGCTGCACCCGTCGACGTGCTTGGATCACAAGCCGGAGTGGGTGCTCTACAACGAGTTTGTGCTGACCACGAAGAACTGGATCCGCACCGTGACCGACATCAAGGGCGAGTGGCTCGTGGAGATCGCGCCGCACTACTACGACCTCAGCCAGTTCCCGCAGTGCGAGGCGCGGCGCGTGCTCGAGCGCCTGTGGCAAAAGAAGCGGCAGCAGGAGGCGGCCGCCGGGCCGCACTGAGTCGCGACGGCGCCGTCAACCAAAGCGCTGTAATCGACGCCGCGACGCTGTACAGAAACTTTACATGCACAATGCAATTGTCGAAAAAAGAAGGTTGCCTTTTTTGGCCAGGGCCGCTATGGCAGTGGGTGCAGGCGCGCCCGCCCCAGCACGCCGTCGCCCGGCACGCGCCGCAGCCATACGCTGCACGCGCCATCAGCTGGCGCCGCGGGCCGCGCCATCCGCGGGCGGGACTCGCTAGAAATCAAAGTGCGGGCGAAACAGGTCGACGTCCCGCTTCGCACACAGCTCCAGCAGGTCCTGCCGCTGCATCATGATCAGTGTCCGCTGCAGCGTCTCCCACAGGTTGACCGAGACGTTGCGCTGGTTGCCGCCGCCGTGCATCGCCAGGGCGGCCAGCAAGTGCTGTGCGCCCCACCGCACGCCCACCCAGCAATGGAGTGACCGCGGTTGGCCAAGGCACGCCGCACGTCCCCGTCGCTGCCTTGGCATGCTGGCGCACCTCGGCAGCTTCCTTGAGGCAGCCGATGTTGATGCAGCTCACGCCCAAGTTGTACAGCGCGCGCACGTACGTCGGCTTGAGTTTGAGCGCCTGGAGCGGCGGCAGCAGAGGCCCACGTGCGCATCCAGCGTCAGCAACAGCACCTCCGAGGAGCTGCGCATCCCCTGAGCTGCGGCGGGCCGCACCTCGTGGTACGCCGACACTGCGTCCTCGGAATGGCCGCTGTTGGCCAGCGTCGCGCCGAGCCGGTTCCAGAGCAGGTAGTCCTGGGATGGCAGCGAAAACGTGTCCAAGTACTCTCACGGTCAGCCCGACGCCGGATGCGCCCTTTCTAGCGCGGAATAACCGTACCTGGGGGCGCACTTGCAGCGCGGTGCGGAAGCAGTCGACGGCCTTGTCGTACTCGCACGAGATGTTGAAGAGCACGCCCAGGCCCACCTGCACGTCCGGATCGATCGTCGTGCCCCCCTGGACGGTCGACAAGAAGAGGTCCACGAGCTGCTGGTGCCGCTCGGCCTTGTGGACGCTGCGCCCACGCGGTAAACGAAGGCTGGCGGAGCCCGTGTCTCGCAGCATTAGCAGGGACATCTTTTTCGGCGTCCGAATCGGCTTCAGGCTAGCCGTACGGGGGCGAGGGCGGCAGGTTCGGGTACGTCTTGCGCAGCCACTGCTCCAAGCAGTCGTACGCCTGGGTCTCGGCGCCTTCGTTGGTGTAGCTAATGGACAGCGCCTGCGAGGTCCAGCGCCGACGAATTGTGTCGCAAGAGAGAGCACTAAGCCGGGTCCGACCTCAAGCCCTTGGCGGCCACTGCTGGCAAACGTACGAGCGACGCCTCGGCGCCGGAGGGGTCCTCGCGCACGGCGCGCTGGAGCGCAGCGATTGCCGCCATCTCTTTCTCGTTGGCGGCCTGGCACAGCCCCAGCTGCAGCCACGCGTAGGCGTTGTGCTCGTCCTGACGCACCGCCGCCTCAAAAGCTGGACTATGCGAGCCCGCAAGCGTTGCGCGGCAACCGTCAACAACCGCCATCGTGTGCCCCACGACGCCGCATTCCGCACGCACCCAGCGCGGCGTCCGACAGGTTGCCGGTGTCGAAGAGCCGCCGCCCCTCCGTCAGCGGGTCGACCGTGCCCAGGAACGGGTTCTCTGGCTCAAACGTGTACTCCATCTCGTCGATCCGCTTCTCCGCAAACGCAAACGAGGCCGGATCCAGCCACTGCGCACGCCTTGACTTCAGGGGCGCCGGGCGCAGCAACGTCAGCGCGAGATGCGCCCCCAACGCGCTATGCTGCGTGCTCTCGGCGCGCACCTCGTCGTCCTCGCCGCCGGCGCCCATGTTGCGCACCGCGTCCGACCACGCGTGCTCCAGGTCGTGGTCGAGGCCGGAGAAGCCTGCGTCCGCGTCGAACTGCGCGCCACCGTCGTCGAGGAACTCGTCGGCCCACACGCGCTCCTTGCCCTTGCTGCTGGTCGTGCCCTGGACGGGCTGCTGGCCCGCAAACTCGCTGGCCCACTGCTCCTCGGTCAGCTCGGTCACCTTGGCTGCACCCATCCAAAGTCGCCCGCAAACGTCCGCGGTGCGGCGTGAGTGCACTCCATCGCATCGAGCGGCGCGGCGCGGCCGCGGCAGCGGGCTGCACCTGTCTGGGCGGGCGCCTGGTAGTACTTTTCCAGCTCGGCAAACTCGTGTGGCTGCAGCGGCGCCACCACCGGCGGCGCGGCCGCAAACTCGGCGCCCCAGTTGGCCGCTGCCAGGCGGGGCTTCACGAGAGTTGGTGCCTAGCTTAATTAGCGTGCTGCGCCCCTGGCCAAGGCGGGCGCGGCCGCGTCCTACCGCGCGCGGCGGCCGCGGCGTGGGCTCGGTAGTGCTGCTCCAGGTCGTCAAAGCGGTCCGGGCCCGCGGGGTGCAGCGACATGCGCTGGAATTCGTCGGCCCAGCCGCCGTCGGCCATGGGCGGCGGCGGGGGCCGCTGGAAGATGGGCCGGAACGTGCTCGGGCCGGCGGGCCCCGCCTGCGCTTGCTCCGCCCGGAAGGCCTCGACCAGCTGAGCGCGCGACCCCCGAGAAGCGGTGCCTTGCCATGGCGTAGCGTGAGTGGCCGTAGGAGATGCTGCGCGGCCGCGGAGGCCGACGTACGCGGTCGTCGCGGGCCTGGCCGAACCGCAGGGGCCCGGCGTCCTGGCGAAGCGGCTCGCCCGTGGCCACGTCCTGCAGCGCGCCAGCAGCGTCCGGCAGCACCACGGCCGGCCGGCTCGTTAGGCACCTTGTCGCCCACGCATGCGACCCAGGCCGCGGTCTATGCGGACGTACGCGCTGCAGCGAGCGGTCGGCGGTGGCGTGCTCGGCCAGCTTGAACATGGCGTTGGAGCCGGAGCAGTCGGCGCCCGCGAGGTCCTGGAAGGCCGACATGGTCGCGGCGTCGGCGCCCGCAGGCGACGTCCTCTACCGATCAACCAAAGCCGCGCCGTCCACCTGGCAGTGTCGACAAGCGCCTCTCCGCGGCCACCCTCAGTGGTCGCCCTCGGCCAGTCGGTGCCGCCCGGCGTCGCCCGTCGACGTCGTCGCGCTGCAGCGTCGGCCGCGTTCGTGACTGGTCACGTGACCTCTGGATCACGTGTGTGGGGTCGTCGGGTGCAGCTGGGAAGCGAGGCGCGCGGTGCCGGCCCCTGCTGTTGCGTGGGCACGCGCTGCGGCGACACGCGTATCTATTACTTTACGATGCTCTGCGTGCGGCTCGACCTCGGTGCGGCTCGCAGTGTACTTGTACATGGGGATTGTTACAGTGCAGGGTGGGCAACGCGTTTACTCGACGGGCACAAAGGTCATCAGCGGCAGCGTCAGGATGCGGCTCGCGTCCTCCGCGGTGCCGCCGACCTTGATGGGCGCGATCTTGACGCTCTGCACGCCATTGATGCTCCGGCCGTCGATGAGCACGTCGAACGGCCGCTTGTTGACGTCTTCCATCTCGACGCTCGTCACGTAGTGCACCGGCGGGTCGTCCACGCCGCCGGTGCCGAGCCCGCGGATCGACCGCCGGGTCTGGGCCCAGCGGTCCCCAGGCCGGGGCAGCATTGCCGGGCGCGTCAGCGATGCGAGCGCTGTCGAGGGAGGCGCATCGCCCTCGGGCCGTACCGGCTCGTCAAAGAGGCTCAGCTCGAGCGCGTTGCCGTGCGGCTTGACGCGGCGCACGTGGTCCGCCGACCGCGGCAGGTTCGACACTATCACAGCGTGGTACTGCGTCGGCGGCACCGTCACCGTGCCCGCCGCCATGCCGGACACATTGACCTAGTCGCACGAGAACCGCCATAGCAGCGGGAAACGCTTGTCAGCCATGGTGGCCGGCCGAGGTAGGCGGCCGGCACGTGCCACGCACCAGCATCGCCGAGATCGCCAGCTCGGGCAGCACCAACCGCGTGGGCTTGGGCGCCACGGGGGGCCCTTGCTTAGCGCCGGTGCGGTGCAGCTTGCCGTCAAAGTCGCGCTCGCCCTGTGCTCGGCGGGGCGATGCGGGTCAACGCGCACACGTCGGCCGCCGTGCTTAGAAACTGGCCGCAGGTGCGCGGTCCCTGCGCATAATGCCCAGACCGCACCAGCATCATCGTGCTCGTGCTGGGGCCGACCTCGACAAAGGCCGCAAACGGCACCACGCGCTTCGTCGGCGCGCCGTGGAGCAGCACCACCAGCTCCGCCTGGTACAGATGGACCTGCGCGGTTGCACAAGCACAACAAAGACCCCCATCCTCGACGCCCGCCTGTCTCAGCAGTCTTCCCGACCAAACAATTAGGCCCGGACGAGCCCGCACCGGCAGGACGTGCTCGGCCTGGCGGACGTAGTGGTCCACGGCCATCCGCAGGCTCGAGGCGGGCGAGACGCCGACAATCAGCCGCTTGGCGCGCGGCAGCGACGCAGCGCCAGCTGCCGCCACGACCGCCTTCTGCAAAACATTCACCTCACGAAAACAATTCCGCGATGGTTGGTCGTTCAGTTAACGCTTATGCACGTGCGGGTCGCGCAGAAACAACGGCGCACCTCAGGCTGTGGCGCGGCGGCACGCCGGCGCAGCACGTCGTCGCGGAGCTTGAGCGCTGCGAGGAGATCGCTGCGCATGGCCGTCTCGTCCTTGCTGGCCTAAGCCGTGGCATTGCCAGGGAGTACACACAGCGATCGCACCAAATTAGTCCCACGCACACCTTCAGCGGCCAAAGGAGGCATCGTGCAGCAGGGCACCTTGCTCGGTCCCGTCGACAGGCCGGGCGCCATGTACAGCGCCGAGCGCGTGAGCAGGAAGATGTTGCGGCCGTACCACACGTCGGCGATGGCAAGGTACTCGCAGAAAAAGTTGCGCCGGCCGCCCGGCACCAAGAACACCCGCAGGTCTGCGCATCGGCGCATAAAAGAACGACACGGAAAGACGCACCGTCAGCGACGCCATGAGGGTCCAAGCCCACCGTGCGCGCCCCGCACGCACCGACGGCGCTAAACAGCTGCGGCCGCGCGCTGCGCAGCGCGACGTAGCCGCACACAAAGTTGTGGAACGTCGAGTCGCCGCCCACTAGCACCACCTTGACGGGCACCGGCTGGTCCGAGCTGTGCGCGACGGATACCACACGTGCAACGTACCGCCACGCTGCGTAAGCGTCAGCATCGCACACTAGGGGCCCCAGGCCGCGCCGCCTCGGCTGGCGCGGCCAGACCTGCGCGCGGCCGCTGCCGAGAGCAGCTGGTCCAACGTCTTGAAGGCGCCCACTGCCGACGCCTCGAGCGACACCGCGTTCGTGATGTGGAAGGCGCCTTCCTCCAGGTTGGCGACGGTGATCGGCGTGGACCTGCTCGCCGGCCGCATCGCGTGGCAGGCAACCGCGACGTGTCAGCCCACCGCGGACAGCTTGGGCACCGCCGCGGCCCAAGGCGCCCACGCACGCAGGCCCGTTGACGTCAAAGATTTCCTCGGGCGGAACGACGGTCAGCGTCTTGCCACCCTTGAGGAGGGACTCGCGCACCTCCTGCCGGACGCCGCGCAGCGCCTCCAGCGCCGCGGCGGATAGGACGCCGCCCTCCCTGCCACCGCGAGCCATCGGCGACGGACACGCACCCCGCCTCGTCCAAACCGTCAGTGGCGAACGCTCGCTCGGTGTCCGCACGGTCCGACGGGTCGAACGGCCGGTCGTACAGGCGCCACGCGCGCTGCACGAGGTCGACGGCCGTGTGGAACCACTTCTCCACCAGCATCTTGTCCGCGTCGCGCAGATGGTACACGGGCTCGCCGTCGTTCAGCAGGCGGCTAAAGCAGACTGCAAGCGTCGCACCATCCGACGCGAGCCCTCGGGGGAGCCCGTGAGCCCTGGCCCGGCGCTGCCGTGGGCGGCTGCACGCGCTGGGACGGTACGGTAGAGGAAGCGGCAGCGGTTCCGGTGCGACTTGTCATAGATGGCCATCTGCTGCAGAAAGTCGTCGTCGAGCATCGCGCGGATGGCCGAGCCGTAGCGCGAGTGCGGGTTGATGACGACGTGGATGCGGTCGCGGAACTCGCTCCTGCGGCCGTGCCCGCGCCGCCAAGGCGTCAACAGGAGCGTCAGCGCGCCCGCCGTCGCCCAGTCCAGCGGGCCAAGCAGGCACGGACGGCCGCCGTACTCGCGCTTGACGAGCGCGGCGTGGTGCGCGAGGAATTGGACACACGTCAGCAGCTGCCGCCGCTGGCGGTTGTGCCGCGCGACCACTGTGAGGTCGCGCGCGATCCGGCAGAACGGCTTGGGCCACGCAAAGTACGGCTTCAGGGCCGCCTCCAGCGCGCTCCAGAGCTCCTCGGTGCTGTCGCGCAGCTGGGCGCACAGCGCGGGCCCCGCACATCCGGCCGCGCGACGGCCCCGTGAGCGCGCCACGGCAGGGCCGGCCGCAGGCACCGCGGCGGCGCACGGCGGCCGTACCAGGTAGACAAACTCCTTGACGAGCACGACCAGGTGGAAAAAGTTGGTGTCGGTCATGCTGCCGACCTCCGTCAGCTGCTGGAGCAGCTGCTGGAGCACCTCCGCGACGTAGTCCTCCCGGCAGGTCACCGCGTACACCGACGGCAGCAGCATCGCCTCCGCCACTTGTGTCAGGGCGCAAAGTTCGCAGCGATCGGGGGCGTTAGAGCTGGACGAGCCTGCCGGCGGTTCAGCGGCGGTGGGACGCACGGGACTTGATGGACGCCATGGGCTGGCCGTTGTACAGGCTGCGCAGGTCCGCCGCCACGTTGGACGTCATCAGGAGCGCGAGGACCTGCTTCTTGACGTTCTCCGCCGTCTCCAGCTCGCTAACGCCAGGGAGGAACATTTGAATCTGGCCGTGGCGCGCGGGCCCCCCGCGGCGGGCCCAGGCCCGTCCCTTAGCAGCCCAGGCGCGACGCCGCCGGGGCCGGCGCGCCGTCGCGGCGTACCTCGCTCTCAAAGGGGTCCCGGTCGACGTAGTTGCGCATGTCGTCTTTCCACCGGTCGAGCGCGCGCTGCACGGCCGTGTGGTACGGGTCGAACGGGTACATGAGCGCGATGTAGTAGATGCTGTTGAGCAGCTGGTGCCGGACGACCAGCGCGCTGCCGGTCAGCCGGCGGCCCTCGGTGGCGCGCGCCGGCGTGCCGCGCGTGCGGTCGTAGACCGGGCTGATGGGCACGTCCGTCGTGACGCTGGCGAGCGCCTCCTGGAGGTCGGAGCGGTCCTCCTGCGACTGCATGAGGAGGCGGGCAACCATGTAGACCAGGACGGACGCCGCCTGCATGCGGTCGGCCGCCATGGCCTCCCAGAAGACGCGGTACTCGGGCACCGAGAGGGCGCCCGCCGAGCCCTCCATGCCAACATTGCGCCACTGCGAGGTCGGGTGGGTGTGCACAATGGGCGGACGGGATGGGCGTGAGCTTGCGCATCCAAAGGCCGCTTTCGGAGAGGCGCCACGCACTTTGCGCGCAATGACGGCCGGGTCGACGTCGGCCATGCCCGTGGGCCCGACGTCGTCCTCCGCAGGCATGGTGTTTGCTGCCCACGGGAGGCCGCGCCAAGTGGAACGTAGCCCTGGCTAAGGGAAACAAACGCCTCAGCACGCTGCCGCCTGGCAGATCTTGCAGCCGTCGCAGCAGCCCAGACGGGCGTCCTGGCCGGTCTTTACCGCCCCGCGTCGGATCCACCGCGTGCGCGTGCCCAGTCAGCGTTGTTTTGCGCGGTGAGCTGAGGCGGCGCCCGGCATCCCCGAAGGCCCTACCTCACGGGCGTGCCGCGTCATACGCCCCGGCGGCAGTAGCACCGAGTATGTGCATGCCCCTGCATGCCCCGCTCCGCTCCGTGTCCAGACACCCTGCCTGCCCGTGCGCGACGCGCGACGCGCCGTGAGGCCGCGCAGGCGCCGCAGCACAACGACGGCAACAACGAAGCGCCCAACAAAAAAAGTGGCGCGAAAAATCACGTGATATTCTGTCATGTGTAGTTGAGGGGCATGAAAGGGGCGTCTGCGTGGGGACCCCCGTTCCATTCAGGTGGTGCACGCGCTTGGCGCACTTGACGACGTGCGTGTGCGCCGCGTGCGGCGGCGTCCCGCGCCACGTTCCATCAAAGACGCTACCGGCCGACTGTCGATTCAGCGCGCTCAACAGGCGAGCGGTCCCGTGGCGAACAACCCTTGGGGAGCGCACGCGGTAAAATCGCGCCTTTTCGCGGTGCAGTCGAGAACGCCGCGCTGGCCGAGTGCCCCGTGTCCAAGCAAGTCTAGATCGAGTAGCAGATCACCGAGCGGCTGCTGATCGAGTAGCACATCAGCGAGCGGCTGCGGGACGCTGTGGGCTCGTTGCCGAACGTGGTCGCTCAGCCGGCGCGGCCGGCGCGCGCGACAGCACGCATCATGGCGTACTGCGAGAACTTTAGCACTTGTCTGGGCTGCGCCGACAGTACGTTGCACCCGTCGGGCGCTGGGCATGCCACTGAGGCGGCCACCAAGCTAACGACCGCGCCTGTGCGCGCTGCCGCGTTGTCTCCCCCTAACCGCCACCGCCATGCAGCGTCGACCAGCTGCACGTGGTGCTACAACGCGACGACGGCCACGGGCTACTGCCAGAGCATGTTTGTGGACTGCGTCTGGCCAAACGCGAACGACGCGCTCGTGCCGTCCGAGTGCGACGACTACAGCAGCCTGTACATGACAGCCCTGTGGATCTACGTCGTGGCAAGCGTAATCCCCTTCCTCATCCTCATGGCGTGCGCCATCGCACTCGTCTGTTCGTTGCCTGCCCGTCGGCCAACCTCTCGTAGCCTCGGCGGCGGCTGACTAGCGCCCCAGCAAAGTCGACCTGGCTGCGTTACTGTACCTATCGCCGCCCAGGCCATCGCCGCAGGCGTCGCAATGCGGGCATTGCGGTGCGTCTGCGCCGGTTGGTAGCTGTCCGCTCGTTACATGGATGGCCCGTACTAATGCGCAGCCCTATCGCACGCGCGTTGGTGCTGGCGTGCAGTACGCGAACCCGGCGACGGCGCCTGCGGTTGCAACGGCGCAGGCGACCGTGGTTAACGGCCAGGCGTACCCAATGCAGCCGTACCCGCCGGGCGCCTACCCCCCACCCGGAGCCTATGCACCCCCGGGCTATCCACCGCCCGGCGCCTACAATCCCAGCGCAGCGCCGCCGGGCTACCCGCCGGCCGGTGCCTACCCCCCGGGGTCTTACGACCCGAGCGCCGCTGCCCCCGGTGGCTACGCGCCCTACCCTCTGGACGCCAAGGTGCCGGAGCAGCCCTAAGTGGCTAGCGCCCATCACGCCGCCTGCAATCCCGTGCTGCGCACGGCCGGCCGCATCAAGTCTATCCTCGACGCTATACAGCTTTCCGCATACGGCCGTACGCCAGGGCTGTCCTCGGCCTGTGGCTTGCCTGTAGCTTGCACTCGAGTACATGCGCGCGTACGCTAGGACCGTCTGCGCTGGCGATCCCTGTTTTCGTGCTTTATTGTTATCACGACCGCATCATCACATTCCACACAGTCCACAACGACGACAACGCCCACCTGTTCGACAGAACCGGCGTTTCCTTTCACTGGCACGCTGCCGGCCCATCGCGGCCTGGGACATGCTCGCCGCGTCGCTCCTGCGGGCGGTGGTGGCAGCGGCGGACGCGTGCGGCATCGAGTGAAGGCCTCGAAGGGAACGTGCCGCGGTACGCGCCCGCTGGTGGGCACACACACGCGGCCGCTGGCCGCCCGAGCCCGGCTCACCCCAGCTGCCCGCCACGCTGCCTGGTGATGCTTGGACGCGCCTCGGCGATCGCGTGCAGATCCTTAGCCGCGGGCGCGCCCGCTCCGGCGCCACGCTACCGCCACGATGTCGTGCTCGTACACCACGTGCCTCTCCTGCGCGGCCAGTACGCTGAGTCGCCGGTTGGGCGCGAGTCTAGACCTGGCGGCATGCGGCGGCCACGGCTGACGGCCACGCCGGTGGACCCGGCTCTGCCGCCTGCGTTGGACACGCGCAGCGACCACCACGTGCACGTGGTGCTACAGCGGCTCCACCAGCAATGGCTACTGCCAGAGCTACGCCTTGTCGTGCAACTACCCCTACCCGAGCGAAGCGCTGGTGCCGTCCCGCTGCGACGACTACAGCAGCGTTTACACTGCCGCCGTGTGGATCTACGTCGTGGCGAGCGTCGTGCCGTTCCTGATCATCATGACGTGCGTCTGCATCGTCATCTGTGCGTCCTGTTCCATTCACGTGGACTTGCTCCAGGTCGCAAGCCACTAACCAACCTGTTGGCCAAGCTGGCTCGCTCTTTCCGGCCCGTGGACAGGCCACCGCCGCAAGCAGAGTGCCGGCATGGTCGTACGTGTCCGGCCTGCCTTTCTCTCCCCATTCTTTGGTGCGGCGCGGCTCGTGCTCAAGGCCGCCTGCCTGCGGTTCCGTCTTTCCGTACCGTGCAGGTGGCCACGCCCGCGGTGCCCGTCGCCGCCGCGGTGTCCGCGACGCAGACGATGGCGGTGAACGGCCAGGCGTACCCGATGCAGACCTACCCGCCGGGCGCCTATCCGCAGCCGGGTGCCTATCCGCCACCCGACGCCTATCCGCCACCCGGCTTTTACCCGCTGCCGGCCGGCTACGATCCCAACGCGGCGCCGCCAGGCGGTTATCCACCGCCCGGGCCGGGCGCCTACCCGCCGGGCCCCTATGCGCCGCCGGGCGCGTACGACCCGAACGCTGCTGGCGCATCATCCGGGGGCTATGCGCCGTACCCGCAGGGCCCGCCGCCGCCCTTTGACGCGGACGCCAAGGTGCCGCCGCAGGGCGACCCGCCCCAATACTAAAACGTGCTGGCCGGATGTACTCCCCCCATCGCTGCATTCGTTCGCTCGTGCGCGCCAGAAATGCAATATCCCACGTGTGTGGTCATGGTGAAATGCGTGAAAGCTTTTGTATCCTGCTCTATTATGCCCACGCAAAGCGAACACTGTACAGAACGCTACACCTATCGTTGGTGCTTCGTTACGGTCCCCCACATGTACGGTGGTGTTATCCCCCGCGCGCCCCGAATCCGTGCATGCATACGCGACGCGGATAAGGTCTCGGCGCCGCTAGCAAACCTCAAGGAAGAGCTAGGCTCGGAAGCACCGCTATAGCACGCAATCCGGCCCCTACGGACTGGCGGGGACCAGCACGACGGGGTGCACGCGCGTGCGGGTGCACCTCCCGGCCAGGTCTGCAAGGGACGGTCCATGCATGGAATAGCGCAGTAAGCCTGCCCAGGTTGGTTAATTGGTGATGTGAAACGTAGAATGCATGGACGGCCATACTTGCGCGTACCAGTGCATGAGGATGCATGGGCTGGGCAATCTGATTTTCCACAACGCGCCGTCCGCCGCACGGTGGTTCCGTTCCATCCGGCTGAAAACAATCTCGATGGCGCTTGTCGGCTGCCCCTCGAGTCAGTTGGAATGCCCTCCACTTCGCCCTGTTGTTGCTCTCTTCTTTCAGCCGCGTACGGGCTGAAGCCTCCGCCCTGTCCGCTCTCTCTCCAGGTACGCGAAGGAACGCGCCGCTGGCTACTGTGGCGCCGGCTGATCTCTCTGAGTGCCAGAGGTGGGCACTGGTGGCCTGCTGGGAGCGGCTGGAAAGTGGGTACCGTGCATGGCTCAGCAGACACCGCCAAGTTTAGGTTTTTCTTTCACCCTCGGACTGGGACTGGTCAGTCGAAACCGAGGACTCGCGAGCAGTATTGGATGCTGACTAGACGGCGCGCACCACAGCGTCGCGACAAACCGGCCCGTGGACGCTGTTGCAGGTGCGCGTGTACGGACTACGTCGCTGTCGTGCGCACACCGAGCGTCGCTAACATCACCATAACCGAAATGGTGGATCGGCCGGGCAATGGAAACGTCCGGCCTACAAAGGAACGACGGCGCGCGTCCGCTCTAGCGGCGCTGCCGCCACACGCCAGCGGCCACCATGTCGTACTGCTCGGGCTACTCGGACTGCCTCAGCTGCGCTGACAGTATGCCCACCGCCTGCCATCAAGTCTAAGCTGCATAGACTAACTCGCCTACCGGCGCCGAGCGGCGTGTGGCGCGCGCCAGCGTCAACGACGTGCGCGTGGTGCTACGACTCGTCGACCTCTTCGGGCTACTGCCAGAGCATGTACTCCACCTGCACCTACCCGTACCCATACGAGGCGCTCGTGCCGTCCGAGTGCGACGACTACTCGTACTACTACAGCGCCTACACGGCGGCCGTGTGGATCTACATCGTGGCCAGCGTTGTGCCCTTCTTCATCATCGTGACGATTATTTGCGTCGTTATCCGTACGTACGCCTCTGCTGGGCAAGGCGCCTAGACGTGGGCGCCCGCTAACGTCGGTTCCTGCGCATATCGTTTCAAGCTGACCAACCTGCCGCCACCTAGGCCGCCGCCAGCGCAGTCAGGCGGGCGTGGTGGTACGTCGTGCGGTGGGCCCCGGCCCACTGGCCGCCGTCCAACCGGGGTGGGCCAACCTGACCCCGTGCCTTCTTCTGCTGCATGGTCTCGGCTGTGCACGCGGCGGCGCAGGTCGTGCAGTCGCCCGCGACATCTGCCTCCGCTTCAGCGTCGCAAACAGTTTTGATCAACAACAACAGCAACACCAACCCTTCGCTCCCGATGCAGCCGTACCCCCCGGGCGCTTACGCATCGCCGGGCGCCTACGCCCCCCCGGGCGCCTACGCCCCGCCGGGCGCCTACCCAGGTGCCTATCCGCCGCCGGGCGCCTATCCGCCACCCGGCGGCTATCCCGCGTCGGGCGGATACGACCCCAACGCCGGCCAGTTCGGCGGCTATCCGGCGCAGGACTCCTTCTCGCCGCGCCCCAGCCTGCCGCCCGGCGCGTATGACCCCAACACCTCCGCCTCCGCCCCGTATGCGCCCTACCCACAGGGTGGCTACGGCCCGCCGCCGCCCTTTGATGCGGCGTAGAAGTCGTTACGAGGCTGTAGCTAGGGCCACCCATGCACCTCAGCGGGCCTGCTGAACGTGCTGCATACTAGGTCGCTGCACCCGCTCTGCATGCAAAGCCTGTGTATAAGGGCCATTAAGGCCCCTACCTATAGACCTGTGTGGTAATTTTGAATGTCACCTGCACCATTTTATCTCAATCCATACATGCCGACGGCGTGCTCGTGCCCTAGTACGTACAGCAGCAGGGGGTGCTAGCTAGTGGGCGCATGCCCCAACCTCTACTACTGCACTCATGCAGCTGTATTGGTATTGGTATATTGACGCTAAAGGAAACTCGAGCGCCATATCCCGTGACCGTCCCGTGTATCGCCGGTTAACAACAATGCCGTTGTAATTGACATGAAGGCGCGCTGCGTGATGGTATACCTTGAGAGGTCCCTACATCACGGGCATATGTCATGCATGCAGCCTCGATCAACACGCCACTTCCTCTCTCGGTGATGCATAGGGCTAAGCGCGAACGAAACTTGTGTTCATACTCACTGGCAAGCCGTGCGCAAAGTCCCCGCGTGACATGCGTTCGACGTAGCTGTCCGACATTGGCCTGCGGTCTTCTAGCAGTTGGTGAATCGCTAGCCTTTGCAGCCCCGTAGGGGACTGTATGCCATCTGGGCGATGGAATACGCTGTATCTGTGGCGCAGGGCGCTCGGGCCCCTTTAACGTCAGAACTAACATCCCTAGCCCCGTGAATTCGTTCCTGTCTGCCTGGGACTTTAATTTGCTTTGGAGGGGCATGAGGAGCGTGAGAAGGGGCCAAATGTCAGTGCCAGCGCGCTGTTTTCCTTCTTCGTTTCCTACCTGGCAAAGGTACGCGGCCGTTCGTGGCTACTGCGTGTGCACGGTGCAGGATCGCTTCAGCTGGCTGCTGGGGGGCAGGTATCAAGCTGGTGCCCGCGTGGTACCGATGGCCGAGCGGTGATCGGAATATAGAAGAAGGCTCCAGGCAGAGAGCTCACGCCACCCGTTTGCTTTGCATCGATGTGCACGCCACCTGTGTCAAGCGTACAGGAGCGCGGACGCTGGACAGCCGCGGCCAGTGCCACGGCACCGCGCTGCATCTGGTCCGAAGGTTCGTGTCAGTGCAGTGTACTCGAAAATCACACCAATCGAACACTCACAAACGTCGTGTTGGGCGTCAACGCGGAAGGTTGGCTTATGTACAAAGCGCTTGGCTGCAAAGGAGTTTTGCGTTTTTATGCGCACGCACGCAAGCGGCGCTGCCGCCGCGAGCAGTCGCCACCATGTCGTGCGTGAGCTACCACAGTTGCCTCAGCTGCACTGGCGGTATACCAGTGGCTGAAAATCGCGAGGTCGCGAGCACAAGCGCGCTCACACTCGTACCTCGTTCCCCCACGCCGTCTGCCTTGGGCCTGCACTAGCGTACTCCTGCTCGTGGTGTTACGATACGTACACCTCCTCGGGCTACTGCCATAGCTCGTCCTACTACTGTAACTCGAGCTATCCGCACGAGGCCAACGATAAGTCTTCCTGCGACAACTACAACACCATCTCGTCCGCCGACGCCGGGGCAGCGATTGCTTGGGTGTACATCGTGTCGACGGTGGTCCCCCTCTGCATCATCGCGTTTTGCATCCGGGCCATGATCCGTACGCCTCTGGCCGCTCTTTAGTCGCTCGGCTACCGACGTACTTGCTCCCTGACCTCAGTTCCCGGCCTGTGCCTCACCCTGAACGACCGACACGCGCGCGCTCCCAGGTCGCCGTAGGCAAAGCCAGGGCGTTGTGGTACGTCGGCAATAGAATCGGCCCGTTCGCCGTCGGTTCACCGAGCTGTACATACTGACTGACCGCCAGCGCTCCTCTGTCATGGTGCCACGTACCGCATTTGTGCAGTTCGCTGCCCCGCCGGCGCCGGCGCCCGCCACCACCACGACGTCGACGGTTATTATCAACAACGCGATCCCGATGCAGCCCATCCAGCCGCCCGAGCAACATATCCACTATCACTACGGGAACAACAACAACTTTGGGCACGTTTCCGGGCACAACGTCAACTTTGGAAACAACGCCAGTGCTGGACATGGTTCGAATGCGCCGAGTAATCCGACTGGCTACATGTACGACTCGTCCTCGCAGGCCAGCCTCGCGGGCAAGCCGCCGCCGCCGCCGTACTACTAACACGCATAATTATGCGATGCGCTGTCCACTGAGTCGCTCCGGATTGCGCGTCGAAATGAGTCGCTTAGTACAACTAGCAGCCGTCAGGCTTTAAGTGCTGTGCCCCCTCCCTTTTGGCCCCTCTTAGTGTTTGTTACGCCTGCCTTGCCGTATTTCTTATTGCGGTGAATACTAATACACGGTTCACGCTGTACAAGGCGGCTTCTGCGGCCTAGTGGCGCACGGGCGCCCCGCCGGCCTGCAGGCGCCGGCGCTGTAGCAGGACAAGGCTCAGCAGCAGGAACGCGCTGATCAGTACCAGGTCCCACAGCGCCGTCTCGCCCTCGGGCGTTAACACCCGCGCCGAGAGCTGCCAGTCGCGCTTGCGCACGACCACGTGCAGGTTCGGCCGCAGAACGGCCATGCGCTGCCGCGACTGTTCCTGCGGGGTCTCCGTCGGCCCCGGCGTAGCCGCGGTTGTGGCGGCAGCCAGCCCGTCCTCCGCCTTCGGCGCCTCGGGCACAAACGCCGCCACGGCCGCCGAGGCGCGGAGCGGCAGCGCGATGCCCCACGCCGCCTCCAGCCACTCGGTCAGCGTCAGGTGGAGCAGGGCCAGCGACACGGGCAGCCGCGCGTCGTCGTTGTACGACAGCGAGTCCAGGTACAGCTTCCGGGCGGCCGCGTAGTCCTGGCATTGGCGCAGAAACCGCAACAGGTCCTGCGGGGTCTTTAGCGAGAGCGTTGGGCTCAGTGTGTGGCTGTGATGGCGCGCGCACCTTGCCACCGGGCCCCAGGCCGGCGTGCCGGATGAACCCCAGGCTATAGGCAGCCATGGCGCTGTGAAAGGTGCTGTAGGAGCGCTCGTACAGCTCCATCGCGCGGTTCAGGTTCGGCCGGACGCCCATGCCGTAGTAGTAGTGGTCGGCCGCGTTCAGCAGCGCACGGGGGTTGCCTACGTTGGCTCAGACGCGGCGGCGCGCGACAGCAGGCTTCTCAGTATCGGGGGTTCGCTTGCAATGACGCTGGTCTGGCACCGGCGCGCACCTTGATCGGCGGCCAGCAGCCACGTCGCCAAGGCGTCGCGCTGCAGCAAGGCCGCCCGCTGCGGATCAAACGGCGCCCACGCCAGCGCGTCTGGCCGACGGTTCTCACGCCATACTAACGCACATCCACCCCGCGTCAGCCGCACCGCCCGGGGGCCACGGCGCGTGGAGCATCGCCGTGGCCGTACCGCGCTCCAGGAGCACCGCATAATTGTGCTGCGCCACGGGCAAGCCCAGCTCGGCTTGGTAGGCGTAGTGTAGTGCCGCCAAGCCGACCTCGCCGCTGCGCGCGAGCTCGTACGCGCGTGCGACCGACACGGAGGGGCCTTCCTCGGCCGCCAGCTTGTAGTACTGGGCGAAGAGGTGTCTCGGCTACCACAACGTCGCCGCTGGCGTAAGCGGCATGCAGCGGCGGGGCCACCATCGCATCGAGCCGTACGTTGGCAGCAATGTCGCACGACGGCGCGACCGCCAGGCCGTGGTCGTACATGAAGCCCAAGTAGTAGTACGCCATCGGATGCTCTGTGACCAGCTCCGGCCGACAGCGTTGGCGTGTGGCAACGGCATTAGCAGCGGTTCGGCCGGCAGCGATATAACCAGTGCTTCTACGCACCGTTCCGCGCAGCTTCGGCAAACAATGTCAGCGCCTCTGGTAGATTCTGGCGCGTCCCGACACCCTCTGCGATATGGCCGGGACGGGGGGAACCATCGGTGGCTGCCTGTGGTCAGGATCCTTTTCACAGTCGGCATTCTTGCGTCGAGGAGCGCCTCCGAACCCAAGTAGCAGAGCGCGGTGCGAAGCTGGCCCTCTGGGTCGCCCTGTTCGGCGGCCAGCTTGTGGAGCATGAACCCGGCGGTCGGGTGCTGGGCCAGGGCGCGGAGCCAGCAATGCGTAACGATGCGCATTGGTAAGGGCCTGGAAAGTGCCGTCAAACCACGACGTTCGGGCGTCATACCCCGCTGGCGATCTGCAGTTCCGCCAGTCCGTTCATGCTCGTGGGATCCTTCTGCAGCATCGGTGTACAATAGGACACCCCATCACTCGCACGTCATCAGTGAATGCTCTCATGCAAGTCCGCCATCCGTACCATAGGCCACGCACCAGGTCCACGCCCTTGAGGAAGTAGCGCCGAGCGGTGTCGTTGTGCGGCTCCACGCCCCAGCCGTTCGCGTACATGGCGCCCAGCCGTCCTGCCCCGGTTGCCGCGCAGCAGCAGTGCGCGTCAACCCGTCAGTATCTAACGGCCCGCTGCGACCGGCGCAGCCGCTCAACGGACGGACCGTGCGCGGCGGGCTGGCCCAGCTCAGCCGCGCGCTCGTAGTATGCGCGCGCCAGGTCAAAGTCCATGTCGTAGCCGTGCTGGCCGTTCAGGTGCAGGTCGCCCATGACGAGGTTGGCGTCCGGATCGCCTAGGTTGCAGCGGGCCCCGCAAAAACGATGACTCCAGTGGTCAACGTCGGTGCCGTGAAAAGTGGACACCACAGAAAGGTCTCCCGCGGGCGCACCGTAGGCGGCCGCCAGCTCGTAGAACTGGACGTTGGCGTCCAGCGTGCCGTCCTCGTCGTCGCCGTCGTCGTCGAGGCCGTCGCTGCTCAGCCAGTACCGCGGGTCCTGGTCGACGTTGCCCACCTCCAGCCAGTGCAACGCTGCCGCGCGGTCCTCGCAAGGGCGGCCCAACGCGGAGTGGCTGAGTCCACTCAGCATTGCCCGTATGGATGGTCGTATTCGGCTGCACACACCGGTTTCCGCGGCGAGGCGGTAGTGCCGCAGGGCCGTCTCACAGGACTGGGGCACGCCGACGCCCTTCAGGTAGCGGTAGCCCAAGATCAAATGCGCGTCCGACTCTTCGTCGTCGGCCGCCAGCGTGTAGTACATCAGCGCCTGCGGGCGCGGCCGCTAGAGGCACCCCGACGCGGCCGACGCGTCAGCGCTCGGAGGACGCTGCACACGGCAGCCTGTCCCCGGCTGGTACCTTGGCCGGGTCCTTGCGCACGCCCAGGCCGAGGGAGTGCATGAAGCCCATCAGGAGGAGGCCGTCCGCGGAGCCCGCGTCGCTCGCCCGCTTCACGTAGAGCGCGGCCGCGGTCAAGTTTTGCTCGACGTGGTCCCCGAACTGTGTGTCCACACCGCAAACGCTCGGCACAGCAGGTTGCCCAATTCAGCTTAGTGGACGGGAGAGGTCCGCCCAGGCTGTGCGGAAGGGAACGCGGTCGGACCAGGGCCAGCTCGCCGAGCCAGGCCAGGGCGCTCGGGTGGTCCACCTCGGCCGCCTCGTGCAGGTGCTCCAGCATCCGGCGCAGGTGGTTGTACCACGGCACGCTGCCGAGCTCTTCGCCGGCCAGCAGCGCGTCGTCCTGCAGCGCAGCCTGGTACGCCGATTCGCCAGCGTCGTCGGCAGGCGTCAGGCCCGCCAGGTGGGCGCCCTCATCTGTCCAGTCTAGCGGCGCCCAGCCTGTGAGCCAGGTGGCACACGGGGCAAGCCTAAGGGCGCGATCCGCCGTCAGCGCCGTCCTCACGCCGGCAACTAAGCCGCGCCGCGGCGGCCGCCGCACCGTCGCTGACGACCCGCGGTTCCTCTGCCCGGGCGGGCGCCGCAGCCGTATGCACGAGGGTGACTATTGCCGCAAGCAGCAGGCCCCACCGCAGCCACCGACGGCCGGTGGGCCCTCTCCGCGCCGCCATGGCTGCGGGCTGCTGCATCCCACAGCGCGGCGGCCTGGCCTGGCCAGGAGCCCCCGGCTTGGATTGGTGAAGTTGCCGACGCCGGCGATGCGATCGTGCCGCCCCGCCGTCGCCCGGGCGGCCGTCCACAGGCGGGCCAGCAGCTGAGTAGGGCGGTTCCGCCGGTCGGCACGGTAGTGGGGGGAACGCCGGCAGGAGCAGGCGGGCAGGAGCAGGCCGCTGGCGGCAGGGCGGCGGCGTGCGGTCGGCGCGTCCGCGTGCCGCGGCGTCCTGAGTGGCCACGTGGTGCATGAGGCGGCGCGGGCGCGTCGTCGCGTCCGGTCGCCCGCCAACACCACGAACACGAGACACGCCAATGGCGCCAGTGCATTCGCGGGGGATACACGCATGCTAACCCTGCTGCATTGTCTATGGCTGGCGTGTGTACAACATGTCTAGTAGGAGGGGGGTGGGGGGCGGCTCCATGGCGTCTCAGTGATACGAGCCGTGGCGAAGTTCCGGCGGCGTCCGATAGCGCTGCCACGCGTGCCAACAGTGGAATCAGCGGCTTTTGCTCGCATGTCAGACCAGCCATGCATCCGCTTCCAAGCAGTGGCCGCGGGCGGCGTTAGCCTACCATGAAACCGCGGCCCTTGTAGATCCGGCGCGGCTCGTCGCGGTCATCGTCGCGGTAGTCGCGGCGCTCGCTGCTGCGCTCGCGGCCTCGGTCGGCGTAGCCGCGGTCATAGCCCCGCTCGCGGCTGCGGCCGCGCCCGCGATCGTAGCCCCGTTCGCGGCTGCGGCTGCGGGAGCGGGAGCGGCTCCGATCCCGGCTCCGATCCGGCCGCGGGCTCGGGCTGCGGCTGCGGCTGCGGCTGCGGCTGCGGCTGCGGCTGCGGCTGCGGCTGCGGCCGCGGGCGTCGTCCCGCTTCGGCGAGACTGCCGGGCTGGGTGAGCGCTTACGGTCGTCGGACGGCGACACGCTCCGGCGCCGCGGGGACGACTCGGCCGATGCCGTGCCTGCCGCAGCCGGCGCAGGCGTGGGCGATCCGGCGGCGCCGTTGCTCGCTTCGTGCGCCTCCGCCTGGGTCTCCGCCTTGGCATCCGCCTTGGTGGCGTCCTTGGCGAGCTCCTTGCCCTTGCCCTTGGACTTGGACTTTTTAGCCTCTTTCTTGGCCTTCTTGGCCTTGCGCTTCTTGCGTTTCTTCGAATATTCGTCTCCCGAGCTGCTGCTGCTGCTGCTCGACGACGACGACGAGCTCGACGACGAGCTCGAGCTGGACGAGGCCGAGGACGACGAGGCGGACGACGACCGCCGCCGCCGCCGCTTCTTCTTGTCCTTGGCCTTGTCCAAATCCTTCGTTGGCTTGGCGGCCGTCAGCGCCGGCTTGATTGCCTCTGTGTGGTTTTCAGCTATGGCGGGCCAACCACTCCTCGCGACGATGAGCGTCCGCGCCATCGCGCGATCGGGCATACGAGCAGCCAGCGTACCGGGCACTTTCAGCTCCAGCTCGCCGCTGTGAGCGATGACGACCGGCACCACCGCTGCAAGCAGGCAGGCCGGTGTGCGGCCCTCGGTACCAGCCACGCGTGAGTTTGCGTGCTCGACAACACTGCGGTGTTTGCCGGGCACGGGCCGTACGGCGGTCGTTCGGGTCGGTCTTCAGGTTCTCAATCCGCTCGACGATCGCGTAGCCGTCGAACACGCGGCCAAAGACGACGTGCTTCCTGAATCCCCGGCGCGCTCCCGCCTGCCGGTTGGTATGGCCCCCGTCAGCGAGCGGTATACAGGCCAAGTTTTTTCGCGCCAGGCGTCGCCAGCCGACGTGCCCGTCCAGGTGCGGTGCAGGCCGCGTGGTGCTGTGCGGCCAAACAACCTAAGCGTACGCCAAAGCCAGGTCATCACTGGGTTTCCTCTGCTGCGCTCCCGACGTGGGCAGGCGGGCGTACATGAAGAACTGCGAGCCGTTCGTGTTCGGGCCCCGGTTCGCCATCGACAGCAGACCGTGCTCCGTGTGGCGCCGCACAAAGGCCTCGTCTGCGCATTGCCCACGGGCGCTGACGCAGCCACTGCCGCCGTCGTGAGCGTTCCCCTCTGTGCGCGTGCAGCCCCGCGCGTCCCGGCTCTGTACCGGCGAAGGAGCCGCCGTAGATGGACTCGCCGCCGGTGCCGTTCCGCTTGCTGAAATCGCCGCCCTGGATCATAAAGTGCTTGATGACGCGGTGAATCGGGCTGCCGGCGTAGTGCAGCCGCGCGCCGGTAATCTTGCCGACGCCCTTCTCGCCGGTGCAAAGCGCCCGGAAGTTTTCGGCCGTCCGCGGCACCTCATCGTTGAAGAGCTCAAAGATGATACGGCCGGCTGCGTTGCACACGCATCAACCGAAGCGGCGAGGCACAGGGCTTAGTCCTGACGGACGACGAGCGGCCCACACCCGGTGCGATCGCGCCGTACCGGGCTGGCCGTCGATGGTGATGTCAAAGAACGTGTACACGTGCTTGGGGTTCACCGGGGGCGGCGCCATGGTTGCCCTTGTCTCGCCGGCTGGCCGCCGCTTCAGCGTTCCGTCGGTGCCGCCACCACGGTCGCCCTTCACAGTGGCCCGATCGCCGATTCGCCGTCCGGCGCGGTCCTTGCCGCGGCGAACCTGTCCCGTGGGCGCCCGTCGCTGCGCCGCGTGCCAGGCGGCGAGGGGTGCTGCGGCCGGCCGTTCCCTCCCGGCCGGCGGCGGCGCTGTTGCTACCGCGCTCCTCCGCTTCCTCTGCTCC
>Ga0180216_1001323_pt1 | contig 22457 bp, 19 predicted proteins | sample eDN3rd37CBELigMG_FD_128879 | JGI IMG/M metagenome (GOLD analysis project Ga0180216, IMG submission 128879) | Enriched Miracle-Growth compost microbial communities from Emeryville, California, USA - eDNA 3rd pass 37_C BE-Lig MG (version 2)... ...
CCGGGCGCGGCGAGTTGCAGCTCGGCGTGCTCATCGAGACGATGCGGCGCGAGGGCTTCGAGCTGGGCATCAGCCGCCCGCGCGTGCTGTTCGGCACGGACGAGGCCGGCCACCGCACCGAGCCTTACGAGACGGTCGTGATCGACGTGGACGACGAATTCTCCGGCACCGTCATCGACAAGATGGCGCTGCGTAAGGCGGAGATGACGGACATGCGCCCCTCCGGCGGCGGCAAGACGCGCATCGTCTTTTCGGCGCCCTCGCGCGGCCTGATCGGCTATCACGGCGAGTTCCTCTCCGACACGCGCGGCACCGGCATCATGAACCGGCTGTTCGAGAAATACGGCCCCTACAAGGGCCCGATCGAGGGCCGCAAGAACGGCGTGCTCATCTCCAACGGCTCGGGCGAGGCCAATGCCTATGCGCTCGGCTATCTGGAGGAACGCGGCGTGCTGATGGTCGGCGTGGGCGAGCCGCTCTACGAGGGCATGATCGTCGGCGAGAACGCCAAGCCGGACGATCTGGAGGTCAACCCGATGAAGGCCAAGCAGCTCACCAACTTCCGGGCGAGCGGCAAGGACGATGCGATCCGTCTCACGCCGCCGTGGAAGATGTCGCTGGAGCAGGCCATCGCCTATATCGACGACGACGAGATGGTCGAGGTGACGCCCAAGAGCCTGCGCCTGCGCAAGCGTTGGCTGGATCCGCACGAGCGCAAGCGCCAGTCGCGCGCCGCCCAGGCGGCCTGAGCCGGGCGGCGGGCCATGGGTGGGGCGGCCTTGTTGGCGCTCCGCCGTTTGGCCCGCGCTCGCGCTGACGGGGGCGTGGATCGCAGCCCGGCGGCCGGCTCCGGTGTGGCGTGCGCCCGGCCCGCACCGTCCAGCGGTGCGATAGCCGATAAGGCGTAATCTTGCGCACGGTATGGCTTAGGGAGCGGGCGCTGACCGGATGGGAAGGGCACCATCACGATGAACGACACTGGCACGATGAACGGTATCGGCACTGAGACGCAAGCGGCGGATGAGATCTGGCCGCCGCTCAAGCCCATCGAGACCGGCCTGCGCGGCCGTTGCCCGCGCTGCGGCAGGGGCAAGCTGTTCAAGGGCTTCCTCACGCTGCGCTCGGGCTGCGACGTTTGCGGCCTGTCCTATGATTATGCCGATCCGGCCGATGGCCCCGCCTTCTTCGTGATGATGTTCGCCAGCGTGCCGGCCGTCACCTTCGCGCTGGTGCTCCAGATCAAGGTGGAGCCGCCGCTCTGGGTGCATTTCTTCACCTCGCTGCCGGTGCTCATCCTCACCTGCCTGCTGCCGCTGCGGCCGCTCAAGGGATGGCTGGTGTGCAGCCAATATTTCTTCCAGGCGCGCGAGGGCCGGCTGGCCGGGACGCGGCCGGCTGCGTCGACCGATCCGGAGGGATAGGGCTTTTCTCGATCAGGAGCGCCGATGGTCGATTCGGCGCGGATGAGACCCCATTTCCGGTCGTGGCCGTGCCTGCCCGCTTTTTTCAGCGCGCCGCGATGGCGGTGAGGATGCGCGCGGCATTGGCTTCCGCCTCGCGCTCCACGCCGTCATGGTCGAGCGTATAGCGCCGCGCGAAGCCGCGCACGCCCCAGCGCTGATATTGCTGCACATGAGTGAGTTCGTGCGCCCAGAGGTGTGCGTCCACGGCGCCGGCATCGGCGCGGAAGGCGATCACGTCATCGAGCGTGATGGCGGCCGCGTTGGCGCGAAAGGCGTTGGAGGGCAGGGCGAGGTCGTTGCCGATGCCGACCCGGTAGCGAACCCGGTCGAGCAGCGCGTCGGGGAAATGGCCGGCCAGCCGCGCGCGGATCGCCGCCGGGATCGGGCTGACCCCGCCGCGCATTACATCGCCCCGCGAGGCGATGATCCACTGCGCCAGCGCCTCGCTGGCGACCTGGTTGGTGGCGTCCGCAAGGTTGCGCAGCAGCTCGTCCCGCGCCGCCTGATAGCGGGGCCGCGCGTCCGCGATGCCGGCCTGCACGGTCGCGATGGCGGCGGTCAGAGACGCCATTCCGGGCACGCCTCCGGTTGCCGGCGGTGTCGCCGCCGAGGGTAGCGGCACGAGCAGGGCAACGAGCGCGGTCGAGAGGAAGAGGGGCCTGAGCATGGTCGGTCTCGCCTCGCCGGATAGGCAGGGGGCCGTGAACAAGTGTTGAATGGTGCGCGGTCCGCTGCCCACCATCCACCGCTTCACCCGCTCGCCCCGCCGCCGCTCGCTATTTCCTGAACGGATCGTTCGCCGGAGGTTCAGCCGCCGGCACCCATCGTCGCTCCCGCAGCACGACGAAGGCCGCGCCGTCTGCCGAACGACATCGGGAGATGAAACGATGAAGCTGAACAAGAGCCTGTGGGCGGCCGTTCTGGCGGCCGGCACATTGATGACCATCGCTCCGGCCGCGCAAGCGCAGGCCCGGACCAGCGTGACGGTCAGCTACCGCGACTATGATTACTGGGGCGACTGGCGCCGCGATCATCGCGATTATCGGCGCAATTACCGGAATGACCGGCGCTACCGCTACGATAATCGTCGCTATGGCTGGAATGGCTGGAACGACGGCTATCGCTACCGCAGGGCGCCCCGCTGCCATAATGAATGGCGCTGGGACCGCTGGCGCGACCGCCGGGTGCGGGTGCGCGTCTGCCGCTGATCCGAAAGCCGGCCATGGAGAGGCGTTGACGGCGCGGGACGCGTGCGGCATGGCACGCGCCATGACCGATACCCAGCCCGCCGACACACCGCCTGACCGCCTCTCCACCAACCCGCGCAGCCCTCATTTCAACGTGGAGGTGCTCCAGCGCGGGATCGGCATCCGTTTCAAGGGCCGTCAGCGCACCGATGTGGAGGAATATTGCCTGTCGGAAGGCTGGATTCGCGTCGCCGCCGGCAAGAGCCGCGACCGTTACGGTAACCCCGTGACCATCAAGCTCAACGGCGAGGTCGAGGCCTGGTTCGAGGATGGCGCGCAAGCTGGAGCCGGTGAAGCGGACGGCGACAGCGCCGCTTGAGGGGCGTTCCGACGGGTTAATTGACGCGGAATGGCGAAAGGGCTTTTCCTCGAAGTCAGCTCTGGTCAACGGGCCGTTTCGCTCTGCCTCCTTCACGGGAAAGCATAGTGTTCCTGCGAAAGCAGGAACCCAAGGCCCAACCGATGTGCCCTATCGCCTTGGACTCCTGCTTTCGCAGGAGCACACCGTTGCGTTTGCGTGTCGGGAGTGGCGCTTGCCTGCCGCCTCACGTCATCGTCACCCGCCCGGCCTCGACATGCAGCCGGCTTGCCCGCCCGAGCGCCGCGAACAGGCCCGGCTCGGTGCCGGTCATCCACACCTGCCCACCGGTGGCGCGCAGGCGCTCGAACAGGGCGGCGCGGCGGACCGGATCGAGGTGCGCCGCCACCTCGTCGAGCAGGATGACCAACGGCCGTCCGCCGGCCGCGCGGCACAGCTCGGCATGAGCGAGGATGATGCCGAGCAGCAGCGCCTTCTGCTCGCCGGTCGAGCACAGCGCGGCTTCCTGATCCTTGCCGCCGTGCCGCACCAATAAGTCGGCGCGGTGCGGCCCAGCCAGCGTGCGCCCGGCGGCGGCGTCTCGCGCCCGCCCGCCCGCGAGCGCATCGCACAGCGCCGCCTCTTCGCCCTCCCAGCCCGCAAGCGCGAGCAAGGGCCGCGCGAACAGCGCCTGCGCATTGGCCGCGATCTGCGCGTCCAGTTCGGCGATCAGTGCTCGCCGCGCCGTGTCGATCCGCGCGCCATGCTCGGCCATCTGCGCCTCCAGCGCGGCGAGCCAGGCCGGGTCGGGCGGCGCCTCGCCGGTGAGCAGCGCGTTGCGTGCGCGCATCGCCGCCTCATAGCGGGTGCTGTGATGGGCATGGGCGGGATCGCGCGCCAGCACCAGCCGGTCGAGAAAGCGCCGCCGCCCGCCGGGACTCTCCAGGAATAGCCGGTCCATCGCCGGGGTGAGCCAGCTCACCGCGAGCAGCCCGGAGAGCGCATTGGCCGAGGCCGTGCGCCCGTCGATCCGCACTTGCCGCCGGTCCGGCGCGGTCGCGTCCGTGCCGGTGCCGATCTGCATGTCGCCCACCCGCGCCGCGATGGCGAAGCCGCCGGGGCCGCCCTGCCGCGCCATGTCGCGCAGCGCCGCGCCGCGCAGCCCGCGACCCGGCGCCAGCAGCGAGAGCGCTTCGAGGATGTTCGTCTTGCCCGCGCCATTCTCGCCGCTGAGCACGATCATCGGCTCGTCGGGCGCGATCAGCGCATCGGCGTGATTGCGGAAATCGGTGAGGCTGAGGCGGGCGATCGCCATGGCCGCTCGTAACCATTGCGCGCTGGCGGGCCAAGCGATTCTGTGGCAGACTGGGTTGCAGGACAAGACTGATAAGGATGAGAGCATGATGCGGATGGCGACACTCAAGCTGGCGGCGGCCGCCGCGGCGATCGGGATTGCGGGCTTCGCCGCCTCGACCAGCGTCCTCGCTGCCCTGCCGGTGGGCGCCAAGGCTCCCGATTTCGAGACGCGCGGCGCGCTGGCCGGCAAGGTCTTCACCCTGAAGCTCTCCGATCAGCTCAAGAAGGGGCCGGTGGTGCTCTATTTCTTCCCCGCCGCCTTCACGCCGGGCTGCACCGCCGAGGCGCGCGAGTTCGCCGAGGCGACCGACCAGTTCAAGGCCGCCGGCGCGACGGTGATCGGCATGTCCGCCGACCCGATCGACAAGCTGGCGAAATTCTCGACCGAGGAATGCCGCAACAAATTCGCCGTCGCGTCGGCCGGGCCGCGCGTGATCGCCGGCTATCAGGTCGCGCTCAAGAGCGATAATCCCGCCTTCGCCGGCAAGACGGACCGCACCTCCTATGTCATCAGCAAGACCGGCAACATCGTCTATGCCCACAGCGCGCTGGACTATAAGGACCACGTCAAGAACACGCTGGCCGCCGTCCAGTCGATGAAGGCCAGGTAACGGCGCAGGCGCGGCCGGGCCAAAGCCTGTCCGCGCACCCCGTGCGATCCGCTGGCGACACGGCGGCGCGATGCCGATTCAATCCGGCCGAGTCATCGGCTATGCCCGCGCGATGGCGACTTTGGTTCTCTCGATGAAGCGCTGGTTGCGCCGGCTGGGCGCGTTGCTCCTCCTCGCGCTGTTGCTGGTCGTCCTTGCCCTGATGCGTCCGTCCGCCGATCGGCTGACCGATGCCGGCGGCGCGCGCGTCTATGTGCAGGATGGCGACAGCCTGCGCATCGCCAATCGCGCCCTGCGGCTGGAGGGGATCGACGCGGTCGAGCTGCACCAGCTCTGCCGCGCAAGCGACGGCACGCAATGGAGTTGCGGCATCGAGGCGCGCGAGGCGCTCGGCGCCCTCGTCGCGCGTGGCGGGCTCGCCTGCGAATCGCGCACGGCGGACCGCTTCGGCCGCGCGCTGGCCCGCTGCTCGGTCGAGGGATCGCGTGATATTGCCGCCGATCTGGTCGCACGGGGCTGGGCGGTGAGCGGCGACGGCCGCGACAATGGCCGCTATCGCGCGGAGCAGGCCGCCGCCCAGCGGGCGAAACGCGGCATCTGGCGCGGCAGCTTCGAGCGCCCGGGTGACTGGCGCGCCGCGCATCCGCGCACGGATTCCTGAGAGAGCCCCAAATTCTCCCCGAGCGAATGGCATGTTGAACCCGTTTCGGCTGAACGCCCGAATACCGCCAGGCTTATCCCCATCCGGCTTCCTCCTCCCTCACCGGGCGTTGATTTTGTCCGGCCGAGCGGTCAAAGCTGCGCCATCCGTTGTCCTGTCTGGAGAGGCGCATGAAGATCGAAGGAACAACCGCGTTCATCACAGGCGGCGCGAGCGGCATCGGCTTTGGCATCGCCCAGCGACTGCTCGATCACGGCGCGCGGCTGGTGCTGGCGGATATCCGGCAGGATCATCTCGACGAGGCGAAGCAGTTTTTCGAGGAGCGCCAGCAGGGCCGCAACGTCCACACCATCCGGCTCGACGTGTCGGACCGCGCGGCGATGGCCGAGGCGGCGAAGGAATGCGAGGCGGTGATGGGCGGGCCGGACATTCTGGTCAACAATGCCGGCGTCGACCCTTCCGGTCCGTTCGAGCAGGCCACTTATCAGGATTGGGACTATGGTCTCGGCGTCAACCTGATGGGGCCGATCAACGGCATCATGGCCTTCAGCCCCGGCATGCGCGCGCGCGGGCGCGGCGGCCACATCGTCAACACCGCCTCGCTCGCCGGCCTGACGCCGATGCCGAGCTTCATGGCGATCTACGCGGTGGCCAAGGCCGGCGTCATCACCCTCACCGAAGCGATCCAGGACAGCATGGCCAAGGACAATATCGGCGTCACCGTGCTGATGCCGGGACCGATCAAGAGCCGCATCCACGAATCCGGCCAGAACCGCCCCGAGCGCTTCCGCGCCGGCAGCGGCTTCCGCGAGACCGAGGAGCAACTCGGCAAGCGCGTCGTGTCCGACACATGGATGGAGCCGACCGAGGTGGGCGACATGATCGTCGACGCCATCGTCAACAACAAGCTCTACGTCGCCACCCACGGCAACTGGCGTGACAATGTGCGCGCGCGGTTCGAGGCGATGATCGCCGCCATGCCCGAGCCGGTCGACTTCGATTTCGGCGCCTCGCTGAGCGTGCCGGACAAGGAAGATTGAACGAGGCTGGGTGCAAAATATTTCGCCTGACTGGCTCTGTGCGCAACCCTAGGCAAGGATCATGAAAAGCATAAGGCGCGCGAGCGGAGTCGCGCTTCTCGGCCTGGCGCTCGCTTTGGCCGGTTGCGGGGATGCAGGGGGATCATCGTCGAGCGGCCCGGTCGTCATCGGGCCGACACCCACGCCGTCTCCTTCGCCCACGCCGACCGCGACCTGCGGCCTTTCCGCGCGGCAGGATTGGGCGCTGGCGCAGATGCGCGAATGGTATCTGTTCCCGGAGACGCTGCCGGGCGCGCTCAACAAGGCATCCTACGGTTCGCTGGAAGCCTATGTGGATGCGCTCACCGCCACGGCGCGGGCGCAGGGGCGGGACCGCTACTTCACCTACACCACCTCCATCGCGGCCGAGAATGCCTATTATCAGTCGGGCGAAACGGCCGGCTTCGGTATGCGCCTCGCCTTCGCGCATGCGGCGGACGTGCTCGTCGTGCCGGAGATATTCGAGAACAGCCCGGCCGATGCCGCCGGCATCCAGCGCGGCGCCCGCATTCTTGGCATCGGCACCAGCGCGGCCAACGTGCGCACGATCTCCGCGATCCTCAACCAGTCCGGCGTGGACGGCCTGATCGACGCGCTCGGGCCGGACACCGCCGGCACCGCCCGGGTCCTGCGCATCGCGGACGCCAGCGGCGGCGAGCGGCTCGTCACCCTCGCGAAGGCGGTATTCGACCTGGAGCCGGTCTCGCCGCGCTACGGCGCGCGCATCATCGAGGAGGCGGATGGCCGCAAGGTCGGCTATATCAACCTGCGCACCTTCATCTACGCGGCCGATCCGCAGTTGCGGCGGGCGTTCGCGGATTTCCGCGCGCAGGGTGTGGATGAGCTGATCGTCGACCTGCGCTACAATGGCGGCGGCCTGCTTGCCATCGCGCAGCTTCTCGGCGAACTGCTCGGCGCCGACCGGCGGCCGAGCGACATCTTTGCGCAGCTCGTGTTCCGGGCGGAGAAGGCGGGCGAGAATGAGAGCTATCCGTTCCGCGCGCAGCCCGAGGCGGTCGGCGCGCGCCGCATCGCCTTCATCGGCTTCGAGGATACGGCGTCGGCCAGCGAGCTGGTCATCAATGCGTTCGTGCCCTATCTCCATGCGGACGTCGCGCTGATCGGCGCCAATACTTACGGCAAGCCCGTCGGCCAGATCGCCGTCGACCGGCCGGAGTGCGACGACCGGCTGCGCATCATCGCCTTCGCGACCAGCAACGCGGCGGGGCAGGGCGCCTATTATGGCGGCCTCGCCCCGGTCATGGAGCGCACATGTCAGGCCAGTGACGATCTCGCCTGGCCGCTCGGCGATCCGCGCGAGAACTCGGTGAAAACCGCGCTCGATTTCCTCGCGGGCCGCGCCTGCACGCCCATCGCCGGCGCGCTCGGCGGTATCCGCGCCCAGTCGGCGGCGACGGCGGTTCCGCGCCTCCTCACGCCCGAGCGCCCCGCCAATGCTCGCCAGATCGAGGTGCCGGGGGTGTATTAGGGAGCCCAGAGAAGCGTGCTCCTGCGAAGGCGGGGTGGCAAGGCACTCCGGTTGGACCCTGGACTTCTGCCTTCGCCGGTGCGTCTCGACTGGCCCGACACGAATGGACGTGAACGGCACCGCGCCTTGTGCGCCGGCACCAACCCCAATCTCGGCATTTGTCTCCACGCACGCGCGCCGCGCCGTATCGGCGACACTCTCCGTGGGAAGATCGCCTTAGCTCTGACCCGCTCAGCCCGCAGTTCCGCTCGGCGCCGTGCCCCACGCCCGTTTCTCGCCCTGCCACGGCACCTGTCCATTGATCCACAGGTCCACATAGACGCTGCGGAAGCGCCATTCCCCGTCCGCTTCCTTCACCGCCAGCGTGTCCCACGTCCCCATGCCGAATACGCGGTTCTCGTATGTGACGACATCGTGCTGGAGGATCGACCAGAAGCATTTGATCCGCACGCCCGGCTGCCCGTCCCCGGTCGCTTCGGGCGTCATCAGCACCTGGCTCATGCGGTGCTGGCGGCCGAGATAATGGTTGGGCGTATCGTACCAGAGCGAATCGGTTGCGCGCTTCAGCCCCTCGCGGCCGTGGCAGCGGCCCTGCGGCCAATGCTCCAGCCAGCCGTCCGCGCAGAAACAGGCCGCATAGCCCTCGAAGTCGCCAGTATCGAGCGCCCAGGCATAGCGCGCCATCAGTTCCTCGATCTCGATGCGATCCTCTACCGGCACCTTGAGCGCCATGTCTGTCCTCCCCGTGCAGCCTCTCCGCGCGTCATAGTCTGCGCCGCAGCGCTGCCGGTCAAGCGGTCCCGCCGGTTAACCGGCGAGTCATGGAGCGTGCGTTATAAAGAGGGCGGAAAGGGAGAAAAAGGCCATGCTGGCCCGGATGTTCGGCGCGGATATGGGCATGAAGATCATGGAATATGGGTTGACCGCCGCCTTGATCGGTGTCGCCGGTGGCATCGCCGCCCTCAGCCTGCTGCTCGGCTAGGGCCGATCGCCATTTCCGTTTCTGGCGGGCTGTAAATGGCGTCTTTGCTGCTTCCGCCGCTCACGACCTGTCAAGATCGCCGCGCGCCAGGTCACGCAAATCCACCATCTCCTGAATGGCGATTGGTCCCAGGTGTTTGATCCCGGCATTTGATGGTCTCCGTGCTCCTGCTTTTGCAGGAGCACGAATAGGACAACTTAGGCGGCCGTGATGGCTGCTGAATTAGCCTGTGACAGGCCCACTCGCCCTGTTCCTATATGGTTATTTGCTTCTGTCATGCAGAAGAAGCGCAACGGCCGCACATCACCTTTGCCAACGTCACCGGCGCTGCTCGCGGGATGGCCAGTTGCCGGCCACGGCGTCTCGATTGATCTAATAATCCGATCACAATGACGTTTTTAATGAAGAGGACAGATGAGGCGCGTTAGCGTAGGCAATGACATATTCTTTGAGAGGAAGGAGGGCAGTTTCATGACCAAGACGCATCCCGACGCGGGCCAATGTCCCGTGTCTCACCTGACGACCGCCTTTGGCGCGCCCGTCCCCGACAATCAGGACAGCCTCACCGCCGGCCCGCGCGGACCGCTGCTCGCGCAGGACGTGTGGCTCAACGAGAAGCTCGCCAACTTCGTGCGCGAGGTGATCCCCGAGCGGCGGATGCACGCCAAGGGCTCCGGCGCGTTCGGCACCTTCACCGTCACCAACGACATCACTCGCTACACACGGGCGAAGATCTTCAGCGAAGTGGGCAAAAAGACCGAGATGTTCGCGCGCTTCACCACCGTTGCCGGCGAGCGCGGCGCGGCGGACGCCGAGCGCGACATTCGCGGTTTCGCGCTCAAATTCTACACCGAGGAAGGCAATTGGGACATGGTGGGCAACAACACGCCCGTCTTCTTCCTGCGCGATCCCCGCAAATTCCCGGATCTCAACAAGGCGGTGAAACGCGACCCGCGCACCAATATGCGCAGCGCCACCAACAACTGGGATTTCTGGACTCTGTTGCCGGAAGCCTTCCACCAGGTGACGGTGGTGATGTCCGATCGCGGCATCCCGAAAAGCTATCGCCACATGCACGGCTTCGGCAGCCATACCTATAGCTTCTGGAACGAGGCGGGCGAGCGCTTCTGGGTGAAGTTCCACTTCAGGACCCGGCAGGGCATCGAGAATCTGACCGATGCGGAGGCGGCGGCACTGGTCGGCGGCGACCGCGAATCGCACCAGCGCGATCTCTACGAGGCGATCGAGCGCGGCGATTTCCCCAAATGGACCATGTATGTCCAGATCATGCCGGAGGCGGAGGCCGAGACCTATCGCTTCCACCCGTTCGACCTCACCAAGGTCTGGTACAAGGCGGACTATCCGCTGATCGAGGTCGGCGAATTCGAGTTGAACCGCAACCCGGACAACTTCTTCATGGACGTGGAGCAGAGCGCCTTCGCCCCATCGAACCTGGTGCCGGGCATCGGCGTCTCGCCCGACCGGATGTTGCAGGCGCGGCTGTTCAACTATGCCGATGCCCAGCGCTACCGGCTCGGGGTGAACTACCACCAGATCCCGGTCAACGCCGCGCGTTGCCCGGTGATGAGCAACCATCGCGACGGCGCCGGGCGGATGGACGGCAACTATGGCAGCCGCCCGCATTATGAGCCGAACAGCTTCGGCCAGTGGCAGCAGCAGCCCGATTTCAGCGAGCCGCCGCTGCGGATCTCGGGCGATGCCCGGCACTGGAACTATCGCGAGGACGACGACGATTATTTCACCCAGCCGCGCAAGCTGTTCCAGCAGATGAGCCCGGCGCAGCAACAGGTGCTGTTCGACAATACCGCGCGGGCGATGGGCGACGCGCCGGATTTCATCAAGCAGCGCCATATCGACAACTGCACCCGCTGCGATCCCGCTTATGGCGCGGGCGTGGCGAAGGCACTGGGCATGACCGCGCCGGCTTTGTCGATGGCGTAAAGCTGATCCGCCGGCGGGGATTGCCCCGCCGGCGGATGGCGGATCTCTTCTCTTCAGGGGCCGGGGGCGCATCCGCTTCAGGTTGAACCATGGGGCGCTCCGGCCGGCGCAGGAGCACGGCGCGACCTGGGAGCTTGTCCGTATGAGATGGACTCAGTGCTCCTGCGCAGGCAGGAGCCCAGGGCGGGAGTGAACCGCCCATGCGCCCTGGGCTCCTGCCTGCGCAGGAGCACGACATGGTTCACTTGAACAGGCCAAATTCCAAGGATGCACGCCACAGACGAGGGGCTCGCTGCGCGCGATCCTTATCCCTCATCCCCCATGCGTAGCGCCGCAATGAAGGCCTCCTGCGGGATCTGCACGCTGCCATATTCGCGCATCCGCTTCTTGCCCTCTTTCTGCTTCTCCAGCAGCTTCTTCTTGCGGGTGATGTCGCCGCCATAGCATTTGGCGGTCACGTCCTTGCGCAGCGCGGCGATGGTCTCGCGGGCGATCACCTTGGCGCCGATGGCGGCCTGGATGGGAATCTTGAACAGATGGCGCGGGATGAGGTCCTTGAGGCGCTCGCACATGTGCCGTCCGCGCGCCTCGGCCGCGCCGCGATGGACGATCATGCTCAAGGCGTCGACCGGCTCATTGTTGACGAGGATGTTCATCTTGACCAGATCGCCCTCGCGCGTGCCGATCTGGTGATAATCGAAGCTGGCATAGCCGCGCGAGATGGACTTCAGGCGGTCGTAGAAATCGAACACCACCTCGTTCAGCGGTAGCTCGTAGGTGACCTGCGCGCGGCCGCCGACATAGGTGAGGTTTTTCTGGATGCCGCGCCGGTCCTGGCAGAGCTTGAGGATGGCGCCCAGATACTCGTCCGGCACGTAGATGGTCGCCTCGATCCACGGCTCCTCGATATAGTCGATTTTAACCGGATCGGGCATGTCCGCCGGGTTGTGGAGCTGGGTCGTGCTCCCATCGGTCATGTGGATGTCATAGACCACGCTCGGCGCGGTGGTGATGAGGTCGAGATCATATTCGCGAGTCAGCCGCTCCTGGATGATCTCGAGGTGGAGCAGCCCCAGGAACCCGCAGCGGAAGCCGAAGCCCAGCGCCGCGCTCGTCTCCATCTCGAAGCTGAAGCTGGCATCGTTGAGGCGCAGCTTGGCGATGCTGTCGCGCAGCTTCTCGAAATCGGCGGCGTCGACCGGGAACAGGCCGCAGAACACCACCGGCTGCACTTCCTTGAAGCCGGGCAGCGGCCTGGCCGCGCCGTTCTTCACCGTGGTAATGGTGTCGCCCACGCGGGTCTGCGCGATTTCCTTGATCTGCGCGGTGATGAAGCCGATCTCCCCCGGCCCCAGCTCGGCAAGCTGCTCGATCTTGGGGCGGAAACAGCCGACGCGGTCGACCAGATGCTCGGTGCCGCCGATCATGAACTTGATCTGCTGGCCCTTCCTGAGCACGCCGTTGACCACGCGTACGAGGATGACCACGCCGAGATAGGGGTCATACCAGCTATCGACCAGCATCGCTTCCAGCGGCGCGTCGCGGTTGCCCTTGGGCGGCGGGATGCGCTTGACGATGGCTTCGAGGATCTCGTCGATGCCGATGCCGGCCTTGGCGGACGCGAGCACCGCGTCGCTGGCATCGAGGCCGATCACGTCCTCGATCTCGGCCTTCACCTTCTCCGGCTCGGCCGCCGGCAGGTCGATCTTGTTGATGACCGGCACGATCTCATGATCGTGCTCGATGCTCTGATAGACGTTGGCGAGCGTCTGCGCCTCCACGCCCTGCGCGGCATCCACCACCAGCAGCGCGCCTTCGCACGCGGCGAGGCTGCGGCTGACCTCATAGGCGAAGTCGACATGGCCCGGCGTGTCCATGAGGTTCAGCTCATAGGTGACGCCGTCTTGCGCGGTATAATCGAGGCGCACGGTCTGCGCCTTGATCGTGATCCCACGCTCTTTCTCGATATCCATGTTATCAAGGACTTGCGCGGACATTTCGCGCTCGGTCAGGCCGCCTGTCCGCTGGATCAGACGGTCCGCGAGCGTCGACTTGCCATGGTCGATATGCGCGATGATCGAAAAGTTCCGGATATGGGCGAGGTCTGTCATGCAGCGCCGATAGCAGCATGATGCGGCGCGGCAAAGTGCATGCGCGTCGCTTCCGTCCAATATGCGCGCGCGGGATCGTGACAAAACTTGCTTTGTCGCGTCGCCCGATCTTGTGCCGGCGCGCGGCTGTGATAAGCAGCGCGTCTGGGGCGCTCCATAAACTTGAAACCAAGACATTTTTCGGGGTGAGGTGGGACATGAAGCACATCGTGAAATTGGCGTTGGCAACCGCCGGGCTCGCCATGCTGAGCCAGCCGGCCATGGCGGTGGATAACAAGAAGGGCTCGTCGGGCCGGCAGGACCAGACCAAGGGCACGCGGGAGATTCCCAAGTGCACGCGCAATCTCGGCGCGCTGGCGGTCGTCGAGCCGGACAATCAGTGGTGGCGCGAGCTGAGCCTCGGCAGCCCGGAGGCGATCATCCGCGTGTTCGTGCAGCAGTCCGGCTGCTTCACGCTCGTCAATCGCGGCCGCTCGATGCAAAGCCGCGCGATGGAGCGCGCCATGGCCGACCAGGGCGAGTTGCAGGCCGGCTCGAACCTCGGCAAGGGACAGGTGCGGGCGGCCGATTATTTCATCGAGCCGAACATCGTCACCACCAACAAGAACAGCGGCGGCAACGCGCTGGGCGGCCTGGTCGGCGGTTTCCTGGGCGGCCGCACCCTCGGCGCCCTCGCCGGCGGCATCAACATCAAGAAGAGCGAGGCGAACGTCACGCTCTCCATCGTCAACGCCCGCACGACAGAGGAGGAGGCGCTGACCGAAGGCTATGCGCGCAAGTCCGACCTCAGCTTCGGCGCCGCTGGCGGCGCGGGCTGGTGGGGCGGCCTCGCCGCAGCCGGCGGTGGCGGCTACCAGAATACCGACATCGGCCAGGTCATCGTGCTGGCCTATCTCGACGCTTATACCAAGCTGGTGACGCAGCTCGGCGGCCTGCCCGCGAATGCATCCGCCGCTGCGCCAGTGGCGCGCTGAAGCAACCGAAGCATCCGTGAGACGAGGGGCGGGCCGAGCGGTCCGCCCTTTTCGTTGGCTCGGATCGCGCAGGGGAGCGGGCGGGGCGACGTTGCCCGTCATCATGGCTACGAGGGATGAGCTTCAACCGGTCTCCCGCCATCGGCTGCGGTAGAAGGCGAGCGTATCGGCGGCGGTTCGCTGCCGTTCGCGAATACGCCCGGTTTCGGAGGGGGACGACCGCAGGCGGCTGACGTCGATCTCATGCTCGAACTCCACGCCCATGCGGTCCCCCACGCACCAGCGGCAGATCCCGTCCACGGCATAGTCGCCGGCCAGCGCGACACGGACGCGCGCGCCTGCGGTCATGCCCGTCACGCCCTCGATCATCGCGCCGTGAGGAGAGACGTTGCGGATGCGGGCGGGATGATCGCGGCCATCGTGGCGTAGCGTGACGGAGCGGAGCAAGGCCATGCGCGGTTCGCGGCTCGCTCTGTGTCCCGCCGCTCGGGCGTGGCCGCTGTTGCTCGCCAGCAACGCGCGCGTGGCCTCGCTGTCAAGCGGACGGCCATAGATATAGCCCTGCACATGGCTGCACCCCAGCGAGCGGATCAGCGCCAGTTCGTCCAGCGTTTCGGCCCCTTCTGCCGTGGTCTCCATGCCGAGCGCTTCGGCGAGGTTGACGATCGACTTGACGATGGCGGCGTTGCGGCTGCCCTTCACGGCGGCGCCCCGCACGAAGCTCTGGTCGATCTTGATCTTGTCGAAAGGCGCGGTCTTGAGATAGCCGAGCGCCGAATAGCCCGTGCCGAAATCGTCGAGCGCCAGCCGCACGCCGATCTTCTTGAGCGCGGCGAACATGCGGTCCGTGCCCGCGCCGCCGGAGAGGAACACGCTTTCGGTAATCTCCAGCTCCAGCCGGCCGGCGGAGAGGCCGGCATTGGCGAGCGCGCTCATCACCAACGCCGGCAGCGACGGATTGATGAACTGCAAGGGCGAGACGTTCACGGCAACGCGGGTTCCATCCGGCCATTGGGCGGCTTCGCGGCAGGCGGTGCGCAGCACCCACTCACCGATGGCGCCGATCAGGCCGGCATTTTCGGCGACGGGGATGAACGAGGCTGGGGAGATCGGCCCGCGCGTGGGATGGTGCCAGCGGATCAGCGCCTCGAATCCGGCGATGCGCTCGGTGCTGGCGCAGACGATGGGCTGATAGGCGAGGTGCAGGCCGCCCGTCACGATGGCATGGCGCAGGTCCTGCTCTATCTGCCGGCGGTCGTCCGCATCGGCGTGCATGGCCGGCTCATAGGATCGGAACAGGCCGCGCCCCTCGGCCTTGGCGGCATAGAGCGCAAGGTCGGCGTTGCGGATCAGCGTTTCGGCGCAGCTTCCGTCCGTGGGTGCGACGGCGATGCCGATCGAGACGCCGATCACCACCTGGCTGCCGTCGATCGGATAAGGCTGCGAGAGGCTGTGGATGATGGCGGTGCCGAGTCGGGTCAGTTCGGAGCGCTCGTCGATGCCCGGCAGCACGATCTGGAATTCGTCGCCGCCCAATCGCCCCACCTTGCCGCTGGCCCCGGTGAGGCGGAGCAGCCGCTGCGCGACCTGCCGCAGCAGCGCGTCGCCGGCCGGGTGGCCCATCGTGTCGTTGACTTCCTTGAACCGATCGAGATCGAGCATCAGCAGCGCGCAGGCGTTTGTTACGCCGTTGCGGGGCGCGAGCGCCTGCTCGAGCGTGGTCAGCATCTGCATGCGGTTGGCGAGACCGGTGAGCGAATCGAACCGCGCGAGACGGGCAATCTCGGCCTGCGAGCGACGCATCTCGGTAAGGTCAGAGCCGCTGCCGCGAAAGCCGAGGAATTGCCCGAACGGCGTTGTCACCGGCTGGCCGCAAATCGCCCACCAGCGCTCTCCTCCCGCGCCCGTCGCCTGCACCGCGACGTCGGCAAAAGCGGTGCGCGTCGAGAGGTGGAAGCTCAGCGTGCGCCCACCTTCATCCTGCGCATCGGTGCCGGCCGACGCGATCAGCGTCGTGAGCGGCTGGCCGATCAGCTCGCGGGCGTTCCGGCCAAGCTGGGCTGCCAGCGCCTCCGAGATATAGCTCAGATTGCCGACACGATCCGTCTCCCAGAACCAGCCGCGTCCCGCCTGCTCGAAGTCGGCGAGGAAGGCCCGCGCCTGCTCGCCGCTGAGGCCGGTATCGTCGGCCGGGCCGCGCGGTAGCGCGCCGGGGCCGGGCGGAAGCAGCATGATGCTGGCGAGGCTCAGCAGCGCGACAGCCTCGACGGCGGGCGCCAGTTGACCGGTGAGCGCGAGCACACAACCCATCGCGTAGGCGATGCCGAGCAGGCGCGCGCCGGTGGTGATGGCCATGGCGAACAGTGCGGGCACGGATAGAACGAACAGTGCGGCCATGCCGCTGCCCTCCATCCCGCCGATCGAGAAGGTGAACAGCCCGCCCGACAGACCGATCAGCAGCGCAGCGAGCACGAGTTGCCGGTTGGGTGCGAGACGCTGATAGGCGGCAAGGCGTGGCCCCACCGTAACACTCAGGTCGATAAGCGCCTGGAGCAGGCAAAAGCGGATAAATTCCGCCTCGTGCATCTGCGCGGCTAACTGGCTCCAGCCGGCGACGCTGCCGAGCAGAAGCGCGCGGGCAACGATCAGCAGCGGCCAGCGGCGGGCGGCGTTGTGGAGGGACCAGGCCAGATGATCGAACGCCGCGCCGTCCTGCCCCTCGGCGAGACCGATCAGCAGGCGCCAGCCCCGCCGGTGGCGGACACTGGACAGGGCCTTGGGGCGGACGAAGCTCATGCATCCGGCGTGCCATGCCGCGTTTGCCGAACCCTTACGGCATTGCGCGCCAAGCCGCTGTTTTCGGTCCGCATTGCCGGCTTTCACCGGGAGATTGGACCGAATTGGACTCTTGCGCCCGCCGCCCGTGCGGTTAGGCTGTGGAAAAGCCGTTCATCGGTCCGCGCGCTCGGGGAGAGAGGCTGTCATGCGTCATATCGCGATCATCGGTTCGGGCCCGGCAGGCTATTATACGGCCGAGGCGTGCCAGAAGCAGTTCGAGGGCGCCGTGCGGATCGACATCATCGACCGGCTGCCGGTGCCCTTCGGCCTCATTCGCTCGGGCGTGGCGCCCGATCACCAGTCGATCAAGGCGGTGGCGCGGCGCTATGAGACGGTGGCGTTGACGGACAATGTGCGGTTCGTCGGCAAGCTCGCGGTGGGGACCGACGTGACCGTGCCCGAATTGCTCTCGCTCTACGATGCGGTGGTGCTGGCGACCGGGGCACCCGCCGACCGCCGGCTCGGCATCGAAGGGGATGACCTGCCCGGCGTTATCGGCAGCGCGGCGTTCGTCGGCTGGTATAACGGGCATCCGGACTTCGCCGATCTCGATCCGCGCATTGCGGGCCGCGACGTGGTCATCATCGGCAACGGCAACGTCGCACTGGATTGTGCGCGCATACTGGCCAAGGCGCCCGATGAGTTCGCCGGCAGCGATATCGTGGCGCATGCTTATGACCGGCTGACAGGGGAGACGGCACGCTCCATCACCATCCTCGGCCGACGCGGGCCCCAGCAGATCGCGATGACGCCCAAGGAACTGGGTGAGTTGGGCAAGCTGGAGCGGGCGGCGGTCCGCGTCGATCCGGCCGACCTGCCACCGCTTATCACCGACGAGCGGCTGGAGCCGGGCCAGCGCAAATCGGTGGCGCTGCTCCGCGCGTTCGCGGCGGCGCCCACGGACAAGGCGATCCCGCTCAGCTTCGATTTCTTTGCGCAGCCGGCGCGGGTCGAGGGAACGGAGCGCGCCGAGCGCATCGTCGTCGAGCGCACGCGGCTGGGGGCGGATGGCGTGGCAGTCGGGACGGGCGAACAATATGCCATTCCGGCCGATCTTATCATCACCTGCATCGGCTATCGCACGCCGCCCATTCCCGATGTGCCCTATGACGACCAGCGCGGACGTTTCGCCAATGAGGAAGGGCGGATCATGCCCGGCCTCTATTGCGTCGGCTGGGCGCGGCGCGGCCCGACCGGGACGATCGGCACCAACAAACCCGATGGCTTCCTCGTCGCCGAGGCGATGGCGGCGGATCAGCCGGCGGCCGGCGGCAAGGCCGGTCGTGCCGGTCTGGATGCGCTGATCGCCGAGCGCGGGCTGGATATCGTCACCTTCCGCGACTGGCAGAAGATCGACCTCGCCGAGATCGCGCGGGCGCGGACGGGCGCACCGCGCGAGAAATTCGTGCGGGTCGATGAGATGGTCGCCGCGAGCCGGGAAGGCGAGACGGCGGATTCCGGACAGATCAAAGCGGCCGAATAGCCAAGCCGGAAACGCGGGACCAAGCCGGCCCCGGCGGGAAGGCCGGTCGACGCCCGGTTACACCCGCATCGGCATCAGCACATAGAGCGCCGGGGCTTTCTCGCTCTCGCGGATCAGCGTGGGCGCGGCGGCGTCGGCGAGGTGGACCTCCACCTGATCGCCCTCGATCTGCCCGAGAATGTCGAGCAGGTAGCGCGCGTTGAAGCCGATCTCCAGTGGCGCGGCGGCATAGTCGCCCGGCACTTCCTCCGCCGCCGTGCCGTTTTCGGGACTGGTGACGGAGAGGGTGATCCGGTCCTTGTCGACCGCCATCTTGACCGCGCGGGTCTTTTCCGTGGCGATGGTCGCGACGCGGTCCACGCCCTCCTCGAAGCCGCGCGGGTCGATCCTGAGCAGCTTGTCGTTGGCGGTCGGGATGACGCGGCTGTAATCCGGGAAGGTGCCGTCGATCAGCTTGCTGGTCAGCACCGCGTTGCCCAGATCGAAGCGGATCTTGGTGGGCGAGAGGTCGATGCGGACGCTGCCTTCCACCTCGTCGAGCAGCTTGCGCAGCTCGGCGATGCATTTGCGCGGGATGATGATGTCCGGCATGCCCTCGGCACCATCGGGGCGGGCGACGGTGACGCGCGCGAGCCGGTGGCCGTCCGTCGCGGCCGCCTTGAGCACCGGCGCCGGGTCTTCCGCGACGTGCAGGAAGATGCCGTTCAGATAGTAACGCGTCTCCTCGGTGGAGATGGCGAAGCGCGTCTTGTCGATGATCTGCACCAGCGTGGTCGCCGGCAGCTCGAAGCTGGTCGGCAACGGCCCCTCGGCGATGATCGGGAAATCGTCGCGGGGCAGCGTTTGCAGGTTGAAGCGCGCCCGCCCGGCCTGGATCAGCATCTTGCCCTCGGCCGCTTCCAGCCGCACCTGGCTGCCCTCAGGCAGCTTGCGGACGATGTCGAACAGCGTGTGCGCGGAGACGGTGGTCGCCCCCGGCGTCTCGACCTGGGCCTGCACATTCTCGACGATCTGGAGGTCGAGGTCGGTCGCCATTAGCCGGATCGCACCGTCGACAGTCGCGTCGATCAGCACGTTGGAGAGAATCGGGATGGTGTTGCGGCGCTCGACGACCGATTGGACATGGCCGAGGCTCTTGAGCAGCGTCGCGCGTTCGATAGTGGCCTTCATCCCGCTGAATTCCGTTTCTTTGCCCGGTTGATGGAGTCGGATTCCCGCATCCGCTGGTGAGAGCTTCTTTCCTTATCGAAATTGCGTGAGGGGGCAAGAGACGAGCCGCAAAAAGCCTGTGTCGGCCTCTCTGCCGCCTTGCCATATGCGACGCTTCTGCCATTGATCGCACGATGCGCGGACGGCTTGCCTGGGGGATGGTGTTGGCGGCGACGCTGGCTTTGCCGGCGGGGGCGGTCGCGCGCGACGTGCTGGGGGTTTTCCAGCGATGGGGGGCGTTTCGAGACGTCGCGCAGGGGCGCTGTTTCGCCATCGCGCAGCCCCTTGCGGGCGGTTGGGAAGCCTCGCCGTGGCGACCGTTCGCGGCGGTGGGCTATTGGCCGCGCCAGAACGTGCGCGGGCAAATTCACATCCGCCTGAGCCATCGGCTTGCCGAGGGCACGGGGGCAACGCTCGGCATCGGCGAGCGACGGTTCCCGCTCGCCGGCGGCGGCGCCGATATGTGGGCGGCGGACCGGCGCGTGGATGCCGCCATCGTCGCCGCGATGCGCTCCGGTCAGCTTATGAGCGTCTCCGGTCGCGCCAAGGCCGGGGGAACCTTCACGGATCGCTATGCCTTGCGTGGCGCGGCGACCGCCATCGACGCGGCCGCGCTGGGCTGCGCGCGGCTCAAATAGCGCGGGCGATCGCGGCGACCGGTTGTTCGGCGGACTGGCGCTCGCGGCGGCTTGCGCCTATATGCGCGCCCATGCCCCAAGCCGCGACGCCCCTCATGCCGCTCCCCGGCCTTGTCGACCCGGTGCCCGTGCCGCGCGTTATCACGCCGCGCGCGGATGGACGGGTCGATCTGCTTGGCCTGAGCCGTGAGCAGATTCGTGCGGAGTTGAGCGCGGCCGGGCTGGACGCACGGCAAGCGAAGCTGCGCGCCAAGCAGCTTTTCCATTGGCTCTACCATCGCGGCGAGACCGATTTCGAGGCGATGACCGATCTCGCCAAGCCGATGCGCGGCTGGATGGCCGAGCGCTTCGTCGTCGGCCGCCCGGCGGTGGTCGAGGCGCAGGTCAGTTCGGACGGAACGCGCAAATGGCTGCTCCGCTCGGATGACGGGCAGGACTATGAGATGGTGTTCATCCCGGACGCGGACCGGGGCACGCTGTGCGTTTCGAGCCAGGTCGGCTGCACGCTCAACTGCCGCTTCTGCCATACCGGCACGATGCGGCTGGTGCGCAACCTGACGCCGGGCGAGATCGTCGGCCAGGTGATGCTCGCGCGCGACGCGCTGGGCGAGTGGCCGCGCGGAAGCATGGCAGAGCTGGGCGACGTTGACGACGACGAGGATGACGCGCCGCGTTACACCACCGACGGACGGTTGCTCACCAACATCGTCATGATGGGCATGGGCGAGCCGCTCTACAATTTCGACAATGTCCGCGACGCACTCAAGATCGTGATGGACGGCGACGGGCTCGCCCTCTCCAGGCGCCGTATCACCCTCTCGACCAGCGGCGTCGTGCCGATGATGGCGCGCGCGGGCGAGGAAATCGGCGTCAATCTTGCCGTGTCGCTCCATGCCGTCACCAAGGAGGTGCGCGACGAGATCGTGCCGCTCAACCGCAAATATGGGTTGGAAGAGCTGCTCGCCGCCTGCGCCGCCTATCCCGGTGCGAACAATGCCCGGCGCATCACCTTCGAATATGTGATGCTCAAAGACAAGAACGACAGCGACGAGGATGCCCGCGAGCTGGTGCGGCTCATCCGCCGCTACAGGCTGCCGGCCAAGGTCAACCTCATCCCGTTCAACCCGTGGCCGGGCGCGCCTTACGAATGCTCGACGCCGGAGCGGATCAGGCGCTTCTCGAACATCGTGTTCGAGGCGGGCATTTCCGCGCCGGTGCGCACGCCGCGCGGGCGGGACATCATGGCCGCCTGCGGGCAGCTCAAATCCGCCAGCGAGAAGAAAAGCCGGGCCGAGCTGGATCGCCTTGCCGAAGAGAAGCTGGCCGCGCTCGGTTGATGGCGTTGCCGGCGGATGGGAAGGAAGCCGCGGGGATCCCTCCCGTCACCGTTAGTCCTGATCGTCGCGCCAGTAGGTCCGGAGCGGGTGGCCAACCTACGCGCGCCGCCCGCAAACCCCGGCATCAGCCATGCGTTGCTCTTCGCGCCGCGCCGTGCCGGTTGCGCGGGCGGCGAAATGTTGGATAGAAACGCGCCGCAGATTGCGCCCGCCTCGGTGATCTTTCGGTCATCGGGACGGCAAAGGCGGCTGTTGAGAGGACGGGTCGAGATATGGATGCGATGCGGGATCGGAAGCTTTTTCACCTCGGCTGTACAGGCGTGACGGGGAGGGCGGCATGAAGATCCTGACCCGCCTGCTCGGCAAGCTCATCACCCAGGGCACGCTCGCCATCACTTATGCGGACGGCACGCAGGAGGTCGTTGGCCAGCCCACGCCCGGCTGGGGCGACGTGCGCATCCGGTTGACCGACGCATCCGCGGCGCGCGCCATTCTCCGCAATCCTGAGCTTGGCGCGCCCGAATGCTTCATGGACGGCCGCCTGGTGATGGAGCAGGGCACCATCTGGGACCTCATCATGCTGGTCACGGGCAACACGGCGCTGGAACGCAATACGCCGCTGCACGAGCCGACGCTGTTCACTCGGGCGGCCGAGCGTGTGAAGCACTGGGTCGACGGCTACAACAAGCGCGACCGGTCCAAGGCCAACGTCCATCACC
>Ga0180216_1001325_pt1 | contig 22432 bp, 17 predicted proteins | sample eDN3rd37CBELigMG_FD_128879 | JGI IMG/M metagenome (GOLD analysis project Ga0180216, IMG submission 128879) | Enriched Miracle-Growth compost microbial communities from Emeryville, California, USA - eDNA 3rd pass 37_C BE-Lig MG (version 2)... ...
CACCCGCCGTCTGCGCCCGGGCGCCCGGCCCATCGCCGGGGGCGAGGACGTGCCGGTGAGCCCGGTCGACGGCGCCGTCAGCCACGCCGGCATCGCCCGTGCGGGGCGCCTCGTCCAGGCCAAGGGCAAGGACTACACCCTCGAAAAGCTCCTCGCCGATCCGGCGGAAGCGGCGCGCTTCGAGGGCGGGGCCTACGCCACCATCTACCTCTCGCCGCGGGACTACCACCGCATCCACACGCCCCTGGGCGGGACGATCGTGGGCTACGCCCACGTCCCCGGGGCGCTCTGGCCGGTGAACCGACCCTCGGTGCAGAACGTGCCGGAACTCTTCGCCGTCAACGAGCGGTTGATCACGTATCTGGAGACGCCAGTGGGGCGTGTGGCCGTCGTCGCGGTCGGCGCCACCTGCGTCGGAAGGATTCGCGCGCTCTACGACGACGTGGTCACCAACGAAAAGAGGCTCACCCTCCGCCACCGTTACGAGACGCCCATCCCCATCTCCAAGGGGGAGGAGCTCGCCGTCTTCGAGATGGGGAGCACCGTCATCCTCCTCTTCGAGCCCGGGCGCGTGGCGCTCGACCCGCGCCTGGTCCCCGGGGCGGTGGTCCGGGTGGGGGAGCGGATCGGAACGCGCGTCAGCGAGGAAGTCGCATCGTGAAAATCGCCGCAGTCAAAGGGATGAAGGACGTCCTCCCCACCGCGCAGGGGGAGGACGCGGCGTTCAACAGCCGCATCTGGGAGCGGATCGAGGCCGCGAGCCGAAAGGTCTTCGCCCTCTACGGGTTCGAGTTCATCCATACCCCGGTGCTGGAGGAGTCGCGGCTCTTCGCCCGCGCGGTCGGCGAGGACACCGACATCGTGGGCAAGGAGATGTACGCCTTCGAAGATCGGGGCGGGAAGCACCTCGCGCTGCGCCCGGAGAACACCGCGGGCGCGGTGCGGGCCTACGTGGAGCAGGGCCTGCCGATGCGCGACCCGGTGCAGCGCTGGTGCTATTTCGGCCCGATGTTCCGCCGCGAGCGGCCCCAGCGCCATCGCTATCGGCAGTTCTTCCAGCTCGGCGTCGAATCCTTCGGGGTGGCGGCGCCCGAGGAGGACGTGGAAATCCTCGCGCTCTGCCGCGACCTGGTGGAGGCGATCGGCCTCGGTGGGGTGGAACTCCGCCTCAACAGCCTCGGCGACGCGGCCTGCCGCCCGGCCTACCTCCAGATCTTGCGGGCCTTCCTGGAGGAGCGCCGCGAACGGCTCTGCGCCGACTGTCGGCGGCGGATCGAGCGCAACCCGCTCCGCGCCCTCGATTGCAAGGAGCCGGGGTGCGTGGAGGCCACGCGCGGCGCGCCCGCCGCCCACGAGCACCTCTGCGGCGCGTGCAAGGAGCACTTCGACCGCGTGATCGCCGGCACGACTGCGCTGGGGATCCCCTACGTCCTGGACGGGAGGCTGGTCCGCGGTCTGGACTACTACACCCGCACGGCCTTCGAGATCTCCGCCTCCGCCCTCGGCAAGGGCCAGCAGACGGCGGTCTGCGGAGGCGGGCGCTACGACGCGCTCGTGCAGATGCTGGGCGGCCCCCCCACGCCGGCGATCGGTTTCGCCATGGGCGTGGAGCGCATCGCCTTCATGCTCGCCGACGCCGAGGGCGTGCCCGCGCATTCGACGGATCTCTTCCTCGCCTTCATCGACGCCCAGGGCCGGGAGAAGGCGCAGGAACTCGCGCGGGCCGCACGCCGACGCGGCATCCGCACGGAGATGGACCTGCGGGGCGGCAAGGTTTCGCGCCAGCTCTCCCGGGCCGACAAGAGAGGGGCGCGCTTCGCCGTCGTGCTCGGCGGCTCCGAGGTCGAGTCGGGCCGCGCTCGGCTCAAGGAAATGGCCACCGGGGAGGAGACCGAACTCTCCCTCGACGCGCTCGTGGAGGAGGTTTGGAAGCGGAGGTAGGGATCTTCGTCGCGGCGATCGTCGGTCCGACGGCCTCGGGCAAGACGGCCCTCGCCATCGAACTCGCCCGGCGCCTCCCCCTGGAGGTGGTCTCCTGCGATTCGCAAGCCGTCTACCGGGGGATGGACGTGGGCACGGCCAAGCCCACGGCCGCGGAGCGGGCGGAGGTCCCCCACCACGTGGTGGACGTGGCCGAGGTGGGGGAGGACTTCTCCGTGGCCCGCTACATGGAGCTCGCGGACGCGGCGATCGCCGAGATCCATGCGAGGGGCAGGCTCCCCCTCGTCGTCGGCGGCACCGGTCTCTATCTCCGCTCGCTCCTCTACGGGATCGTGGACGCCCCTCCGAAAGACGAAACGCTCCGGCGCAGGCTCGAGGAGGAGGCGAGGAGGGAAGGGGGGGCCGCGCTCCACGCCCGGCTTGGCCGGGTCGATCCCGAGGCGGCGGCCCGCATCCCGACCGGCGATCTCGTGCGGATCGTCCGGGCGCTCGAGGTCTGGGAACTCACCGGCAAACCCCTCAGCCAGTTCCACCGGGAGCACCGCCGGCGGCCCCGTTATCGGGCCCTCGTCTTCGGGGTCACGCCTCCCCGCGAAGAGCTCTACCGGCGCGTGAACGAACGCGCCGTGCGGATGTTCGAGGAGGGACTGCTGGAGGAGACGCGCGCCCTCGCCGCGCTTCCCGGCGCCCGCCGCCAGCTCGAGCGCTGCATCGGATACGGGGAGGCGCTCGAATTCCTCGAGGGGAAGGCGACGCGAAAGGAGGCGCTCGCGCGCATGCAACGAGAGCAGAGAAGGTACGCGAAGCGGCAGCTCACGTGGTTTCGGAAGATGGAGGTCCGTTGGCTCCCCTGGCCCCCGAACGTGGAGGAGGCGGCGGAGGCGATCGCCCAAGCCCGCGATTTCCCAGGGACAACCGAGACGCGGACCCCATGAGTCGGGATTCGGGAAGCAGCGCGGCGTTTACTCTGCGCGCCGCGGATGCTAGATGCCCCTGACATGAGCCAGTTCGCGCTCGATTTCGAAAGACCGCTCCTCGAGTTGGAGAGCCGGATCGCCGAGCTCCGGCAGCTCGCTGCCGAAGACCAGCGCGACATCTCCGGCGAACTCGCCCGGTTGGAGAAGAAGGCCCAGAAGCTGCAGGCGGAGATCTTCAAGGATCTCTCCCGCTGGCAGATGGTCCAGCTCTCCCGCCACCCCCGGCGCCCCTACACCATGGACTACGTCCAGGCGCTCTTCACCGACTTCGAGGAACTCCACGGCGACCGCCGCGCCGGCGAGGACCCCGCGATCGTCGGGGGCTTCGCCCGCTTCGACGGCGAGCCGGTCCTGGTCATCGGCCACCAGAAGGGGCGGACGACCAAGGAGAACATGCTCCGCAACTTCGGCATGCCCCGCCCGGAGGGCTACCGCAAGGCGCTTCGGCTGATGGAGCTCGCCGACCGCTTCCGGCGCCCGATCTTCACCTTCATCGACACCCCCGGCGCCTACCCCGGCATCGGCGCCGAGGAGCGGGGGCAGGCCGAGGCCATCGCCTACAACCTCGAGGTGATGGCGCGGCTGCGCGTCCCCGTCATCTCCACGGTGATCGGCGAGGGCGGCTCGGGTGGGGCGCTGGCGATCGGCGTGGGCAACCGCGTGCTCATGCTCCAGTACGGCGTCTACTCCGTCATCAGCCCCGAGGCCTGCTCCTCCATCCTCTATCGGGATGCGAGCAAGGCCGAGCGCGCGGCCGACGCCCTGCGGCTCACCGCCCCCGACCTGGCCGGCTTCGGCATCGTGGACGAGGTGGTGGAGGAGGCGGCCGGCGGTGCACATCGGGATCCGCAGAAGACCGCCGAGAACCTCGGCGCGGCCCTGCGGCGGCACCTCGCGGAACTGAAGGCCTTGGACGAGGAGGCGCTCGTCGCCGATCGCTACGCCAAGTTCCGCGCCATGGGCGTCTTCGAAGACCAGGTCTGATGGTCATGGAGTCGAAATGAATCCGCTGGTCCCTTCCTTCATCGAGAACCTCGCCCCCTACATCCCCGGAAAGCCCATCGAAGAGACGGAACGGGAGTACGGCGTCCAGAACATCGTGAAGCTGGCGTCGAACGAGAACCCCCTCGGCCCGTCCCCGAAGGCCGTGGAGGCCATGAGCCGCGCCCTGGGGCAGATGCACCTCTACCCGGACGCCTCGGTCTTCTACCTGCGGAACGAGCTCGCCGCCTTCCTGGACGTCCGGCCCGAGGAGCTCGTCTTCGGCAACGGCTCCAACGAGCTGATCGAACTCCTGATCCGCACCTTCGTCCACGGTGACGAGGAGGTCCTCCTCTCCGCGAACACCTTCCCCATCTACAAGATCTCCGCGCAGGCGGTGGGGCGGCGCTTCGTCGAGGTGCCGATGAAGGACCGGCACTACGACCTCGAGGCCATGGCCGACGCGGTCAATCCCCGCACGCGCCTGGTCTTCATCGCCAACCCCGACAATCCGACCGGCGGTTACCAGACCGAGGAGGCCGTGGTCCGCTTCCTCGAGCGCCTTCCCGAGCGCACCCTCGTGGTGCTCGACGAGGCCTACTACGAGTACGTGGTCGCCACCGACTACCCGGACTCCCTCGCCCTGCGGAAGCGCTTCCCGAACCTCGTCGTCCTCAGGACCTTCTCCAAGGCCTACGGCCTGGCGGGCCTGCGGGTGGGCTACGGGATCGCGCGGCCGGAGATCGTCGAGTACCTCAACCGGACCCGCGCGCCCTTCAACGTCTCCACGATCGCGCAGCTCGCCGCGCGGGCGGCGCTCCAGGACCGCGAGCACGTGCGGCGCACCGCGGAGCTGAATCGGCAGGCGCTCGCGCTCCTCGGCAAGGAGCTCCCCGCCCTCGGCCTCTCCTTCACCCCCTCGCAGACGAATTTCTACCTGGTGGACTTCCACCGGCCCATCGGCCCGATCTTCGAGGCGCTGCTCCGCGAGGGCGTGATCGTCCGCCCGATGACCGCCAACGGCTTCCCCACCTCGGCCCGCATCAACACCGGCACCGAGGAGGAGAACGAGAAGCTGCTCGGCGCGCTCCGCAGGGTGCTGGCGGGATGACGGAGCCTCCCTCTCGACCCTTCCTGCTCGCCATCGACGGCCCCGCCGGGGCCGGAAAGAGCACGGTCAGCCGAAAGGTCGCGCACCGTCTCGGGTTCTCCATGATCGACACCGGCGCCCTCTACCGCGCGGTCGCCTTGGCTGCGCGGCGCGCGGGGATCGCCTACGAGGACGAGGCGGGGTTGGAGGCCCTGCTCCGCGACCTCGACCTCCGGCTCGAGGGAAGCGAGGAGAGCCGGGTCTTCCTCGAGGGCGAGGACGTCTCTCTGGCGATCCGCACGCCCGAGATCTCGCTCGGCGCCTCGCGCGTCTCCACGGTGCGGGCCGTCCGCGAGGGACTCCTCGACCTGCAGCGCCGCCTCGGCCTCTCCGCCCCCCGCGGGGCGGTGCTCGAGGGCCGCGACATCGGGACGGTGGTCTTCCCGGACGCCGATGCGAAGTTCTTCCTGACCGCATCGGTGGAGCAGCGCGCCCGCCGCCGCTACGAGGAGCTGCGCGCCCGAGGCGAGGACGTCTCCTTCGACGAGGTCCTCGCCGACCAGATCCGGAGGGACAAGCGCGATACGGAACGGGCGCTCGCGCCGCTCCGCCCCGCGGAGGACGCCTTCGTGGTGGACTCGACCGCCCGTACGATCGACGAGGTGGTCGACGAGATCGTATGCATCACGGAGTCCCGCATTGCGGAGCGGGGCCCGCGGGGTTAGGAGGGGGGCACTCCCGGAGGAGAGGATGGAGATCACGATCGCCAGGACCGCGGGCTTTTGTTGGGGCGTCCGCCGCACCGTCAACAAGGTCCTCGAGACCATCGACGAGGGGCGCGCCCGGGTGGCGACCCTCGGCCCCGTGATTCACAACCCCCAGACCATCGAGAAGTTCGAGTCGCGGGGCGTCAAGGTCTACGACCAGGTGGAGAAGGTCCCCGACGGGACCACCCTGGTCATCCGCACCCACGGCGCGGTCATCCCCCAGCAGAACCTCGCCAAGGAGCGGGGCCTCGAGGTGATCGACGGGACCTGCCCCTACGTGAAGTTCCCGCAGGTGATGGCCCAGCGCCTCTCCCGCGACGGCTACCACCTGATCATCGTGGGCGACGAGAACCACGCCGAGATCAAGGGCGTGGCCTCCTACGCCGAGGGCCCCTACACCATCGTGCGGGCCGGCGCCGAGCTCCCCGAGCTACCCGGGGTCAAGAAGGTGGCGGTCATCTCCCAGACCACCAACGACAACGCGCACTTCCGCAAGGTGGTCGCCGACGCCTCGGTGCGCTTCCGCGAGGTCCGGGCGATCAACACGATCTGCTACGACACCGGCGAGCGCCAGACCGAGGTCCGGGAACTCTGCCGGAAGGTGGAGGTCCTCGTGGTCGTGGGCGGCCGGATGAGCGCCAACACCCGTCACCTGGCGGAGATCGGTGCGGAGATCCTCCCGCCCGACCGCGTCCACCACGTGGAGCGGGCGGACGAGCTGCGGCCCGAGTGGTTCCAGGGCTTCCAGCGGGTGGGCATCTCGGCCGGGGCCTCCACGCCCGACGACGTGATCGACGAGGTGGCCGACCGGATCGGCTCCTTCGCGGCGGGCGAGGTGCGCAAGACGGTGCACACCCCCTCCTTCACCCCGACTCATTCCAACCGTCGGAGCGATTCGTGAGGGGCCGCCCGGGTCGCTTGACAAGAGGGAATCATGCGACTAGCGTGCGCGTTCCCTTGAAGATTCCACGATCCGAGTTTGTCAACGGGCATTCCGACAACGCATTGCTCCCCGTGCGTCCGTCGCATGCAATCAACCAGGGGAACCCAGACGCGTACGCGCAAGGCTAGGAAGAAGTCTCATACATGAGCATGGAAACAACCATTCAACCCCGCGAGGAAAGCTTCGCGGAACTCCTCGAAGCCTCGCTCAAGGAGCGGGGAGGCGACGGCGTCCTGAAGGAGGGCGAGATCGTCAAGGGAACCGTCGTCCAGGTCTCGAAGGATTTCGTGATCGTCGACGTCGGCTTCAAGTCCGAGGGGCAGATTCCGATCTCCGAGTTCACGAACGCCAAGGGCGAGACCCACGTGGCCGTCGGCGACGAGGTCGAGGTCCTCATCGAGTCCCGTGAGAACGAGAACGGGATGGTCGTCCTCTCCAAGGAGAAGGCCGACAAGATGCGGGTCTGGGACGAGATCTCGGCCGCCTGCGAGCGGGACGAGCTCGTCAAGGGGACCATCGTCGGCCGCGTGAAGGGCGGCCTCTCGGTCGACATCGGCGTCAAGGCGTTCCTGCCCGGCTCCCAGGTCGACATCCGGCCGGTCCGCAACCTGGACCAGTTCATCGGCCAGGAGTTCGAGTTCAAGGTCATCAAGTTCAACAAGCGCCGGGGCAACATCGTGCTCTCCCGCCGCGTGCTGCTCGAGAAGCAGCGCGAGGAGCTCAAGAAGGACACCCTCGAGCGGCTCAAGGAGGGCGCGATCCTCAAGGGCGTGGTCAAGAACCTCACCGACTACGGCGCCTTCATCGACCTCGGCGGCATCGACGGCCTCCTCCACATCACGGACATGTCGTGGGGCCGCGTCGGTCACCCCAGCGAGATCTTCAACGTGGGTGACGAGACCGAGGTCGTCGTCCTCAAGTTCGACCCGGAGACGGAGCGCGTCTCGCTCGGCCTCAAGCAGATCCAGGAGGATCCCTGGCACCGGGCCGACGAGAAGTACCCCGTGGGCACGCGCGTCCGCGGCAAGGTGGTCTCCCTCACCGACTACGGCGCCTTCATCGAGATCGAGCAGGGCGTCGAGGGCCTCATCCACGTCTCCGAGATGTCCTGGACCAAGCGGGTCAAGCACCCGAACAAGATCCTGGAGGTCGGCGACGAGGTCGAGGCGGTGGTCCTGGACATCGATCCGCGCGCCAAGCGCATCGCGCTCGGCATGAAGCAGATCGAGCCCAACCCCTGGACGCTCCTCGAGGACAAGTACCCGATCGGCTCCGTCATCAAGGGCCAGATCCGCAACGTCACCGACTTCGGCATCTTCGTGGGTGTCGAGGAGGGCATCGACGGCCTCGTGCACGTCTCCGACATCTCGTGGACGCAGCGGATCAAGCACCCCGGCGAGATCTTCAAGAAGGGAGACATCGTCGAGGCGGTGGTCCTCAACATCGACGTCGAGAACGAGCGCTTCAGCCTCGGCATCAAGCAGCTCCACCAGGATCCCTGGGACACGCTCGCCGAGCGCATGCCCGTCGGCACCGTGGTGAAGGGCAAGGTCACCAAGCTCACCGACTTCGGCGCCTTCGTCGAGATCGAGGAGGGCATCGAGGGCCTGGTCCACGTCTCCGAGCTTCGCGAGGAGCGGGTGGAGAAGCCCTCCGACGTGGTGAGCGAGGGTGACGAGATCGAGGTGAAGATCATCGACATCAACACCGTCGACCGGAAGATCGCCCTCTCGGCGAAGGCCGTCCTCCTCGGCGACGCCGACTACCGCGACTACATGCGGAGCCAGGACATCGACGTGGGCCGTGCCCGCCTCGGCGACCTGATGAAGAAGTTCAACCGCCAGTAATCGCGGAACCCTCGAGCTTCGAGCCCCCTGCCACCCCGGCAGGGGGCTTTTTCGTTTGCCGATTACGAGCCCCCACGCGAGGCCCGGAGATCGAGCGCCCGTGGCTCAGAGGTGGCGGATCTCCGCCGGCGGATTCCACCAGGCGTCGTTCTTGCCGTCGAGGTAGCGGATGGGCGCCTCGACGAGCTCGGCGGGCTCCACGTCGTCCAGCGTCGCCACGGCCACGTTGACGAAATCGCCTCCGAGTTCCTCGACGTGACCGGTGAGGAGCAGACGGACCCCGCAGTGCCGGCAGAAGCGGTGCTGGAGGGTCGAATCGGGGGTGAAGCGGTAGCTCGCCAGGTCCTCCTCCCCGGCGAGGAGGCGGAAGGCGCTCGGTGCGAGCGTGGTGGACCAGAAACGCGCCTTCCCGCAGATCGAGCAATTGCACTTGCTGGTGCCGGCCTTCGTGAGATCGATGTCGGCCTCGTAGCGCACCCGGCCGCAGTGGCAGCTCCCTCGATGGGTTTTCGTCATCTCTCGCTCCTTTGGGGATGAAACCCGTCATGGGTTCGCGAACCAAGGTAGCGAGGTCCGAGGACAGCTCCTGTCCTCGATCGTCGTCCCGCGGACGACCGCCCGTCGAGGGCCGTGGCAAGATGACGGCGATGCTCGACACCTCCTCCCGGCTGGTCCGGCTCCTCTCCCTCCTGCAGGCGCGCCGTTTCTGGACCGGCCCGGCGCTGGCCGAGGCCCTGGAGATCACCCCTCGGACCCTGCGCCGCGACGTCGACCGGCTGCGGAGGTTGGGCTATCCGGTGGAGTCCTCGGGCGGCGTCGCGGGCGGCTACCGCCTCGGCGCCGGGGCACGGCTTCCGCCCCTCATGCTCGAGGAGGAGGAGGCGCTGGCCGTCGCCGTCGCGCTGCAGACCGCCTCCGGCAGCCTGGCGGGGATGGAGGGCGCCGCCTTGCGCGCGTTGGGAAAGCTCGACCAGGTGCTGCCGTCCGCGCTGCGTCGCCGCCTCGAGGGGATGCGCCGCTCGATCCTCCGGCTCGAAGGGGGAGGCGGCGCGGCGACCTTCGAGGCGGTGCGGGCGCTCTCCGAGGCCTGCGACGAGCGGGCCGTCGTCCGCTTTTCCTACCGCGGCCGCGAGAAGGAGCCGAGCCGGCGTTCGGTCGAGCCGCACCGCATCGTCTGCCTCGGGAAGCGGTGGTACCTCGTGGCCTGGGACCTCGACCGCGAGGATTGGCGCACCTTCCGCGTCGACCGGATCGCATCGGCGATCGAGAAGGGCGAGCCCTTCGCCCCGCGCATCCCGCCCGACGCGGACGTGGAGACCTACCTCACCCGCTCCGTGGCGATCGCCGCGTATCGAATGGAGATCGTCGTCCGCCTCTTCGGCCCCTTCTCCGAACTCCGCCGAAAGATCTCGCCGGCCTGGGGCCTTCTGGAGGAGGTGGAGGAGGGCGTGTGCCGCCTGCGGACCGGAGCGAACTCCCCCGAGGCGGCGGCGGTATGGCTCGCGAGCATGGGGGTGGATTTCGAGGTCGAGGAGGGCGCCGAATTCGCCGCCCACCTGGGAAGCGTCGCCGAACGCCTGCGGCGGGCCGTCGCCGCGACGGAATCGGGAAAGCGATTTCGGGAAGAACATGCAACGACGGGCTTGCCATCCCGTGACGATTCCGAATAGGCTGCCGGAATCCATTTACTGGGGAGAGAAATCATGTCTCGCATCGTCGCGGCAGTCGTTGGCTGCATTTTCGTCTTCGCTTTGGGAGAGGCGAGGGCGGACTCGTGGAACGAAACCTTCGAATCGGCGGGCGCGCTCGTCGCGGGCGAGGGTTCCTCGGTCCTCGTGGTCCATGCGGGAGAGCGGAGCGAGGCCGGGGTGCGCGCCACGCAGGCGCTCATGGAGTCCGTGCGGCGCCAAGCCGAACTGGTCATGGACACCTCCGCCCTGGGTGACGTGAGCGGACTCGCCGACCAGGAGATCGTCACCCGCTCCGCCCACCTGCCCGTCACGAGGGTGGCCATCCTGCGCCACTTTCCCGGCGAGGGGGAGGGCACCGCGGTCGTCACGGTCTACGACAAGGAGGCGACGGTGCTGGCGAGCTTTTCCGCCGTTCCCGGGAAGCCGGTCGCCCAGGCGGGGCAGGGCGTGAGCCCAGGGGCCGTCGGGGCCGTGGGGAGCCTCTCCGCGCAGGAACGGCTCTCGGCGGAGGAGGCCCTGGAGAGATACGAACGGACCTACCTCTGGTTCGAGGACTGGGTCGCGGTCACGCGAACCGGCGCGGTGGTGGCCTCGTGGTCGAATCCTCTGCAGGGCAAGCACAAGAAGCGCATCTCGCCGGCGGAGTTCTTCGAGGCCGTCGACCGCCCCGATCTCGCCGCGACCTACCGCTCCCGCCAAGCCTGGAAGACCGGGCTCTCGCTGGGCGGGTCCGTTCTCACCCTGGGCGGCCTCGCCTATCTGCTGGTGGAGATCCTCGGCGACATGGACGGGGGATTCGATTCGACCCCCTTGATCATCGGCGGGAGCGTCATGACGGGCGGGATCGTGCTCGGCCTGGTGGCCGGATCGATGAATCCCTATCCGATCACCAACGTGGAGGCGAAGGAGTTGGCCGACGAGCACAACAAGAAGCTCCGGCGCCAGCTCGGCCTCGACCGTGAGGCGAAGGGGAAGGTCCGGCCCGGCATCGCCGCGCTGCCCGGCGGAGGGGGACTGACCCTTTCCGGCAGCTTCTGATGCTGGGGGCGCTCCTCGCCCTCGTGCTCACCGGGGGCGCCGCCGATCCGCTGGCGGCGCTCGAAGCGCGCCAGCAAGCGATCTTCGAACGCGTGGCGCCCTCGGTGGTCTTCATCCAGGGGGCCGATGGTTTCGGCTCGGGCTTCTTCGTCTCCGACGACGGCCTGGTCCTCACCAACGCCCACGTCGTCGGCAAGGCCTCCAAGGTGGCGGTGGTCCTCCACGACGGGAGGCGATTGGAGGGCGAGGTGGTCGAGCGGGCGCCGGACGCGATCGACCTCGCTTTGGTCCGGGTGAAGGCCTCCCGGAGGCCCTTGCCCCTGGGCGGCCGCTCCCTCCGCGTGGGGAGCTGGGTCGCCTCCGTGGGGCACGGCGCGGGCGGCGCCTGGGCCTTCACCACCGGGATGATCACGAACATCTATCCGCGGGGGAGCGAGCGGCCGCTGCTCCAGACCCAGATCCCCCTCAACCCGGGGAACTCCGGCGGTCCCATCGTGGATCGAGAGGGGAGGGCGGTGGGGATCGTGACCAAGGGGCTTGCCGGCTCCGATTCGATCAACTTCGCCATCCGGATGGAGTTCGCCCTCCGCAGCCTCGAAGGCCTTCGGGCGGCCTGCGACTGCCTGTCCATATCCGCACCCACGGGGATCCCCGTCCTCGTGGACGGCGAGATGGTCGGCAAGGGGCCCGTCGTCGTACTCCCCGCCGAGGCCCGCACCTACCGGGTGCAGGCGGTCGTCGACGGGAGGCTGAGGCAGGTGGACGTCTCCTATCCCGAGGTCCGCTCCGTCTCACTCGAATGAGCCCGGCTCCATCCATTCCGCGAGCTCCCGAGCTCGTGAATCGGCACTTTCGGCGAGACGGAGGCGCACGCGCTCCCGATCGGCGGGGGCCCGGTTCTGGCTGAGCTTGAACCGGCCCTCCAGGTGCTCGAGGCGCACCTCGAATCCGCGGATCAAGGGGAGCGCCTTGGCGACGTCTCGATCGTCGAGGAGGTCGAGGCTCCAGTCCTCGCTCCCCGCTTCCGCCTCGAACCTCGCGGCCGACCGCCGAAGGTGCTCGCGAAGCTCGCGGGCGTCCAGCGGCCTCGCCGAGGGCGCGCGCACGAGGACCGTGACGTAGTTCCACGTCGGCACGTTCGTATGCGGCTCGGCGTACCAGGTGGGCGAGACATAGGCGTCGGGCCCCAAGAAGAGGAGCTGCGCCGGGCGGCCCTCCTCGAGGAGGCGGGCGACGGCGTTGTTGCGGGCGAGGTGGAATTGGAGGCTCCGTCCCTCCTCGTCCAACAGCGTGGGCGCCTGCGCCACCTCGACCCGGCCTTCGTCGTCCACGGCCAGGATCGTGGCGAAGGGATAGCGGCGGATCGCCTCCAGGAGGCGGGTCCGGTCGTGTGTCCGAAACCAGGGCGGTGGGTACATGAGAAAGGTATAGTCGAGCTTTCTTTCGCCTTCCAGACGCCTTGACGGTGGACTGCCCGGGGGGCTAGCTTGCCGCGCCTATGTTGACCTTTCAGGACCTGATTCTCACGCTGGAGGGGTACTGGGCGAGGCAGGGTTGCCTGATCGGCCAGCCCTACGACGTGGAGGTGGGAGCGGGGACGATGAACCCGCAGACCTTCCTCCGCGTGCTCGGTCCGGAGCCTTGGAACGTCGTCTACGTGGAGCCCTCCCGCCGACCGGTGGACGGGCGCTACGGCGAGAACCCGAACCGCCTCTACCAGCACCACCAGCTCCAGGTCATCCTCAAGCCCTCGCCCAAGGACGTGCAGGAGCGCTACCTGGGCTCGCTGCGGGCCATCGGCATCGACCCGCTCGAGCACGACATCCGCTTCGTACACGACGACTGGGAGGCGCCCACCCTGGGCGCTTGGGGGCTGGGCTGGGAGGTCTGGTGCGACGGGATGGAGATCACCCAGTTCACCTACTTCCAGCAGGCCGGCGGCATCGAGCTCTCTCCGGTGAGCGTGGAGCTCACCTATGGTCTCGAGCGGATCGCGATGTACCTCCAGAACAAGGAGGACGTCTTCGAAATCGAATACGCGCCCGGCATCACCTACGGCGAGGTCTTCCGGCCCAACGAGGTCGAGATGTCGACCTACTCCTTCCAGGCGGCGGATCCCGACGCGCTCTTTCGCCTCTTCGACACCTACGAGAGCGAGTGCCGGCGCCTGCTCGAGGCCGAGCTCCCGCTTCCGGCCTACGACTTCGCGCTCAAGTGCTCGCATACCTTCAACACGCTCGACGCCCGCGGCGCCATCAGCGTGACCGAGCGTCAGCGCTTCATCCTGCGCGTGCGCGATCTCTCGCGCGCCTGCGCCGCGCAGTACCTCGAGCGTCGCAAGAGCCTGGGCTTCCCACTCCTCCAGTCGGCCTGGGCCAAAGCGGAGGGCCAGGATGCGGCATGACCTCCTTCTCGAGATCGGCACCGAGGAGATCCCGGCGGCCTTCTTTCCCCGCTGCCTCGACGATCTCGCCGCGCGGATCCGCGAGGGCCTGAAGGAGGCCCGGCTCGAGCACGGCGAGATCCGGACCCTGGGCACGCCGAGGCGGCTGGCCGTCCTCGTCCACGACCTCGCCTCCGCCCAGGAGGATCGGACCGTGGAGGAGATCGGACCGCCGGTGCGCGTCGCCTTCGACGCGGAGGGCAAGCCCACCCAGGCGGCCGAGCGCTTCGCGCAGAAGGTCGGCGTCCCGCTCGACGCCCTCCGGCGCAAGGAGACGCCCAAGGGCGAGTATCTGGCGGCCACACTCGAGGTGAAGGGGCGGAAGGCGGAGGAACTCCTCCCCGAGATCCTCCTCTCCTCCATCCGCTCGATCCCGTGGAAGAAGAGCATGCGATGGGGGAGGGTGGAGGAGTCCTTCGCCCGGCCGATCCACTGGATCCTCGCCCGGTATGGCGAGTCCCCTATCGCCTTCACGTATGCCGGCGTACGGAGCGGCGGCACCACCCGCGGCCACCGTTTCCTCGCGAACCACGAGATCGAGATCCCGGAGCCCTCGGTCTACGTGGAGCGGCTGCGCGAGGCCGAGGTGCTGGTCGATCCCGCCGAGCGGAGGGAGGCCATCCTCCGCCTCTCGCGCGAGACCGCGGCCCGAGCCGGCGGCAAGCTCGAGGAGGACGAGGGGCTGCTCGACGAGGTGACGTGGCTCGTCGAGCTCCCGCTCCCGGTGCTCGGCACCTTCGATCCCTCCTTCCTCGAGCTTCCCCGCGAGGTCCTCGTCTCCGAGATGCGGGAGCACCAGAAGTACCTGGCCGTCACCACGGAGGAGGGCGCTCGACTCCTCCCCGCCTTCGTGGCCGTCGCCAACACCCGCGTCCGGGATCCCGAGAAGATCCGCCGGGGCTTCGAGCGCGTGCTCCGCGCCCGGCTCTCCGACGCCCGCTTCTTCTTCGACGAGGATCGCAAGAGCCCCCTCGTCGACCGCGTCCCCGAGCTGGACCGCGTCACCTTCCAGCAGAAGCTCGGATCGATCGGCGACAAGGTTCGGCGCATCCGCTCCGTCTCCCGCCACCTCGCCGAGAGACTCGACCTCTCGGTCCCCGAGCGGGAGCACGTGGAGCGCGCCGCCTACTTGGCCAAGGCCGACCTCGTCACCGGAATGGTGGGGGAATTCCCCGACCTCCAGGGCGTGATGGGCCGCGAGTACGCCCGCGCGAGCGGCGAGCCCGAGGAGGTGGCGCAGGCCATCTTCGAGCACTACCTGCCCCGCGGGCAGCACGACCGCCTCCCCGAATCCGACGTGGGCGCGGTCGTGGGCATCGCGGACCGCATGGACACCATCGCGGGCATCTTCGGCATCGGCAAGCCGCCCACGGGCACGGCCGATCCCTTCGGGCTGCGCCGTGCCTGCCTCGGCATCGTCCGCATCGCCCTGGAGAAGGGCTACCGCTTCTCGCTCGGCGAACTCCTCGACCGCTCGCTCGACGAGCTCGAGGGACGATTGAGCCGCGAGCGAGGCGAGGTGCGCTCGGCGGTCCTCGACTTCTTCGCCGGTCGGCTGCGCAGCCACTTCGCCGAGGAGCACCCCGTGGAGCTGGTGGACGCGATCCTCGCCTCCGGCTTCGACGACCTCGTCGAGGCGCAGGCCCGGCTCGAGGCCGTGGCCGGCCACCTGGGCGACGAGAGCTTCCGCGGCCTCGCCGAGGGCTTCTCGCGGACCAACATCGTGGAGAAGGCGCCGGACTTTTCGCCCGGCCCCGTGGACGTCTCGCTCTTCCAATCCGAGGCCGAGCGGGCCCTCCATCAGGCCTTCGAGAGTGTCCGCGGGCGGGTGGCCGAGAGCCTCGAGAGCGGTGATTTCTCCGAGGTCGTGAAGGTCTTCACCGAGCTTCGCGAGCCCCTCGATCGCTTCTTCACCGAGGTGATGGTGATGGTCGACGACCCCGCCCTGCGCGACAACCGTCTGCGCCTCCTGCACGAGATCCGCACGCTCTTCGGACGGGTGGCGGACTTCGGGCGGATGGATTTGCGGAAGGCGGCGGCGTGATGCGACGGCGGCCCGGCCGGCTTCTCTGGCTCGCGCTCCTCTGCGCCGCCTGCGCCCAGGAACTCGAGGAGGGCGATCCCCTCCCGCCGGGGCGTTTCCACTACCCCACCGGCGTGGCGCTGACCCCGGAGATCGAGGGGGTGCCGGAGCGGGTCCTCGTCGTCTCCGCGAACACCGATCTCCGCTTCCGGGCCGGGCGGGTCCACGCCTTCGACCGCGAGGCCCTCGACCGGCTGGTGGACGAGGCGGTCGCCTCCTGCGTGGGAGAGGATTGCCCCATCCCCGAGGTCACCGACCTCTCGCCCGCCCTCGTCGGCAGCGTGGAGATCGGGAGCCTGGCCGGCGAGATCGCCGTGACGCCCCTCGAGGGGCCGGGCCTTCCGCCCCTCCGCGCCTTCGTGCCGGTGCGCGGCACGAGGACCGTCACCGCCGTGGACCTGGACGCCGAGGGGATCCGCTGCTCCCGACTCGACGGCCGTTGCACCGAGGGCCAGGCCGGCTTCGCCCGCGAGGATCCCTTCGTCGTCGCCGCCGAACTCGGCATGGTCTTCGTGGGGAATGGAACGCTCTTTCGCGACGAGAACGGCGCCGTGGGCTTCGCCCCCGCCACCGCTCCCTTCTGGGAGACCGGAGGCGGAGCCTTCTCGCTCGTCGGCATCGGCTCCTCGGCGGTCGGAGGACTCGCGGTGGGCAACTGCCGCTCGGAGGAGGGGCGGCCGACGTGCACCCTCTTCGCCAACGGCCGGTCGAGCCGCGAGGCGCAGCGCATCTTCGCCTTCGACTTCACCCGCGACGCCGTCCCCGCGAGCCCCGTCTTCTCGCGGAACGTCGCGTCGCAACAGGACGGCATGGACTCCCGGGGGATCGCGATCTCCCCCTCCATGCCCTGGGCGTACCTCGCCCTGCGCTCGCCGGACGCCCTCGCCGTCGTCGACGTCTCGCGCATGCCGCACCTCCCCTCCGACGGCTGCCTGCTGCCCGAGGACGTGGAGCTTCCCCCGGGTATCGGGTGCCCCGACCTGCCCCCACCGCGAGACGACCGCCCGGCCTTCTCGACCATCGCCCTGAGCCCCGCGCCCGATCGCCCCCTGACCGTGGCCGTGATCGAGCGGGAGACCCCATCCGGCGAGCGCAGCGATCTGGTCGCCATGACGACCTCGCGTTCGGTGGCCTTCTTCGACGCCCTCACCGCCGCCCAGGTGGGCAACGTCCTCGGCGTCGGCAGCGGGCCTTCCGGCATCGCCGTCGGGCGGAGGGGGGAGGGCGTGCGGCTCTACGTCCCCTCCTTCGAGCGCTCGACCCTCGCGGTGATCGATCTCCCCGACCTCTTCCGACCGGATCTCGCCCGGGTCGTGGCCCGACTCGGCCAACCGCGGGAGGAGGATTGATGCGTCGGCTCTGGCTTCTCCTGGCCCTCTCCACGCTCGCCTGCGCAGACGAGGTCATCCCTCCCTTCGGAGATCTCGACAACCCGGTGGCGGTGGTCGTGCACCAGCCCTCCCACCGGCTGCTCGTCGCCTCCCAAGACCGGGACGAGCTCCGGGCCTTCGACCTTCGCGACGACGAGTTCTTGGCCTCGCCCGCCGTCTCCTTCCCCCTCTCCATCCCCACGGTGCGCAGCCCGCGGCTCCTCGCGGCCGGCGAGCGCTTCGTCTTCGTCGTTTCGGGGGCCGACGGATCGGTCGGCTTCGTCGACACCCGCGTGCCTCCCACCGCCTTCGGGCCCCGGAGCGTGGACGACGCCGACGGGCGGCCCGTGGTCGTCCCCTCCGAGCTCCTTCCCACCGCGGCGCTCCCCCTCGTGACGCCCTACGGCTACGCCGAGGACGGGGCCCTCGGGGATTTCGCCCTGGTCGGCGGGCTTTCGCCCGACGGGACGGGCGCGCGGATCCTCGCCGTCCGGCCTCCCTTCGAGGGAGCCCTTCCGGAGGTCGCCGCCGAGCTCGAGCTCCCCGACGTCGTGCTCGCGGGGATGGCGCTCGAGCCCGGCTTCGAGGGCCTGGGGGCCGTTGGCGATTGCCGCGCCCTGGCCGTCGCCGATCTCGGGCCGGTCGGCGGCGGGGGCGGGATTCTCCTCGGCCGCGTGGTCGTCGAGCCCGGCGGCGCCCTCTCGCTGGTGGCGCCGGCCCGGAGGATCGAGGTGGAGGTGGAGGTCACGCTCCCCGACGGATCCCTCGAGACCCGGGTGGCCCCCGTCCGCGCGGTGGAATTCGCGCCGGTACCGCCCAATCTCCACCTCCCCGCGGCCGTGGCGGCCGACCCCTGCGCGCAGCGGTCCGGCCGCCTCTACGCCATCCTCGACCGGAGCTACTGCTCCGGGGCGGTGAACTGCCCGAACTTCGTGGCCATCGACCTCCCCTCCGGCGCCATCGCCTCCGACGCCGTGCGCGGGGGGCCGGCGGCCTACGAGCTTCCTGCGGCGCCGCTCGGCATGCTGCGCATCGACCCCGCGCTCCCGGTGCGGAACGCCTTCGTCGACTTCGTGGCCGAGAACGACGAGGGAGAGCCCGTGCTCCGCACCCGGCAGGTGGATCGCGTCTCGGGTCTCGTCCTGGTGGCCTCGTCGGATGGCGGCGTGACCTACGTGGCGGGAGGGCTCGGCACGCGGCTGCTCGGCCCGACCACCGATCGGCGGACGGCCTCGGACCCCGCCTTCCTCCTCGACTCCGGCGATTCCGTCCCGGGGGTGGAGGGGAACGTCGTGAGGCTCGACCGGAGGGGCAGTGCCCTCCCGCGCCTCCACTTCCCCGTGGATGCCCGGCCGCGGCGCGAGGAGTGGACCGGCTCCTTCGAGGCCCCGCTCCCCGACCTCGCCAACCTCGGCGGCGCCGCGGCGCTCGTGGGCGATCGGCTCACGCTGCCCTCGAGCAGCGGGCGCAACTTCCTGGCGCCCGTCGCGGTCCTCGCCTCCGACGATCCCGAGGAGGCCGATCGGCTGGTGCCCCTCGGACCCGCCGCCGGGCCGATCTGCGACGGCTTCCCGGTGGTGGCGGTGGAGGAGGGCGGCCGCGCGCTGCGGGTGCGGCTGGACGCGCCCGGCTTCTCCAATCCCCCCGAATGCCTGGAAGGGAACGTCTCCCTCGCCGTCCTTCCCCCGCGCGCCCGTCCCTGGACGCTGGTGGGGAGCCAGACCGGCTTCGTGGGCCGCGCCTCGGGCGATCCGGCCGAGCGGCAGGCGGTGCGCTTCGGGAGCCGGCTCCTCTTCGAGTTCCAGCCGCCCGAGGAGGCGGTGGAGCGCGGGGCCACCTTCCGGTGGACGACGAATCCGGGCTTCACCTTCCTCCGGGTGGTGAGATCCTCGCTGACCCTGCCGGCCTCCCTCGCCCTCTACCGCGACGGCGGACCCACCGACCTCCGGGTGATCGTCGCCTACAGCGGCTCGGACGCCTTCGCGATCTTCGATCCGCGTAGGCCGCCGGGATCGCGGGACCGGCTCTCGATCTTCCGCTGAGCGAGCGGAGGCGGGGGCCCGGCAAGGGGCTTGCACACGAGGGTGCACATGGCACCCCATCACGCCCCTCTCGTCCTCGTCCTCCTCGCGGCCTCCGCGACGCTGGTGGCGGTCTGGACCGACCTTCGCGAGCGCCGCATCCCGGATTGGCTGACGCTCCCGACCCTCCTCCTGGCCCTCGCGGTCCGGTTCGGCCTGGCCGGATGGTCGGGCCCCCTCGGCCTCGCCGACGGGCTCCTCGGCCTCGCCGTCGCCTTCCTCGTCTTCTTCCTCCTCGCCGTCGGCGGCGGCATGGGGATGGGCGACGTGAAGCTGATGGCGGCGCTGGGCGCGATCCTCGGCTGGGAGCGCACGCTCTACGCCCTCGTCTTCGTCTCGCTGGCCGGTGGGGCGCAGGCCGTCCTCTGGACGCTCCGGAGCGGCCGCCTCCGCCAGACTCTGGCGCGCTCGATCCGCAGGCTCTTCCGGCCCTTCGCGAAGGCGAGGGGGGAGGAGCAGTACATCCCCTACGCCGTGGCCATCGCCATCGGCACCCTGGCGACCGTCCTCTTCCGCGGTTTCCTCGTCCTCGCCGCCGTCCTCCTCGTCGCGGGTCCGCGATCGGCGGCGGCGGAGTCGACGATCCACCTGGGGGTGGGCACGCAGAAGGTGCTGAAGATCCGCGGGGGCATCCTCCGGATCGCCGTGGGCAATCCCGAGATCGCCGACGTCCGCCCCCTGGGCGAGGGCGAGATCCTCGTGGTCGGCGTGCGCGAGGGGCGGACCACCCTCCTCGTCTGGCGGGCGAACGGCGCCCAGGACAGCCACCTCCTCGTGGTGCGGAAGGTCTCCACCGAGGACCTCGCCGACGAGGTGCGCGCCCTCCTCGGCGATCGCGAGGGCCTCCACGTGCGCGCGGCGGGGGAGCGGGTGATCGTGGACGGCGAGGCCTACACGCCCGAGGACCACCGGCGGGTGCAGGCCGTCCTCGAGCTCTACCCCGACGTCCGCTCCATGGTCCGGGTGAGTCCGCACGCGCGGAGCCTCTCCGTCGCGGAGATCAACCAGGAGCTACGGCGCGTCGGACTCCGCCACGTGGTGGCCCAGGCGATCGGCGGCAAGCTCTTCCTCGAGGGGCATGTGGAATCCGAGGCCGATCTGCGCAAGGCGGAGCTGGTCGTCGAGGCGCTGGGCGAGACCGCGGAGAACCTGGTGCACGTGGGCATCCGCCGCATGGTGATGTCCGAGGTGCACTTCCTCGAGGTGCGCCGGTCGAGGATGCGGCAGCTCGGAATCCGCTTCCCCTTCGACCTCGCGGGCGACGCCGCGGCCGTCGCCTCGATCCAGGGCGGCCTGCCGGTGGACGGCGGCGCCGCCGTCACGGTGGGAAGCTACGAGGCGCTCGTGAGCGGCGTCGGGCAGTGGTCCCTGCGCATGGCCGTGGACAAGGGCTTCGGCCGGCTCCTCGCCCAGCCCACGCTGGTCTGCGCCTCGGGCCAGGAGGCGGAATTCCTGGCCGGCGGCGAGGTCCCCCTCCCGCTGATCACGCAGAACACCAATACGGTCGAGTATCGGAAGTACGGCGTCGTCCTGCGGCTGCGGCCCACCGCCGACCGAAATGGAAACATCATGACCGAGATCGAGGCGGAGGTCTCCGAGCTCGATCGCTCGGTCGCGGTGGCCGTCGGCCCCAGCCTCTCCGTCCCCGGCTTCCGCAACCGCTCGGTGAAGACCAACGTCACCGTCCGCAACGGAGAGACGATCGTCCTCTCCGGCGTCTACACCCTGGACGAGCAAAAGAGCGTGTCCAAGGTGCCCCTGCTCGGAGACGTCCCGATCCTGGGGGAGCTCTTCAAGCAGCGCACCACCGACGATTCGGAGCGCGAGCTCCTCATCTTCGTCACGCCTCGCCTCGTGAACCCCGAAAGCCGGGAGGTGGTCCGCGCCGTCGAGGGGATCCGCGAGGCGTACGAGGAGGGGGAGCGGGAACTCGGATTCGGCCTGCTGGACTGATGTGTCGATTTTTTCGGAGCGAGCCATGGAGCTACGGATCTGCGGCCCCGAAAAGACCTCCTTCACCCTTCCGCTCGATGACGAGGCCATCGTGGGGAGGGCGGTCGAGAGCGACGTCCGCCTGGACGATCCCCAGGTATCCAAGCGGCACGCGCGCATCTGGCGCGCCGGCGAGGAAACCTGGATCGAGGATCTGGCCTCGCGAAACGGCACGTGGATCGGCGGCCGGCGCATCGAGGCGCCCGCCGTCCTCGAGCCCGGCGTCGAGGCGGCCATCGGCCCCTTCACCCTCTCGGTCGTGAGGACGGAGGCGGAGGGCGACGGGGCCGCGCTCCGGCGGGAGCTCATCGAGGAGGTGATCGACGCCCTCGATCCGAGGCGCCTGGAGATCGAGAACCTCGGCGAGGAGGAGCTGCGACGGCGGACCGACGAGGCGATCGCCCGCATCCTCGAGAATGCGAGTGGAAGGTTCCCTCCCTCGATCGCCCTCGAGGGCCTGCGGCGGGAGATCCTCGACGAGGTGCTCGGCCTGGGCCCGCTCGAGGCCCTGCTCGCCGACGAGACCGTCACCGAGGTGATGGTGAACGGCCCCTCGCAGATCTACGTGGAGCGGGAGGGGAGACTCTCGCTCTCGCCCCGGGTCTTCTCGTCGGAACGCGCCCTCCTCGCCGTGATCGAGCGGATCGCCGCCCGCGTCGGGAGGCGGATCGACGAGGCCTCCCCCATGGTCGACGCGCGCCTACCGGACGGCTCCCGGGTCTGCGCGATCATCCCGCCCCTCTCCCTCGTCGGCCCCTGCCTCACCATCCGCAAGTTCCGCAACGAGAGGCTGGGCCTGGACGACCTCGTCCGCCTGGGCACGCTCTCCGAGCCCATGCGGAGATTCCTGGAACTCGCGGTGCGGGCCCGCCGCAACCTCGTCATCTCCGGGGGCACGGGCTCCGGGAAGACCACGCTCCTCAACGGCCTGACCGAGCTCTTCTCGGAAGGGGAGCGCATCCTCACGGTGGAGGACGCCGCCGAGCTGCAGATCCGCAAGCCGCACTGGGTGCGGCTCGAGGCCCGGCCGCCGAACATGGAAGGGAGGGGGGCCATCACCATCCGCGACCTGGTGCGGGCGAGCCTGCGCATGCGTCCCGACCGCATCGTCGTCGGCGAGTGCCGCGGCGGTGAGGCGCTCGACATGCTCCAGGCCATGAACACCGGCCACGACGGCTCGCTCACCAC
>Ga0180216_1001326_pt1 | contig 22432 bp, 17 predicted proteins | sample eDN3rd37CBELigMG_FD_128879 | JGI IMG/M metagenome (GOLD analysis project Ga0180216, IMG submission 128879) | Enriched Miracle-Growth compost microbial communities from Emeryville, California, USA - eDNA 3rd pass 37_C BE-Lig MG (version 2)... ...
CCCGATCACCGACCAATGGAACGTCCAGGGGTGGCCCACGATCTACGTGCTCGACCGCGACGGCGTGATCCGATTCAAGCAGGTTCACGAGAAAAAACTGGACGATGCGGTTGAACTCTTGGTGGAGGAGGCGGAGACGAGGCATAAATAACCTCGCTTCACCTTATGTTTTCCCCCCAGCACCCCAGGAGCGCCGTTCGAACCGAAACCCGCAACCCGCGGCGCGTGGATTCCATGCGGATCCAGATTCAACCCATGGTTTCTAGGAAACCCGGTGTCATACCGAATCTCATCGATCCCTATCCCTTTCACCGGCCCTTGGGGCGGGCTCTTGGGCCGAGCCGCCTCGCCAAAGGTCAGTGATTCAGGCGATTCGGTATCAGTCCAAGGAAACCCGGTGTCAGTCCATGCTGGTTCTCTCACCGGACACCCTCGGGGGCGATGGCCCCGGGGACGCCCGCACAAGCCGCGCTTGTCGGTCACTCATAATCCCACTTCGTGATCCAGCGGTCGGCGGTCGCGGTCTGCATGGCTTTGAGGCGGGCCTTCATGGTTTCGAGTTGGGGGGCGAAGGCGGGGTCGTTGGCGAGGTTTTGGGATTCGGCGGGGTCGTTGGCCAGGTCATAGAGCTCGAACGGCGGGCGATGAATGTACGAGTCGACGGTTCGGCGGCCGTAGAGGGCGTCGGGGCCGAGCGCGTATTGCGCTTGCCAGGTTGAGGCCGCCCACAGGTCGGTGGCGAACGGGAAGGGGAGGGGGGAGGCGATGTTCCAGATGAGCTTGAAGCGGCGGTCGCGGACGGCTCGCATGGGATAATACATCTGGATCTCATGAAACGTGTGCGAGGCCGAAACCTCGTCCCACCCTTCGCCGTGCTCGCGACCGAGCAGGCCGAGCCAGGACCGTCCGTGGTATCGGTCGAACTTCGGGCCGGCGTTTTCGCCGTGGCCGACGGCGGGGACGGGGACGAGCCGCTTTGGCCCATGCGTTTGAACGTCGTAGCCCCCGGCCGCGTCGAGCAGCGAGGGCGTGATGTCGAGGTGGGAGATCATCGCGTCGTTAACCGCGCCTCCGGCGGCGCCCGGCGCCTTGACGACGAACGGGACCCGCAGGCCGGCGTCGTACACGGTGGTCTTCGCTCCTGGGAACGCCATGCCGTGATCGGCGGTGAAGACGATCAGGGTGTCGTCGTACCGCCCCGCCTCCTTCAGCGCCGCGACCAGAGCCCCAAGCGCCCGGTCCACCCGCGAGCAGCTCTGGTAATACTGCGCCAACTCTCGACGGCATTCGGGAGTGTCGGGAAGGAAGGCGGGAACCGGGATGGTCTCCGGGTCGTAGACGACCTCGTCATCCCCTCCCTTCGCGGGGTTGCCAAAGCGGTTGGCCTTCCACCGCTCGGGCCCGTCGACCTCGTCGCCGCTCCGATGAGGGTCGCTCGTCCAGAAACAGAGGAAGAACGGTTGGTCCGACTCCTCCTCAAACAGCGGCCGGCACGCCTCCACCCACTTCTCGGCGTCGCGCCCGGGACCGCCTTTAAGCCAACGATCGAAGTGATAAACCGACTCGGGAGCGACGTGCAGCTTGCCGACATGCGCCGTGCGGTAGCCCTGGGCCTTCAGTTGTTGCGGCAAGCTCACCGCCGCGCAATTGGCGAAGGTCTCAAACTTGTGGAAATCATGCACATGCCCATATTGCCCGTTGGCGTGGTTGTGCAACCCCGTGAGAATCACCGACCGACTCGCCGAACACGATGCCGTCGTCGCGAACGCCTCCGTAAACCGCGTCCCCTCCCGCGCCAGCGCATCCAAATGCGGCGTCCGAATCACCGGCGAGCCATAACACCCCGCAATCGGACTCTGATCATCGCTCACAAACAAAACGATATTCGGCCTATCCGCGGCCTCCACCCGCCCACATGTTATTGAAGCCGCGACCACTAGGACGATGCGCGCCATCATGAAAGCAGCCGAGCCTCCGAGAGACCGTCCATGATTCGTCGTGGAAAAGGATTGCCGTCGTCTGAAAATTCCGAGCATTCCGAGGGCCCCCGGCAAGCGTCTTCAGTGGGTCACGGTATCCAAACTTTGCAGGTTATACCAAATCTCGTTGATCACTGTCGTTTCCGTGAGCCATTGAGGGCTGAAATTACGGGATTTAAGGCTCAGCCAAACGTCAGTGATCCATGCGATCCCGTATTACAGCCGGGTTGGGCGAGTCGAGCTTGCGACGATGCACCACTTGGGATGCAATGCATGTATCAGTGACTCCAACAGCCTGGCCGCCGGGGATGGACGACTAGTTGCGGATCCACGGCGACCAGAGGCCCCGTGTCGACGACCGCTCGTTTACTCACCGCCGAAGCCTTCCATGTGGCTCGGGTTCGTCGCCAGGTCGGTGGGACCGCCCGGCGCCGCCTTGAGGCACCCGATAAGTCCGGCGCGGGCCAACACGTCGAAAGCGGTCATTTCCGTCGTTTCGGCGTGAGATCCACCCTCGGCCTCGGGGGCCTCGAGTTCATCGAGCACGGTCACGCGGACGCGATGCCCGGCGAATTCCCCGGCCCGGCGCGCAATTTCCTCCCAAGTTCCCTCGATAGTCTTCCCTTCCATATCTCGCCTCCTCGGCTTGGGCCGTTTTCGCGGATCGCGCCATAAACCATCCTGTCGCATGGCTTTATATTATAACCGGGTGGACCCTATCGTAACGGGGTCCAGACGGATTGGGCATTCACCCCGCAATTCGGAGCAACGCTCCCTGTCCCGGGGCGAGCCAGACGCCTTCGCCGCCGAAGGGGGTGGGGCGGCCGGTGTAGGGGGAGACTTGTTCGAGGCTCGCCTCGGTTCTGAGCTTGGGGCGGCAGGGGGCGGAGGCGGTGAAGCTCTTGTTGACGATCAGGAGGTAGCGCGAGCCGTCTTCGTGGGTGAACTCGCCCACCAGCATCGGGCCGTCGATGGTCTCGACGAGCGAGTCGGTCGGGGGCGCCTGGGCGCCTCGCGGGACTTCGCCGAAGTGGTAGACGCGGTCGGATCGCAGTTTCAGGAGCGTCGGGGCCAGCTTCGCGACTTGCAGGTTGACTGTTCGCAGCTTGCCCCAGGTGGGGGTTTCGTTGCCGAACTGATCGATGGGGCCCAGGCGGTAGTTGCCCCAGTTCGGGGTGAAGTAGGTGAAGAAGGCGATCCCGCGCGCCCCGTAGGCCAGCGACGTGTAGATCTGGAATCGGATGTCGGCGTCGGTCGGCTCGCGGTAGTTGAAGTGGGCAGACGTCAACACGATGTTCCAGAAGGGGAGGTCGAACTCCAGGCCGGCCTTGCGCATGGATTCGAGATTCGCGAAGTAGCCCTCGCGGAGCGAGCCATCCTCGAACGGGGCGTAGTGGTCATAGCTCAACGCGGTGGGTTTGCAGATCTCGACGAACGCCTTGATGTGCGCCTCGTAGTCCGGCGAACCGAGTTGGTCGGAATCGGCGTAGTTGGGGAAGAGGTTGATGTAAGGCCAGGCGCCTGGGTGAAACTCCTTCACCGCCGCCGCGACCGTCCCCAGCCCCGGAAACATGGCGGCCGACGGCTCGTCGCGGAGCAGGTAGCCGTACACCGCCGGATGATCCTTCACTTCCTTCGTCAGCGCCTCGACGTTCGCCCGGGCGACGGCTGGATCGACGTTCGTCCAGTCATAACTCGACGTCCGAGGATCGCTGACGATCGCCTTCAGCCCGGCGTCGCGGCAGGCGTCGAGCGCCGAGGGGGCGACGAAGCCCGCGACGGTGATGCCGCACTCGCGCATCTTCTTCAAAACCGCCGGATCGCCGGGCGTGTGCCCCCAGGCCATCAGAGGAAACATCGGCTCCTCGGCCCGAGCCGGCGCAATCATCGCCAACGAGACCACCGCAAGAACCGCAAGCCGCCCGATCATCGTCGCCCCTCCTCCGGCGCGGCCTGGCCCCGCCGGTCTCCGGTGTTGTTCTCGGTGATGCTGAACGCTGGCATGGGCTCGCCAATCTTCGCTCGCCCGCTTGACGCCGCGGACTGCGGGGTCCCGGCCGACGCTGCTTCCATACCGTGTTTCAATGACGTTTGGCGCTACTTCGCGTCCTGACTCAACAATGCCGGCGGTGGGAGTCGAACCCACACGAGGGTTGCCCCTCAAAGGATTTTAAGTCCTTGGCGTCTGCCGTTCCGCCACGCCGGCGCCGCGGGGAGGTTTGGGGTTGGGACGATTTCAAGGCGAATCGGTAAGCCCCGGAGGGCCGATGGTCGGCGGCCCGGGGCGCTGGGTCCTGGAATCCCGAGGCAATCGAACAATCTCTCCGCGGAGCCCCGAAGGGACGATGCGACACTCTGCCCATCTTCCGGAATCGTTTCTTCAAGGCGGAGGGGGTGGGATTCGAACCCACGGAAGGTGTGACCCTTCAACGGTTTTCAAGACCGTCCCAATCGACCACTCTGGCACCCCTCCGATGTTGTTTGGCGGCCGAGCCGACTCGGCGCTCGGATTATTGGCTGACCTCCTCGATGATGTCTTCGGCCACGTAGATCGGGACGTCGACGGTCACGGCCAGGGCGATGGCGTCGCTGGGACGGGAGTCGACTTCGACAATCTCGCCCTCCTGGCGGATGCGGAGCTTCGCGAAATAGGTGTGGTCGCGGAGCTCGCTGATGTAGACGTCTTGAAGTTCGCCGCCGAGCGCCTCGATCGCGCTGGCCAGAAGGTCGTGGGTCAGCGGGCGCTGGCTCTGCTGATTCTTGACGCGGCGGTCGATGCTGGAGGCCTCGAAGATCCCGATAACGATCGGGAACATGCGGTCGCCGTCAACCTCCTTAAGGAAGATGATGTGCTGGTCGCTGTTCTCGTTGATGATGATCCGCATGAGATCCATAAGGACCGGCACGGCAGCTCGCCTTTCCGCTTGCTTGGCTTGGCTTGGCGTGGTTTTTCGCCGTCGATGACCTCGTTCCCGGGCTCCCGGAGGCGGAGCCCCCGCCGCCCGCCGCCGCGACGACCCGGGGCGCGAATCCAGGTTCGATCATAAAGCCCGCGCCCCGCGTCGTCAACGCGGGGCGAGCGCCGTTTCAGGACGACTTCAAGAGGCCCTCGACCGCCTCGAACTGCGCCTCAAGCTCCGCCAGCTTGGCGCGCGAAGCTTCGACCACCTCGGCCGGGGCGCGGGAGACGAACGACTCGTTGGCCAGCTTCGCCCGCAGGGGGGCGATTTGCTTCTCCAGGTCGGCCCGGCTCTTGCGGAGCTTGGCCTGCTCGGCCTCCTTGTCGATCAGCCCCTCGAGCGGCAGAACGACCTCGGCGTCGGCCAAAACGGCCACGGCCGAATCGGCGGGCGGTTGGCCGTCGGAGGCGGCGACGGTCAGGCTCGCCGCGCCGGTGAGGCTCCGGATGAAGGCGTCTCCCGCCCGGATTTGATCGGCGACCGGGCCGTCGGCGAGGATCCAGGGTTTTATCTTGGCGTCCTTGGGGACGTTCCGCTCGGCCCGGAGGTTGCGGATCGCCTGGATCTTCTCCTTCCACTGGGCGACCGTGGCGCGGGCCTCGGCGTCGTCGCATCCCGCGGGGGTGGGCCAGGGGGCGACGCAGACGCTAGGGGCGGCCTCGACCGGCTCGGGGAACCCCCGGCTTGGGGCGAGTTGGCCAAGCGGCTGCCAGATTTGCTCGGTCAAAAACGGCATGATCGGATGGAGTAACCGGCAAAGGACGTCCAAAACCGCCGCGGAAACGCGCTGAGCGACCGGGCGGGTCTCGGGCTCCCTAAGGCGCGACTTGACGAACTCAACGTACCAGTCGCAGAACTCGCCCCAGATGAACTCGCGGAGTCGTCGGGCGGCCTCGGAAAAGTGGAAGGCGTCGAGGTCGGCGGTCACGTCGGCGATGGTCGCGTCCAGTTCGGCCAGGATCCAGCGATCCTCGATCGGCAGGGCGGCTCGGTCGATCGGGGCGGGCTCGTAGCCCTCCAGGTTCATCATGACCAGCCGGGCGACGTTCCAGAACTTGTTGCCGAAGTTCCGCCCCTGCTCGAACCGCTCGGAACTGTTGATCACGCGGCCGTCGGCGAGCTTCCGCTTCTCGACCGGCATCCGGGTGTCTTGCGTTTCGGTCGCGCCCAGGGCGAGCGTGTACCGCATCGCGTCGGCGCCGTAGAGCTCGATGATGTCGACGGGGTCCACGCCGTTGCCGGCGGACTTCGACATCCGCTTGCCGTTGCCGTCCTGAATGACCGGGTGGATATAAACGTCGCGGAAGGGGACCTCCCGCATGTTGAACTCGCCGAAGATCACCATTCGGGCGACCCAAAGCGTGATGATGTCGCGAGCCGTCGACAGGACGCTGGTCGGGTAATACTTGCGCAGCTCGGGCGTCTCCTCGGGCCATCCCAGGGTCGAATGGGGCCAGAGGGCCGAGCTGAACCAGGTGTCCAAGACGTCGGGGTCGCGGGTCAGGACGTGGCCGGCGCCGAGGGCGTCTTCGGCCAGGTCGGTTTCGGAGCAGATTAGCCAGCCCCCCGATTCGGCCGCGCTCCAGGTGATCTCGGGGCGGTCGGCGAAGGCGCGTTGGAGATCGGCCTCGGAGCAGGTGGAGCAGAACCAGATGGGGATGCGGTGGCCCCACCAAAGCTGCCGGCTGACGCACCAGTCGCGCTTTTCGGAGAGCCAGTCGATGTAGCTCTTGGAGTACCGCTCGGGGGTGATCTTCACCCGGCCGCTGGTCACGGCGTTGATGGCTTGCTGGGCGAAGCCGGGAGAGCCGTCGGGCTCGTCGCCCATCCGGACGAACCACTGGTCGGAGAGGTAGGGCTCGATGGGCGTCTTGCTGCGGTCGGAGAAATTGAGCCGGACCTGATAGGAATCGACCCGCTCCAGGAGCCCGGCCTCCTTCAGATCTTCGACCACCCGCTTGCGGACGACGCGACGATCGAGCCCGGCGTACTTGGCGCCGGCGTTCTCGTTGTAGGTGCCGTCGGGGTTCAACAGGTTGATCATCGGCAGGTTGTGGCGCAGGCCCGTTTGGTAGTCGTTGGGGTCGTGCGCGGGGGTGACCTTGACGCAGCCGGTGCCGAAGGCGGGGTCGACGAGGATCGGGTCGGCGATGATCGGAATTTGGCGGTCGGTCAACGGCAGATTCAGCGTCTTGCCGATAAGGTGCTTGTAGCGCGGGTCGTCGGGATGGACGGCGACGGCGGTGTCGCCGAGCATCGTCTCGGGCCGGGTGGTGGCGACGTGGAGGAACTCGTCCGAGTCGGCCACCGGATATTTGACGGTCCAGAGGTGGCCCTGGGTCTCCTCGTAATAAATCTCGTCGTCGGCGACGGCGGTGCGAAGCTGGGTGTCCCAGTTGACCAGCCGCTTGCCCCGGAAGATCTTGCCGGCCTTGAAGAGGTTGAAGAAGGCGCGGCGGACGGCCCGCGAGCAGACCTCGTCGAGGGTGAACCGGGTCCGGTCCCAATCGCACGAGCAGCCCATCAGCCGAAGCTGGCTGAGGATCCGGGCCTCGTACTCGTCCTTCCAGGCCCAGATCTTGGCGACGAGGGCTTCGCGGCCGATGTCGTGGCGGGTCTTCTTCTCCTCCTCGAACAATCGGCGCTCGACCACGGCCTGAGTGGCGATGCCGGCGTGGTCGGTGCCGGGCATCCAGAGGCAGTCCCGCCCCTGCATCCGTCGCCAGCGGATCAAGATGTCTTGCAGCGTGTTGTTCAGCGCGTGTCCCAGATGCAGGGCGCCGGTGACGTTCGGCGGGGGGATGACGATGCAATACGGGGGCTTGTCGCTCGACGGGTCGGCGTGGAAGTAGCCGTTCTTCAGCCAGAACTCATACCACTGGTCCTGGGCGGCCTTGGGATCGTATTGCTTGGGAAGGTCGTTGATGTTCATGTACGGGACGCGATTCGGTTGGGACAACAAAAAGAAGAAGGGATATACGGTCGCGAGTTCGATTCGCGGCTGGGAGGGCAATGCCCTCCCAATGATCGATCGCAACGAATCATCACGGCGGCGGAAGCAGGTCCCTCACGGCGATCCGGCCGATTTCCCGACCGTCGAGAACCACGGGGGCCGATTCCCCCTCGGTGAACATCGCGAGGCGGGCGTGGCTTGGCGGCGACGTTTGGCGAGGCTCCGAGAAGGCCGTGAGCTTCCGCTCGTGGAGATCGACGATCCAGTACAAGGGGACGCCCGCCTCCGCGTAAAGCCGCGGCTTGTCGCGGTAATCGGCGTTCCTCGAATGATGACAGACCTCGACGATCATGGGGACTTCGGACGTCAACGGCGGTTCGGGACGGTATTCGTCGGCCCCGCCGCGGGCGATCACGACGTCGGGCTCGAGGAGCGTTCGCCGGTCGTGCCGCAGCGACTTCTCCTCGCGAACGTGGAAGCCGGCGGGGAGGAGCCGGCGAAGTAGTTCGGCGGCTCGACCGACGGCGAAGTTGTGGGGTTCCTTCTTGACCATGCGGTACAGTCGCCCCCGGATCAGCTCGACGTCATCGCCCTCGGGGATCGCGCCGGTTTCGATCATGCGCTCGAACTGCTTGACCAAGAACCGATAAGGTCGGCGGCCCGAGTCGATGGATTGTGTTCGCGTGGCCATGATTCCGACCTCCGGCGGCGATCCCAACACGGCGCTCAGTGGCTCGTCGCCTCGGCGGGCGCTTCGGCCTTCGGGGCGGCGCCGTTGCGGGCGTCCTTGGAGAGCTTGTACTCGAAGGCGTCGAGCAGGGCCAGCCAGCTCGCCTCAATGACGTTTTCGGAGACGCCGATCGTGCCCCAGTGCTCGTCGTGGTCGCCGCTCTCGATGACCACCCGCACCCGGGCCGCGGTCCCCGCGCGGGCGTTGATGACGCGGACTTTATAATCGACGAGCCGCATCTCCCGAAGACGGGGGAAGTGGTGCTCAAGCGCCTTTCGCAGGGCGCCGTCCAGGGCGTTGACCGGGCCGTCGCCCTCGCTGACGGTGTGCTCCTCGGTCTCGCCGATCTGAAGCTTGACGGTCGCCTCGGTCAAGGGCTGCCGCCCCCGCTTGCCCGCGACGCCGACATGGAAGCCGAGCGGCTGGAAAGCGTCCACGCGACGGTGCGCCAGTCGCTCGACGAGAAGGACGAACGAGGCGTCGGCGGCCTCGAACTGGTAGCCCTCGTTCTCCAGGTCCTGGATCCGATCGAGCACCCGCGACAGGAGCCCCTGATCCTGGTCGAGGTTGTACTCGGCCAGCTTCTCGGCGATGTTCGACTTGCCGGAAAGCTCGCTGACGAGAATCCGGCGTTCGTTGCCGACGGCCGTCGGGTCGATGTGCTCATAGCTCGACGCGAGCTTGCGGACGCCGTGGACGTGCATCCCCCCCTTGTGGGCGAAGGCGCTCGCGCCCACGAACGCCTGGCCGGAGCGGAAGTTCAGGTTCGCCGTCTCGTAAACGAACCGCGAAACCTCGGTCAACCGGGCCAGGCTTTCCGGCGAGAGAACCTCGAAGCCGGGGTACTTCAGCGCCAGGTTGCCAATCACGCAACACAGGTCGGCGTTGCCGCAGCGCTCGCCCAGGCCGTTGATCGTCCCCTGGACCTGCTTAACGCCTTGCCGAACGGCCGCCAGGGCGTTGGCGACGGCCAGGTCGCCGTCGTTGTGGGTGTGAACGCCCAGCGGGACGTCGATCTCGCGGGCGACCCGGGCGACGGCTTCGGAGACCTCTTCGGGGAGGGAACCGCCGTTGGTGTCGCAGAGGACGATCCACGAGGCGCCCGCCTCGGCGGCCTGGCGGAGCGTCTGGAGCGCGTAGTCGGGGTTGCGCTTGAAGCCGTCGAAGAAGTGCTCGGCGTCGTAGATGACCTCGGGCACGCGCGACCGGCAAAAGGCGATCGAGTCGCCGATCATCCGGAGGTTCTCCTCCAGCGAGACCCCCAGCACCTCGCGGGCGTGCAGGTCCCAGGTCTTGCCGACGATCGTGACCACGGGCGTTCCGGCGGCCACCAGGGCCTTCATCCCCGTGTCGTCCTCGGCGGCGACGTCGCGCCGGCGCGTCATCCCGAAGGCGACGACCTTGGCGTGCTTCAGCGGCGTCTCGCGGATCGACTGGAAGTAGGCCGCGTCCTTGGGGTTGGAGAGGGGATAACCGCCCTCGATGTAATCAATCCCCAACTCGTCGAGCTTGGCGGTGATCAGCAGCTTGTCCTGAAGGGAGAAGTTCACCCCCTCGCCCTGGCTACCGTCGCGCAGGGTCGTGTCGTAGATCGCAATTCGAGTCATCGCGGTTGGATCGCTCATTCAGGAGGGACGCGGGATTCCCGGAGGGTCGCCTGGAATCAGAGAAGAGACATTCTACCAGATCTCCGGGGTCGCCCGACAGCCGATCGGCGGGGGTGGGGCGCCCCGGCCGGTTCGGGCTCTCCACGGACGGTCGCAAAGCTTCAGACGCGCGGAGCATTGGGTTCGTTCGTCGACATTCCCGAGAAGCGAGACCTTCATTCCCGAAGGCGGCCACCGCGGGGAGGTCACCGCGACGCGGACGCCGGAAATTGGGTTCGTTCGGGCTCGCCCCGCCAGCCGGAGAGCGGAAAGAACTCGCCACAACGCCTTGAAACAAAATCACTTAAGTTCGATTTCCCATCTCCGGAAAATTGGGTTCGTTTGACCATTTTTCGCCGGAATGGAACTCGCTCCGCGCCATCGCTCGCTGGCTGGGGAACGCGCTCTTGCTCAGCGCGCACCACCCCCTTATTAATAATGCCACATAATTCGTGGTCTCGAATGGAAAAACCGGGCGGCGCGCGAAAATTTTGGGCGGCGAAGGCCAATTCATCAGTCCAGACGTTACAAAAGGGCTGGGTGCTCTGGCCGGGCGTCTGGAGCGTTCCATCAAGACGACCAACCCCAAACGCGTTGGATCGACCGAAGTGGCTCGCCCCACGGAAACCCGCCGGGCGTCGAGACGAGTTGGTCATCGACCGCCCGCTCGTTGCGGCCGCTCCGGAGAGGGCCGCGACCCCTTAACGCATCGAATCGGCGGGCTTGGTCCGTCGGAGACTGGCCGACGCGCCAACAACGCGCGGGTCGAGCCGGACGGTCGAATGGGTTCGTGGGATTTCCTCCCTTCCAGACCAACTTCGGGGCAATATCGCGCAAGGGCCGGCGAATCACCCCTTATCGCACTCGGTCGCCAATCGTGGATGGAGGATCGCCGAGATGAGCCGCTCGCATGACGTCGCCGACTTCGCCGCCCCCGGAACTTACGTGAAGATCGTCCCGAACACGCACCGCCACATCACCCCGGCGTTCAATCTCGCGCTCTTCGCGTTCGTGGCGTTCAAGGGGCTGATCGGTTTTCTTCTAACCTCCACGGTGGCCGGAGTAGCCTCATTCGAGGGGCTGCTTCTCACCAGTCTGCTCGATCTCATCCGAATGGTCGCGATCGTTCTAATCTCCGCGGCATTCCTGAAGGCGTTCTGGGGACGCCTCGTCTCTCCCCTCGGGTCGATTCGTCCAATCAGCTATGGCGAGGCCATGGCGATTTTGTTGATGATCTCCCTCGTATTCGGCGGTTGACTCGGGTGTTGTCGAGCCTCCGGAAATGACCGCCCGCATTCCTTCTCCAGACGAAACAAGGATGGCGCCGTGGCTTGGGCCAAGACAATCGAAGCACTTGTTGATCTGGCCGAGGCCGAAGCCCGCCGCGAGCCGTTTCCCGTCGACGAACCGGTGTATGAGCGAGCGGAGCGCGACCCGCTGCGGCCGGTGCTTTACGGCGGCTCGCTCGCCGCGCCAGTCTGCGTCCTGGCGCGCGATCTGGGGCGGGACGAGGTGAAGGCGGGGCAGCCGTTAATCGGGGCGGGGGGGCGGCTGGTCCGCCTCGGGATCGTGAAGGCGTGGGCCGAGATCCACGGGGAGGACGCCGACGCCCTTCCTTCCAAGGACGCATTGAATCACGCGCTCTTAACCAATACGGTGCCGTTCAAGCCTCCCGGGAACAAAGCGTACCCCGAGTCGGTTCGCGAGCGGTTCCGCCCGTTCGTGGCCTCGCTGCTCGCCGATTTTTGGGAGGGCGCCGAGATCCTGACGTTGGGAACCGAGGCGTTCCGGTGGTTCGAGCCCTACGCGGAGGAGGGACGATTCGGCCCCGCGGCGGGAACGGACGAGCGGTTCGAGGCGGTGTTCCCCTGTCGGTTGCCGGTTCGAGACGCGGGGGGAGAGGCGACCGGGTTCAAGACGGTTCGGGTCCGGCCGCTGCCGCATCCCTCGCCGCTGAATCGTCGCTGGCGGAGCCAGTTTCCGGCGATGCTGGACCAGCGGCTCAAGGAAGTCTTGGGCGGCGTTTAGAGCGGCTCCACGAGGCGGCGGCGCTCGTCCCGGGAGCTTCGGACCCGCGCGTTTTCCCGCCTTGGGGATCCTCGAATTGTCAAATCCGAGTTGCTTAAGCTTGCGTACCGCCGTCGGGGACGTTAAGTTACCTGAACGATCATCTTCGTTTTCCCCATCGTTCGAATGGGAGCCCGTCATGCGCAAAACCCAGATGGTGACGGATCGCGAACTCGAAATTATGAAGGTCCTGTGGACCCGAGGCCAGGCGAGCGTCCGGGAGGTTCAGGAAGACCTGAACCGCGATTCCGGGCCCGTCGCCTACAGCACCGTGCAAACCCTCTTGAACATCATGGAGGACAAGAAGGGGCTGGTGCGCCACGTTGTCGAAGGGCGAACATTCGTCTACGTCCCGAAGAAAACATCGGAGTGGACGATCCGCGAATTGACCCGCAAGTTCGTCGACCGGGTGTTCGATGGAGCGCTGGACCGCGTGATGGTCGCGCTGCTCGACTCGAAGCCCCCGACCACCGAAGACCTCGACCGCCTGCGCGCCATGATCGACGAGGCGCGAGAGCGGACGCCAGCCGGCGATGATCCCGAAACGGCCCCCGAGGGAGCCTGACCCGAACCGCCCGGGCCCGCCAACCTCCCCGCCCCGCGAGCCGATCCAACCCCACATTGAGGACCAGACGAGCCCACCGAAAATGGCGGGGCTCCCTGGTCCTTTTTGAATTCCGCGTACAATGAATCGGCGCGACCGCCGCGGATTGATCGCTAATACATGTGGGGACTCGCGAGGGCATGAAGGGAGGGACCGCAATGTGGCGGGCGCTGGACCACTTGAGCCGGATCTTGATCGATGCGGGGGTCGCCAACGCGATTCTCCTAAGCGTCATCGTCGCGCTCGTGGTCCTGACTCGGCAACCGGCCCGGCGAATCATCCTGGCCCGGACGGGATTTTACGCGGCCCTGTTGATGCTTCCCCTTGTCGCGCTTGAGCTTGTGCCGCGCGTCCATCCCATTGATTGGATGTTCAAGATGGGTCTGGCGCCGCCTTTGACGTCGACGGCGCCCCTCTCCGGCGCGCCTGGAGCCCCCGCCTCGGGGAACCACGCGGGACCATCCGGCTCGCTTTGCTCCGATTTGGAGTGGCCCGCCGGCGAACGCCTCGCGCGGGCCTTGACGCTGCTGCATCTTGGGGGGGCCGCGATCGGCTTGACCTGGATCGGCCTTGGATTCTGGGGCTTTCGACGCCTGCTCAGCCGATCGGTCGAGCCGCGCGAGGCGACGCGCCGGGCTTTTGAAGAGTTGCTCCCCCACCCGGATCACCCCGGGCCCCGGCCAGACCTGCGCGTCTCGCGCCACTTGCGAGGCCCGGTGCTGGGCGGCCTGCTCCGGCCCACCATCATCATCCCCGAGAGTCTTGAAGACGCGGGCGTGGATCGCGAGACGCTCCGTCCCGCCCTGCTTCACGAACTGGCGCACGCCAAGCGGGGCGACGTCTGGTTCGGCGCGCTGGCGGGCGTGGTGCAGGCCCTCTGGTTCTTCCTTCCTCATCCGTGGTGGTTGCGTTCCCAACTCCGGATCGACCAGGAGTTTCTGGCCGACCGCGCTGCGGCCGGTCCTCCCGGCGAGACGACCAAGTACGCCCGCTGGCTTGTTGGTCTGTCCAGGCCGCGCCTGGGGACTCGCTCGCCGGCTTCGGACCTCGAAATTGAAACGGTTCAAGGCTTCGAGCCCTGGAGGGAGGGGGAGTTCCGCTCTCCCCTGCTGCGGCGGGTCGCGATGCTGCTGCACTGCCCCTTCGCCATCGAGAACCACCCGCCCCGTTGGTACGCGACCATCGCGCCCGCGGTCGTGGCGAGCCTGGCGGTCTTCCTGTCGTCGCTTCGAATCCTCGCGCCCGTCGACGCCTCGGCCGTCCGCCATCAGGCCCCGTCCCGCGACCCCATGGCGCGAAGCTTCCGAATTCCGCAATTCACCATCGTCCCCAGCCCGCGGGGTCCGGATGGGCGGGAGGAAACCTACATTCTCCCCGTGACGCTCCCCCCGGCCTTTCATCTCAAGGCCAAAATCCAGGCCACCCCATCGGCCCTGTCCCAGATCCACGTCGCCGGCTATCCCCTCGTCGCCGAAACGCCCCCGACCGTCAACGCCCGCGGCGAGGAAACAGCCGTCTGGACCGACTTCTCAATCCATCGCGACGCCGAAGGCAACACCGTGGTGACGATTGACGGCCACCCTTTCCCCACCGAACCCGACTCCGACGCCTCCCCCGAGTGGCTGACCATCACCCCCGCCAAGGATCAGACGGTCATGCTCCGCGACCTCGTCGTCACCTGGTGACCCACTTCCGCGCGGACTGGCTGACCGCCATTTTGGCGCTCGGCGCCAAAAACGTCGGCGATCATGCACGGCTTCTTGCCAAAATGGCGCCCGGCGATTCAGGGCGACGCGCGCGTCGAGACTGGACTCAACCGACAAGTCGCCCGCACAACTCGTTTACAGAAATAAACTTACACCAGTTTTAGCGCAAAAGACGAAACTCGTCGGCCATTCTGGCACACTCTCTGCTTTGCCATAAGGGGGGTTTCCAGACCGATTTTCGAGGTGCGTCGTCATGAGAGGTTCGACTTGGCCGGGGGGATGGGATCCCTTCGAAGAGCTTCAGCGCGAGATGGGGCGGCTGTTTCAGAGTTTTGATCCGTTTCCCTCCCCGCGGCACGTCCGGTTGTTTCCGCCGATCAACCTGTACGTGGCAGGCGACGAGTACGTCCTGTCCGCCCAGTTGCCCGGGATGGCTCCGGAGGAGGTGGAGCTCACAGTGACGCACGAGACGCTCACGCTCCGCGGCGAGCGGAAGCGGACCGAGGGAGTTAAGGACGACGCCTACCGGCGGCAAGAGAGGGTGATGGGGCGCTGGAGTCGGACCATCAATTTGCCGGATCGAATTGACGAATCGCGCGTGACGGCCCACTTCGCCAACGGCGTCTTGACGGCGCGGTTGCCCAGGGCCGAGAGCGCGAAGCCCCGGCACATCATCGTTTCCTCGTCCAGTTGAACCGACCCGATCACGCGAAAAAGGTGCCCAAAACATGAGCGACGACCACCCGTCGATCCGCGTTTCCGTGGGGGCGTCCGGGGGCCGGGGCGGCGAGCCGAACCGGCCGATCGAGCCGGATCTGGCGACAACCCCGGCCTTCGCGCCCCCCATCGACATTCACGACGGTCCCGAGGGATTGACCCTGGAGGCCGACCTCCCCGGCGCCACCGAGGAGACGCTGCTGGTTCAGCTCGAAGACAACGTCTTGAGCCTCCGCGCGCGGATCGACTCGCCCGCGCCCGAGGGAGCCCGGCTGATCCATCAGGAATACCACGTCGGCGACCACCAGCGCTCGTTCATCCTGAGCGACGAGGTCGACCGCGACCGGATCACCGCCGAGTTGAAAAACGGCGTCCTGAAAGTCTTCCTCCCCCGCGCCGATCGGGCCAAGGCGCGCCGCATCGAAATCAAGTCCTGAACCAGCCCCAGCGCCCGAGGAGCATCCCTCATGAACCGACCAGAATCCGGGAAGCGCGAGGGCGCGATCCCGTTCCAGATCCTTCAGAACGAGTTCTTCCGCCTGATCGACAACTACATGAAATCGCCGTCCCGGCCGACGGGCGAATCGGAACCGCCCGAGCCCTGGAGCCCGCCGCTGGACGTTTACGAGACGCCCGAGGAAACGCTCATTCTGGTCGAGCTTCCCGGGGTCGATGCGGGGCGGGTCGAGCTGTCCGTCACCGGCAACGTGCTGACCGCGCGCGGAACCAAGCAGACGGACCAGGCCCTCGAACCCTTCCTCCGCGCCCGCGAACGGCGCTTCGGCGCGTTCTCCGTCCAGGTGCCGCTGCCCAGCTCCGTCGACTTCGACGCCGCTCGGGCCGAGGCCCGCGAAGGCGTCCTGACAATCCACCTCCCCAAACGCAAAGCCGAAGAACCGCGCACGATTCCGATCCGGACGGCCTAAAGATCATCCTCAAAGACGAGCGGAGGGCGTGGGGCCGCGTCGCGCGGATATTGCAACGCACTCGTTCGCCGCTCCAACCACGGAGTCACGGAGGACACGGAGAGAAAGAGGCGGACGCTGGGGCGCCGAGCGCTCGTGTCATGAATCAACGAGGAAACTCCTTTTCCCTTCTCCGTGTCCTCCGTGACTCCGTGGTTCCTTGCTCTGCGATGTTGGGCCGCCCCGCGCGAGCATGGCAACGCAATCGTTCGCCGCTTTAGCGATCAAAGCCTCGGATCAACCGGCTCGCTTTCGAGGGCCAAAACGCCGAAGACGCATTCGTGAACCCGGCGCAGGGGTTCGCCGCGAACGAACCGCTCCAGGCCCTCAAGGCCGAGGGCGAACTCGCCGAGCGCCAGCGACCGCTTGCGGCCGAGCCCCCGCGTCCGCAACCGATTCAGGTTCTCGTCGTTCGTGTACTCGGGTCCGTAGATGATCCGCAGGTACTCCCGGCCCCGGCACTTCACCGCGGGCTGGGCGAGGCCCCGGCCCCCTTTAAGGACGAACGAGAGGGGTTTGACCACCATCCCCTCGCCCCCGCGCCCGGTCAGCTCCTCCCACCAGGCGATCCCCTCGGCCCAGCTCGCCGGGTCGGTCACGTCGACGATCCGATACGGCGTCGCCAGTAGGATTTCCGGGTCGGCCCGGCAGACCTCGGCCAACGTCTCCATGTGCCAAACGTGATCCTTGTCGGCGTGAACCCGCCCCTCGGTCGCGAGCAGGTGGAACGGGGCCAACTTCAGGTCGGTCAGCGACTCGACCGTCCAGCAGTACCGCCGGTAGGCTTCGACGAACAGACCCACGTCCCGCTCGCGGCGGCGGTAAGAGGCTTCCGCCTGGAGGATTTTCTCCCGCTCGTCGCCTTCGAGCCTCCCCGCGGCGCGTTCAAGGGCCGCGACGACCCGCGGCAGCGCCGCCGTTCCCGCCGCGCCGACGGCCGCGTACTGGGTTTTGAGCAGTTCAAGCGCCTTGGCCGACCAGGGCATCAGCTCGCAGTCGAGGCAGGCCCACGACGTATCCAGCTTTCCCCAAACGTCGGCGGTGGTTAGGGCCGATCGAACTCGGTCGAGAAACCGGCGCTCCAAGTCGGAATCGTTGAAGAACCGCCGCCCGGTTCGGGTGACGACGACGCCCAGCTCGCCCGACGCGACGCCGAATCGCTCGCGCGCCGCCGCCTCGTCGCGGCAGGCGATCACAACGGCCCGCGAGCCCATGTGCTTCTCCTCGCAGACGACCTTGGGCGTCCCCTGGTTGCGGTAGTACGCGAACGCCTCGGCCGGATGCTCCAACAGCCCCGGCTCGGTGGTGGTCTCGCAGGGGGACATGGTGGGCGGAAGGTAGATCAGCCACCGTGGATCGGCGGCGAACCGGCTCATCACCTCGAGCGCCGCGGCGGCGTTCTCCTCCCGAATCGTCACGTTGCCGCGAAGCCTCGTCGGCACAATCCGCTTGCCGATCACGTCCTCGGCGTCGAGCATCCGGTCGTGAGCCTGCTGGGCCGAAAGCGCGGCGCTCTCGGGCTCGACGGGAAGAAACGGCCGGGCCGGCTCGCAATAGGTCCGAGCGGCGGGGACCGAGACAAACTCCTTTTCAGGATAGCGCAGGGCGGTCAGCTTGCCGCCGAAGACGCAGCCGGTGTCGATGTTGACGGTTCGGTTCAGCCATTCGGGCTCGGGAACCGGCGTGTGGCCGTAAACGACCATCGCCGGGCCGCGGTACTCCCGCGCCCAGTCGTGGCGGATCGGCAGGCCGAATTCATCGGTCTCGCCGGTGGTCTCGCCGTACAGGGCGAAGTCGCGGACCTTGGCCGAGCCCCTTCCCTGCATCGACTCCTTCATCCCGGCGTGAGCCACCACCAGCTTGCCGTCGTCGAAAACATAATGGCTCACCAAACCGTCGATGAACGCGGCGAGCGCCTTGCGGAAGGGCTCGCGCGCGTCGGCGGGCAGGGCGTCGATCTCGGCCAGCGACTCGGCCAGGCCGTGCGTGATCTGAACATTCTTGCCCAGCAGCTTCCGCAACAGCTTCACGTCGTGGTTGCCCGGCACGCAGAGGGCCGAGCCGTGGACGACCATGTTTCGAACAAGTCGAACCACGTCGAGAACGCGCGGGCCTCGGTCCACCAGGTCGCCGACGAAGACCGCCCGTCGCCCCTCGGGATGCGCGAACGCCCGCGAGCCCCAAACGGGGTCGACGGCCTCAAGCGCGATCTCTTCATATCCCAAGCGGGCCAGCAGCGCCTCCAACTCGTCGCAACAGCCGTGAACGTCGCCGATGATGTCGAACGGCCCATGTTCGTCCGTCCGGTCGTTCCAAAGGGGCACGCGCTCGATGGTCGCCGCCTCGACCTGCTCGGGAGTCTCCATCACGAAGACGTGGCGGAAACCCTCTTTCCGAAGTCCTCGAATCGACCGCCGCAGTTGCGACTTCTGGTTGCGGACGACGTGCGGGCCGAAGTCCCGATCGGGGCGATCCCGGTTCCGCTCCTGGCAAACACGCTCGGGCATGTCGAGCACGATCGCCACCGGCAGGCAGTGATACCGGCGGGCCAACTCCACGAGCGGCCGACGGGCCTCGGGCTGGACGTTGGTGGCGTCGACGACCGTCAACCGCCCCAGCGCCAACCGCTTCCCGGCGATGAAGTGAAGCGTCTCGAAGGCGTCGACGGTGACGTTCTGGTCGTTCTCATCATCGCCCAACATGCCCCGAAAAGCGTCCGACGACAAAACCTCCGTCGGCCGAAAATGCTTGCGCGCGAACGTACTCTTGCCCGACCCGCTGGGGCCAATCAGGACGACGAGGGAGAGCCTGGGGATTGCAATGCGCATGTACTGAGCCCTAATCGAATTCGGCCCGCGGCGAGTCGGCGGCCTCCGCGGCGAGTTCCCGGCTTCGCGGGTTGGAATCGAAACGACATTCCTTGATAAGCCAGTCAGGCGCGGCGAGCCGCTGACGCAGAAGCCGGACCGCATGGAAACGGCACGTCTCGCAGGGCGTCGAGGCGTAGGCGGCGATGCCCAATTGAGAACAGTCGGCGGCCGGGTTGGCTTCAAGAACCTGAATGACATCCATCAAGAGCGAATGAAGCTTCCAATCTTCGTCCGGGAACATGATGGATTGCAGAATCCGTTGTTCGTCGCCCCGCTGATAATTCTTGGCGAAGAGGGCGACGACGGAGCCGCCCCGCATTCCGCTCTCCAACTCGGCGAGGGCGTATTCCCGGATTGCTGGATGCTCAACCTTCTCCATCGCGAGGATCGCCAGGCGTCGCGTCTCATCGTCGCCATGCCGGCACAGTTCAAGTAGGCGGGCGTCGAAACGAGGAACGCCGCGCTTCGAGAACACTTGGAGCAGCTTGGCGAGGGCCGTCGGTTTCCGCGCCGTCCAGAGAGACTCGAAGATAGTTTCCAGGTCGGACTCGTCGGCGAACATCCCCCACCGACCGAGAAGAAAGAAGCCGATCCGATCATCATTCGATTCAGCCGCCGAAAGGATGTCGCCCGCGTTGATCTCTTGCACTTTCTCCCTGATCGACGGACCTTTTTTTCGCTCGGCCTTCGCCTGCTTAGATCGGCGCCAACCTTCTCGGTACGCCTGGATCGCCCCGTCGTCCGCATCAACCAAGAGTTCGTTCACCCGTTGCTCGCCGAATCGTTCAATCGCGATTTCGACCAGGAAATCGTCATCCGATTGCCATTCCCGGTCGGCCAACGTCCCGCCTCGGGCCCGAGCGGCGAAGAGAAATCCCGGCTCGCCGTCGAGCTCGACGAGCTCCGCTTGACCGAGCCAGGAATCATCGGCGATGGGAGGCCTCTCAACGATCTCGAACAGTCGCGAGCGGAAATCGCCGTCTCCCGTGTCGGCGAAGTGGAATGCGAGTTCGCACAGTTGCTGCGCGCCATGGTCGTCGAATGAATCGTGCAGAGCGCGCAGGATCGGCCCCCGAAATCGATCGGCGGCGTCGACCGCCTGGATCATTCGCCAGAGCCATTCTCCCCGCGGTTCTTCGAGTTGCGCGTCATAACGAAGGTCGCGAAGACATGCCTCCAACAGCGGGGCGTCGGCCAACCTTCCCGCCATCGCCCATTGCATCGCGCGCCCGAGTCCCTTTCGCAAGGCGTCCCGCTGCTGGTCGAGCGTCGGCGATGGCGGAGGCGAGAAATCCATGCATCGCATAAAAAGTTCCTTGCGGACGATTGACCGTTCGACGGAAAAGGGAAAGCTTCGGGACGCTGATCCGCATGGAGCATCAATTCAGGTGGGCGGAATTATCAGGGTCCGGCGAACACGCCTGGATCGCCTCTTCGAGCACCCCCGGCCAGGCGTCCCACCAGTCTCGAAGTGGAAGGAGCAGAGGCAGGAGGGTGAGATCGGCGATCAGCCCGGCGGCCTCGACGGCGAGCGAGCCGACGCCAGGATCGGCCAACTCCTCACGGAGAGCGGGCAACACGCGCCGGTCTTTCCGCTGGGCCAAGCCGACCATGGCCTCTTCTCGGGTGGTTCCATCTTCGTCGGCGAGGCGGTCGATGAGAGCCGCGCGAAGTTCCGGCGTATCCGCGTCGGTCTGTGACCCCAGCGCGAAGGTCGCCCAGTCGCGGACGCATACGTCCGAGTCCCTCGTTAGCTCGATGAGACCCTCGATCGCTCGAGGCTCGTCATGCCCCATCAAGACGACGACCACACCGTGGCGCAGATCGTCATCAACATGGTTCCGAAACCGCAGGGCGGCGGCGATCGCCTTGATCTCATCGTGATGCGACAGGGCGATCAAAATCGCCCGCAGCGCGGCGGCGTCGTGTTCCGTCTCCAACATGCGGAGGAGCGCCCCGAGGCATTCTTCGGGAAAGCTGCGCACCGGGACGCCAAGCTGGCCGAGGATGTCCGCCCCGATCCGCCGCTCGAAGGCGCAGGCGCTTCCGCAAAGCGAAAGGGCCCTGTCAAGGACCTCGTGGGAGCCTCGCCAGTGCAGCGCGCGCACCGCGTCCCAGGCGCGATCCTCGTCGGTCTCGCACATCGCCGCCAGCATCAAGTCGTCGATCGACCGCGGGTCGTCTTTCGGATCGACGGCGGCGTATTCATTCTGGTTGTCGGACATGATCGGGGTCCCCATTCGCCTTGGGCGATTCAAGCCGTCGCAAGGCATCCTTCTCCCCCTGGGAGAACTTGGCCGGAAGGGCCGGTTGAGGGTCGTCGGATTTCGGGGTGAGTTCGGCGAGCGGCTTTTTGGGGAGGGCGAGGCTCGCGCCGAGCCGGCGCTTTGCGTGGGGCTCGGCGGGAGGGTATTGCCCTCCCGGCCCCGTTCCGGCGCTCTCTCCGTAAACCCCGCGGCCATCTTCTCCCGGGGGGAGAAGGATGCTTAGCGACGGCTTCTCTTGATCATTGGCTTCGTTCGGCGCTTTTTTCGTGGTTTTCACTCCGGCGGCGGCCTTGCGAAGCTTGGCGATGGCGTCGAGCGTCCGCAGCAACTCGCGGGTCCGCGCGGTTTGGAACCGGCTGAGACGCTCGGCGCCGTCGCTGGCGCAGAAGAGGGCGCGCTCGGCCAACTCCAGGACGTCGGCGCCGGCCACCTCCTCCAAAAGTTCCAGTCGCTCGTTGAGCCGATCAAGCTCGCGATCGACGATCGACCGCAGATGAGCCCAGCCGGCCGCGGCGCCCTTGAAGGCCGGAACCAAGGCGCGCCAGGCCCGCCAGGCGTTGAAGGCGGGGTTGTCCGACGGGGTCTCGTCGCGCGTCTTGCCCCAGAACACGGCCCCCCAATTCTCCGTGATGGCCTCCCAGGCCAGGACGATCGCGTTGAGTTCCGGATCATCCACGGCGTCGACGGGATGCTTGCCCAGGAGGCGGATGAACTTGTATTGATCGGGGAACGACCAGGCCGCGCCCGAGTCGATCAAGAGCCGGATTTCGGTCCAGCGCTCGATCATCCAGCGCGTTCCCTCGGGCGTCTCCTGAAGCGCGAGGGCGAAGACCCGCGGCTCATCATCCCAGGGCGGTCCCGAGCCGGGGACGTTCCGCTTGCCGCACAGATAAAGAAGCTTCCGCGCCAGGCCGGCCACCTCGGCGGCGCGCTCGGCCTCGTGGTTGAGCATCGCCGCGCGGACGCGC
>Ga0180216_1001327_pt1 | contig 22428 bp, 29 predicted proteins | sample eDN3rd37CBELigMG_FD_128879 | JGI IMG/M metagenome (GOLD analysis project Ga0180216, IMG submission 128879) | Enriched Miracle-Growth compost microbial communities from Emeryville, California, USA - eDNA 3rd pass 37_C BE-Lig MG (version 2)... ...
AGGTTATGATGACCAAAATTCCTTTCGGAAAAGGTGAAAACGGTCATCATCAAGGTTATGATGACCACTATCCCCTTTGAAAAATGTAAAGATGGGTCTCATACCTGGATTCTATCGGAAAAGCCTAGAAATCTTGAGATAGAGACCCTGTTGAGTTTAATGTTATATCCTTGTCTTCCAGGAAGGTTTTCTCCATAATGGAATAATATATTCTTACTGATGGAGGTGCATCTCTTGTCAAAAAAATACTTTACTCTTGTCGAAGCGGAGGCTTTACTTCCAATGATTAAAGAGGAGCTTTACCATTTGCAACAGCTGCAAAATGAGTTTCAGGAAAAATATGTAGAACTGCGTACGATGTACGATAGTGAAGGGGCTTTTGAATTGGAAAGTCAGATGGAGTTCCTTGAAATACAGGCGAACATGCATGTGAATAATCTACACGCTCAAGGTGTTCAATTGAAGGATATTGATCATGGTTTAGTTGATTTTCCCGCTTTGATCGATGGTCAAGAGGTTCTGCTTTGTTGGAAACAAGGGGAAGATCAGATTGAATATTATCATGGTATTCATGAAGGATTCCAAGGGAGGAAGAAGATCGAATAGGAGGTATGCCTAAAAATTTTAGGCGTGGTTAAATATCCAATCTTTTGGGAAATGGGGTACGTATATTGAAATGGTGTATACCAATTTCCTTGGAGAGGTGGATGAAAACCCACTATGCCAGTTCAAACAAGAGTTGTTTATCAAGTGAATCCATCAATGGTTAATGCTTTGAAAACCATTAGGGAGCAAGCATACAACGCTAGTCGGGGCGTAATTAACCAGCGTGTAAGAATTCAAACGGTTGATGGGCAGATTTATGAAGGAGTAGTGGTGAATGTAGACAGGAGGCACGTTTACTTAAGAGTACCAGCCATGCAAGGATATGGGAGGCAATGGGATGAAGATCTCATCTTAACACTCGTTTTATACGAGTTGCTGGTGATTACTTTATTATATATTTAACAGGTTTATTAAAAACAATGGGACAGATTGGTCAGACCTTTATACCAAATAAGCTCCTGGATCCAATCCCAAAATAGAGCGGACTGTATAGCCTCTATTTTAGCCAAGTACCAAGAATTGGGGGGTATCCGGACTCAAAAGCCGTTATTTCGCCGTTAAGCCACAAATAGCAAAGGAATTAAAGCAAATAAGTTCATCTGAGTCCGGATCCACTCAAAAAAAGGGGCGTTTATACCAAATAAAGTCTCCTGGGTCCAATCCCAAAATAGAGCGGACCGTATAGCCTCTATTTTAGCCAAGTACCAAGAATTGGGGGGGTATCCGGACTCAAAAGCCGTTATTTCGCCGTTAAGCCAGAAATAGCAAAGGGATTAAAGCAAATAAGGTCTTTTGAGTTCGGATCCCCTCAGGGTGAAACCTATCAGAAATTAAGCGTTATTGTGAGGCGTGGGGCTGAAGCAGAGTGCTTCTGTCAGAAACTAGGCTTCGAGCTGCTCTTCAGAAGTAACGGAGATTCCATTACGAATCAATAACGCGGCGGTCACGCCGACTCCTTGTTTTTTGGTTTTGGAGTAAGAGCCGTCGTATATCGTGTGGCTGCCACAAGAGGGGCTTCTTTCTTTTAAAATGGCCTCTGTTGCTCCAACGGTTTGGGCGATTTTCAACGCCTGATGCGCGCCTTCGAGAAATTGCTTTGTGACATCGTTCCCCTGATTGTCGATCACTTTTGCTTTTCCATCCAACACATCGAACCCGTTCCCGCCCACAATTTCTGCTGGATTTCGCGGGGTGGACAGGCCTCCCAATTGTTCAGGGCAAACTGGAATTGCCTTTCCATTTCGGACGAGGGATTCAATTTCTTGGATGTAGTTGTCCTTTTTGTCGTAACGGCATTGGCATCCCATTAAACAGGCGCTCACTACTTTCACGGCAGATTCACCTCTTTTTTTCCTTAGTTTACCATATCTTCGGCATCGTGCTCTAATGGTTTTACGGGTCAACCCCATTTCCTGGGGATGTAAGATACTTGAAATTATGGTACAGTTATTGAAAAAATAGTGAAGGGAAGAATAGGATGTCACTGGAAAGTGTAAAGGCTCACTTTAAACAATGGGATCGTGAGAAGGATATCATGGAATTCGCAACGTCAAGCGCAACAGTGGCTGAGGCTGCGGAAACGATAGGTGTTATTCCTGCGCGAATTGCAAAGACTTTATCTTTTAGAAGTGAAGAAGGAAAGGCGATATTAATTGTTGCAGCAGGCGATGCTAAGATTGACAATAAGAAATTTCGGCACACCTTTGGATTCAAAGCACGAATGCTCTCACCAGAAGAGGTATTGGAGCATACTGGTCATGCGATCGGTGGGGTGTGTCCGTTTGGCTTAAAAAATCAACTCGATATCTATTTAGATGTATCCATGAAGCGATTCGACACCCTTTTTCCTGCCTGCGGTAGTATCAATTCAGCGATCGAATTGACAAATGATGAATTATTCCGGTATTCATTTGCTAAGGAATGGGTAGATGTTTGTAAAGGATGGGAAGAATCGGAGGAGCAAGAGGGGGGGTTATTAGAAAAAGCAAGATCAAACTAAGCATCTAGGTGCATAACGGAAAAAATTTCCGCTATTACAGAAAATCTAAACGAAACTGGTAAAATAGCGGAAAACTTTTCCGTTACTGAATTTTAACGAGGCATACGATCAGATATAACGGAAAAAGTTTCCGTTATAAAGATCCAGTATAGAAATCTTACGAGCATGTCAACTTCATAAGAAAATGAGACTGATCTCTTGGATCAGCCTCCAAATTAACGATCATTAGTGTGTTATGGATTCATTACCGTCCTTCTTTTTCTGTCTTTTGATCTTGGTAATGAGCTCTGGCAAGTGTTTGAAGCTTCTGATCATGGCTCCTTTACAAAGAGGACAACTCATATCCTTCCCTGTAGCCATCTCTTCGCGAACCCACGCCTTGCAGTCGGGGCTGGTACATCTTAATACCGGTACAGGGCTTAGTTTCGGTTTCGGATCATTTTGCAGCAATACAAACACCTCCCATTGTAATTTCCCCATCATCCCGGAAATCATTCCCAAGGAAAAATACGGATACGCTTGTGGTATAATAAGGAAAATATGCTGTATACCATAATGGAGATTAAAAAATGAAGAAGCACTATGTAAATTTAACAGCTTCGATCTTATTCCTTATGTATTCGTTTTGGAAGTTACATTATTTTTTTGCCCCAAAGGTAGGTCCAATTGGGAACGGTCTTAGCCACTTGCAAGTACAGATTATTTGGGTATTGTTTGGTCTATCAATGGTTTTAGGATTTGGCGTTCTCATTTATTCTATTTATTGCATCTTAAAAAATAAACAATAGAATCATAGGTTCGCCGTGTCATTTTATGCCTCCTATTAATATAGTAATATATGTCGGTTATAGGAGGTGCTTTATACTATGAAATATAAAAACACTGCCAAGACAAAACAATTATTCCCAAGTTGCCGTAGATTCTGCGCTAATATTTGCAATGAGGTATTTGGTGGGAGTGAGCGTTGTTTCCGTGATTGTCTAGCTTGTAGAAGAAACAATGTCTTTTCAAAAGGAAGAACGAAAAAGAAAAAATAACCTGCATAGTACTTTTTATCAATAAAAGACCGAATGTGTTCCGGCACGATCGGTCTTTTTCGTTTCAATTTCTAGATTTGCCAATTCTCTTTAAAACCTTAAAAATCTTATAAAAGTCTACATGTTTCTTATTCAAGATCTGCTGCACATCCTTATCTGAGGAATGGGCGTGGGTTTGAATGATTGATTTGAAATGTGACTCAAGTTTTTCTAGAATATGTCTGATCTCAGATATGTCTTTGTTTTCAAGTCCTAATTGAGTTTGGACTCTTCGGAAGTTTCCCCGAGGTTTCCGATTCCTATGTCGGCGATCGTAGGATTGGAGGGCAATCTGAAGATCGCCAAGCTCTCGAAAGGTATTCTTCATTGATCGATCACGAAGCATTCGATCCAGTTGATTATTGCTCAGTTCGATCTGTATTTTGGATAGTCTTTTTCTCAACCTGAACCCGCCTCCTTTCTTTCCGCTTCAAAAAACCCCGTTTGGGAGCCTGTTCGATAAAGTGCAACCAATCGATGGTACGAAAAAGTCTGCCAAGGGGATGTTCGGAGAGTTGCTTAGAATGTTTGCGAAAATAGCTGAGCGTTTCTGTAAGATATACGGCTTTTCCTCTGGATAGTAAATTTAGCCAAGTAGCTAAATCCACACTGTATTCGGCACGCACACCATTGAAAACTCCGAATGGTTCCTTCAATTTGTTTTTTCTAAACAAGACAGTGGAGGGCTCACCGATGAGGTTGCGACCCCGCCGAAGAAGGTCGTTGCCAAGTTCTATTCCATCGATCACCTTATCCTCCTGAAATAATTGGTATACTTCTCGGAGTTGCCCGTTCTCATCTATGACTTGTCTGGAAGAAGTGACAAGGGAAACTCCACTATGTTTTAGAAAACAATCCATCATCTTTTCTATTTTCGTTGGGGCAAACAGATCATCATCCATTAGAAAATTAATATATTCTCCTGTGGCAAGTCTCAGACACTTTTGCTGGTTTGGAATAGGGCCAATATTTTTGGTGTTCTTCATGTATCTAATCTCAAAAGAGTGATTTTTTATGAATCGATGAACAATTTTTTTGGTTTTGTTGTTATCACTATTATCACAGATTACGATTTCGATATTTGGATAGGTTTGATTTAAGGCACTTTTAAAGGCCTGTTTAAACCACATGGGGCGGTTACAAGTAGGGATCAGGATACTTACTTTGGGGAGCATGTAACGAACTCCTCTCTATCAAAATAGGAAAAGGGGGCTTTGCCAATGATGGTTTAGCCCCCGATATTTTAAAGTTTCTGTATACGGGATCTAATAGACTCGATCCATTGGCCATCTTGTAATCCGAATCGGTTACTTCTAAATTCTTCAACCACTCTAGCAATCGTCTCTTGATCTGTTGATGTGATCAATGCCCTTACTCGGTTTAGGATATTCTGAAGATCTGTTTTTGTTTGCGGATCTAGGTCCATGGAACGAAGATTGGCTTCTGCTTGATCAAGGTTTCTTTGAATATTGGACATAAACTGACCATTTTGAACGGAATTCATTCGGTTTACTGCATTTTGGATGTTGTTTATTCTTTCTCTGTTAAGACCAAGTGAATTGAATTCACCTTCTAGGAATCTCTTAATTCTTTTTTCAAGTTTTCTCGTTTTGCTACTCATTCGGCATCCCTCCTTTCTCTATTATGTTATGTCTATCAGAAACAAGTTGATTGGACGAGGAACATGGACATTTATATCAATTTTTCATAGACAGGAATGGTTAAATGTCAGTTTCGAATCTTTATTTTCGAACATACTATATTTTGTAGAAGATTTATGGGAATCAAAAGAGGAGGGATCAGAAGATGAAAGTTGTAATCTTGGCCGGTGGATTTGGCACGAGAATCAGCGAAGAATCCCATTTGAGACCCAAACCGATGATTGAAATTGGCGACAGGCCCATGCTTTGGCATATTATGAAAATCTACTCGCATTATGGCTTTAACGATTTCATTATTTGCTTGGGATATAAGGGAGATGTAATTAAACGCTTTTTTGCTGATTTTCATCTCTATGAATCAGACGTTACTTTTAATTATAGAAGGAAAAAAATAAATATCCTCCAAGAGCCAAAAGAGCCTTGGAAAGTTACCCTCGTGGATACAGGAAAGGAAACGATGACGGGGGGAAGAATCAAGCGAATTCAAAAGTACGTTGGAAATCAACCATTCTTACTAACCTATGGGGATGGGGTGATCAATGCGAACCTTTTGGAATTAGTAGATTACCATCGGAAACACGGGAAGATCGCCACATTAACCGCTGTACAGCCAAGTGGAAGGTTCGGAGCACTGACCGTAGGGGCAGATCACGTCGTACAGCGCTTTAATGAAAAACCGAAAGGGGATGGGGGCTGGGTCAACGGCGGTTTTTTTGTCTTCGAACCGAGGATTTTTGATTATCTTGAGGGCGATTCTTGTGTGCTTGAGAAAGAGCCGCTGGAAAAATTGGCTGTACAGGGCCAATTGCAGGCAATGAAGCATCATGGTTTTTGGTATGCGATGGATACCTTGCGTGACAAGAATTATTTGGAAGAGTTATGGCGATCTGGAAACGCCCCATGGAAGGTTTGGGAAAAATGAGGATGGATCCGTTGTTTTGGAAGGGAAAAAAGATATTTGTGACTGGTCACACGGGTTTTAAGGGTTCTTGGCTTTGCCTCTGGCTTCATGCATTGGGCGCATCTGTTACCGGGTATTCCCTGGCTCCTCCAACCGAGCCCAATCTCTATCGATTATGCCGATTGGAAGATTGGGTAACCACCTCACATCTAGCAGATATTCGGAATTTTAATAGTCTATCTACCGCCCTCCAGCATGCTGCCCCAGATCTAATCTTTCATTTTGCTGCGCAACCGCTAGTACGGCAATCCTACCAAAACCCCCTTGAAAGCTATCAAACAAATATCATGGGCACCGTTCATCTGCTGGAAGCGGTTCGAAGGGCCGCTAATCGAGGCATTCACATCAAAGCCGTGATTAATGTGACCTCCGATAAGTGTTATGAAAATCAGGAGTGGATATGGGGATATCGAGAAACCGATCCACTGGGGGGGAAAGATCCCTATTCCAATAGCAAAGCTTGTGCGGAACTAGTCACTGCCAGCTATCGTGAAACTTTCTTTAAGGACAGTGCCCACTCGGTCGCAGTTGCAACGGTCAGGGCAGGCAATGTGATTGGCGGTGGGGATTGGGCCAAGGACCGGCTGGTCCCAGATGTTCTTCGTTCGTTCCTGGAAGAAAAACCGGTAAGGGTCCGTTACCCAAAGGCAGTTCGTCCCTGGCAGCACGTCCTCGAGCCACTGCATGGTTATTTGTTGTTAGCGCAAAAGCTGGTTGTTGAGGGGGGAACATTTGCTGAAGCATGGAATTTCGGACCAGATGAACAGGATGTTCGGACCGTGGAGCAAGTTGTAAAAGACTTGTGTGAAAAATGGGGGGGAAATGCGAGTTATGAGTTGGAGCAAGGAAATCATCTGCATGAAGCTCGTATACTTAAGCTCGACTCCTCCAAAGCCAAACTAAGACTAGGCTGGCACCCACAATGGGATTTGGATATGGCTTTAACCAAAGTGATCGAATGGATAAAGGCTTACCAGCATAAAGAGGATTTGCGTTTGATTTGTCTGAAGCAGATTGATGAATTTGTATCAGGGGGTGGGAGCCGATGAAGATTGTGTCCGGTTCCTTATCAGGAATCTATGAAATTTCTTTCACCTCCCACCAAGATCATCGCGGCAGCTTCACTAGACTCTATGATCAGGGAGTTTTCGAGAATTATGGCCTACATCGCCACTGGGTTCAGGAAAACCGTTCATATACCAAGCAGAAGGGAACGATCCGCGGACTCCATTTCCAGTTCCCGCCTTTTGCGGAAACGAAAATGATCAGAGTTTCCAAAGGAGCCATCTGGGATGTATTCGTCGATTTACGAAAAGAATCACCGACTTTTGCAAAGTGGGGGTCCTGCCAATTGACAGAGGACAACGACAAGATGCTGTATATCTCGCAAGGTTTTGCGCATGGGTTTTGCACTTTAACCGATGATTGCGAAGTGATCTATAAGGTGGATAATTTTTATTCTCCGGCTCTTGAGGGCGGAATCCTCTGGAACGATCGGGATCTTCGAATTGATTGGCCTATTACCACTCCAATCCTCTCTCGAAAGGATGGAGAAGCCTTATCACTAAAGGAGTTTATTAAGATGTATGAAGGAATCGAAATAAGAAAGGGGCTGAAGTGATGAAGCCATTGGTTAGTATCCTTATTCCAACCCGCAACCGACCCGAATTTTTTGAGAAGGCCCTTCAGAGTGCTCTCAATCAGACGTATCAGAATACCGAAATCATCATTTGCGATAATAGCGATAACAACAAGACGGGGAACATTGTGAAGAAGTATCAGGCTAGACTTGGTGGTTCCAAAATCAGGTATGAAAGAAACAAGCAGAATATCGGACCGATTGCCAATCAACACAAATGCTTTGATCTCTCAAAGGGGGAATATATCAATTATCTCATGGATGACGATGTCTTCCACCCGGTGAAAATTGAAAGGATGATGCATTATTTCCTTAATTATAGGGGAATCACCCTCGTCACGTCCCGTAGAAGAGTGATAGATGTTCATGGGAAACTGTTAAATGTACCAAAAAAATATAAAACCTTCAAGCTGCTCTACTCCAAAGACACGATTGTGGATGGATTCGAACTAGGGAACCGATTGCTCCGCGACAATACCAATTATATCGGGGAGCCTACCACGGTCTTGTTTCGAAAAAAAGATCTGGATGAGCCTTTAGGCATGATGAATGGAAGGCAAGCGCTGTTTGCTGTGGATTTTGTCAGCTGGTTGAATCTATTATCAAAAGGGAAAGCCGTATATATAACCAAAACGTTAAGCTATCTGCGCTACCATCCGGATCAGCTGTCGCAAAATGCAGGGGCCAGATTCTTATCGATCCTCGATGCGCCGGCTATTTTAAATTATGCGAAATCAAAAGGCTTCCTCAAAGATCAGAAAAAGAAGAAGATAAGGAAGAAAGGGAAGTCTTCATGATTAAGATCTTGGATAGTTACAAGAGGGCAACGAGTGAACAAATAGGTCGGTTTTGTATTCCGATCAAATTTAACGGGGAGGAAATTGGCAGGCTGCGCCCTGTCACTGTTGAGAGTCTTCGGAATGATGATGAAATGCGAAAGCTTGCTGGGTGGCGTCGTGCATCTGCCGAGTGGTTCACCACCCAGTTTTCTGTCACAGAAGAAGGGACGAAGGAATGGATTAGAGAACAGGTCCTTCATACACGGGATCGGATTCTATTCTTCGTAGATGATGCCAGCTTAACACCTGTTGGTCAGGTCGGACTGTGCCATTATGATGAACAAAAGAAAGAATGTGAATTTGATAATCTATTGCGAGGAGAAAAGGGACAGTATGCCAATATCGTCATTCCTGCTTTGATTGCACTAGGCCTCTGGAGCATCAAGGTACTCGATTTGCAACGAGGATTCCTCAATGTGCTGGCAGATAACTTTCGGGCGATTCATATCTATCAAAAGCTAGGGTTTCAGGAAGTGAAAAGAATCCCTTTGATGAAACAGACAGAAGGGAATACCATCCGTTGGGTGCCTGCAACAGATCCTTCGACGGCTGAGGCGGAGCGACACTTAGTTACCATGGTGATTGAAAGAAGTATTTTTGAAAGTCTTTATCAGCAAGGGAGGTGAGGAAATGAGAGAAATTAGGTTATTTAAGCCTTCTGTCGGTAAAGAGGAATTGGAAAGCATCCAATCGGCCTTTGAGCGGGCTTGGTTGGGATTGGGTCCCAAGGTACTAGAATTTGAGGACAAATGGAGCGAGTTTATCGGAAGTGGGACTTCTGTAGGTGTCAATTCCTGTACAGCCGCCCTTCATTTGGCACTAGCTGCCTTTCGATTTCCTAAGGGAAAAAAGGTGTTAGTGCCCGTCATCACATTTGCCTCAACGGCTATGGCCATTCTTTACAATCAGTTGGAACCCGTGTTTGTCGATGTAGATGAGCATACACTTGGAATTTCGCTTGAAGATCTGGATCGGAAATACACCAAGGATTGTGTCGCGGTCATGGCGGTTCACTTTGCCGGACACCCGGTCCCAATGGATCAATTAACGGCATGGGCGAAGGCGCGAAATGTCAAAGTGATTGAGGACTGTGCACATACGGCTGGAGGTAAATACCAAGGGAAATCGTTGGGTACATGGGGAGATATCGGCTGCTATAGCTTTGAAGAGAAAAAATGTATGACAACCGCTGATGGTGGAATGATCTCCTCCGACGATCAGGAATTATTGAAGCCATTGCGTCACGCTCGCTGGGTTGGGATAAACAAAGATACATGGGAAAGGCATCTAGATAATGGCGTGGGGAATCCGGACGCCAATCACTGGTATTATGAAATTTCGCAGCTTGGCTACAAATACAACATGAATGACCTAATGGCCTCTATAGGCCTGGTTCAATTGCAGAAATTAGAAGGGATGAATCGCCGGCGAGAAACCCTTCTTCAGCATTATCTTGCGGGAATGAGAAAGGGGGGTGCCATCAGGGCTGCCGTGCCATACGAGTTGCAGGATTCCTCCTATTGGGCCTTTATGGTTCGCGTGAAAGACCGGGACCGTTTTATTGTCGAGATGAAGAAAAAAGGAATTGCGACAGGTGTACATTATATGCCTTTAACACTTCATCCCTTGTTTCTTCGTTATCAAACAGATACGCCTATTGCCTATCAGGTCTGGAATGAACTGGTTACCCTTCCACTTTTCCCTGAATTAAGCATCGACGAGATCGATTATATCCTTTCTGCTATGAACGCATTTCAATAATTTAAGGACTGAGGTGTTTGCCTGATGGAAAATCAAAAGAAACCCTTCGGTCTGGATACAACCTCCTTACCATTCCGCTTATATCAAAAGTCAAAACAGCATGGATTGTGGGATCCCGAAACCATTGATTTCAGTAAAGACCGTGCGGATTGGGCGACGTTGACCCAAATGGAACGCCAGCAAGTCCTTGAGCTTGTTTCCATGTTTTACTTTGGGGAACAATCGGTAACAGATGAACTTCTGCCCTTGATTTATGCTGTGGATAAAGAGGGCCGGACTGAAGAGACCATGTATTTAGCCACCTTTTTATTTGAGGAGGTGAAGCATTTAGAATTTTTTTCAAGATTTCTTGCGGAAGTGGTTGGTACTCCTTTGAATTTGCAACAATATCATTCGAAAGGGTATCAGCAGATATTTTACAAGGAGCTGCCAACCGCAATGCAGAGACTGCTAACGGACCAGTCTCCGGAAGCCATTGCCGTCGCCTCAACAACCTATCATTTGCTAGTAGAAGATATCGTGGGCGAAATCGGGTTCTGGTTTTTTGGGGAGGTGTTTGGAAGAAAGGGATTTTTTCCTGGGTTGGCGGAAGGATTCAGAAATATTGCGCGCGATGAAGGAAGACACATCGCCTACGGAACATTCCTGATCCAACGATTAATGAAAGAACATGGAGACCACATATATACTGTCGTTAGGAACAGAATGACTGAGCTTCTCCCTTATTGTTCAGGGGCTGTTGGACCACAGGGCAGTCATCTTATTATTCCCAGGATGAATAGGAGGCTTCAGATTCTCTCAAGAGGTAGTACAAATCAGGAGGGAGAAGTGGGTGGCGATTCCATCATTTGAAATAAAATCGTTGGATGCGGCTTTGAAAAAGAATAAGGGGGCTAGTTTTCATCGACCAGACGATCGATGGAACTAGCTCTTTTTTGCTAGCTTTTGCCACCTGCGTACACAAAATTGTTTTGCAGAGATCGGTAAAAGTTATTACAATGAATATACAGAATAATCATTAAATTATACCGTGAACTTTAAAGGGGGGAATATGATGTCATTATTTGAACTGGATGCGGGGCAAAAACAAGTGCTTGAGTTGGTCCGGGATTTCTGCAAGCAGGAAATTTCTCCTGTTGCACGAGAACTGGAGCATAACGATGAGTATCCGCATGAGATTGTTGCGAAAATGAAGGAGTTGGGATTCTTTGGATTTACCATCCCCGAAGAGTACGGGGGAATCGGCCTTGACTATGTCACCTATGCTTTGGCGATTGAGGAAATCACCAGACATTGGATGAGTGTAGGCGGGATTTTAAATAGTCATTTAATCATGGCCTATATCATTGAAAAATTTGGAACGACCGAACAAAAAGAAAGATTTTTGCCTGGCCTGGCATCGGGAGAATTTCGCGGGGGACTTGCCTTAACGGAGGCGGAAGCAGGTACAGACGTGCAGAATCTCTCCTCCAGAGCAGTAAAGGTGGGAAGTCATTACATCCTAAATGGCAGAAAAATGTTTATTACCAATGCGAGATATGGGAACACATTCATTGTAGCTGCTAAAACGGATCCACAAGCGGAGCCTAAATACAAAGGGATTAGCCTTTTTATCGTGCAGAAAGGCCATTCCGGATTTCAAGTCCAAAGGGATCTGGATAAATTAGGCTATAAAGGGATCAAAACGTGTGAAATTGTTTTTGAAGATGTTGAGGTTCCAGATGATCAATTAGTGGGCGGTGTGGAAGGCAGAGGGTTTAAACAAGTGTTGGGAGGACTTGAATTAGGGCGGATCAATGTTGCTGCGCGAGGAGTAGGGCTGGCAAGGGCTGCGTTTGAAGATTCCATCCGTTATGCCCAAGAGCGGAAAACGTTTGGAAAACCCATTTGCGAGCATCAGGCGATTCAGTTGAAATTGGGAGAGATGGGAACAAAGCTGGAAGCGGCCCGTCTCTTGACTTTGAACGCGGCTACCAAGCTGCAAAAGGGAGAACGTTGTGACTTGGAGGCGGGAATGGCTAAGCTGTTTGCTTCAGAAGCAGGTTTCGAGCTATCTCATGAAGCCATGCGTATTCATGGTGGGTATGGGTACACGAAAGAGTTTAATGTGGAACGCTACTACCGCGATGCCCCCCTCATGATCATCGGCGAGGGAACCAATGAAATGCAAAAGATCATCATTAGCAAGGGACTAGTCAACAAATATAAGCTTTAATTGAGAGGAAGATGACAAAAGATGGCAGAAATTCATACCCCGTTTGGGAGATGTTATGAAGATTTTCATGTGGGTGACATCATAAAACACTGGCCTGGAAGAACGATTACGGCTGCGGATGATGCAATTTTTAGTTTGCTTTCTTTAAATCAGCATCCCCTGCACATTGACGCACATTATGCGGCGTCCACCCAATTCGGGAAAAATTTGGTCAATGGAACGCTCGTATTTGCGATCGGAGTCGGCATGACAGTCAACGATATCAGTGGTGCAGCCATAGCGATGCTCGAATACGAGAATGTCAAGCACTTAAAACCCACTTTTCATGAAGATACGATTTATGCCAGAACCAACATCCTGGATAAATGGGAATCCAAAAGCAAACTGGATCGTGGGATCGTATATGTGGAGACTTTGATTAGTAACCAGCGGGAAGAAGATGTCATGAGTTATCGCAGAAAATTATTAGTTCCCAAACGGGAATTTGCCGCGCGTCCCTATACCCATGGAAATCCATAGGAGGGATAACGAGATGATGAAACCATTGGAAGGGGTTCGGATCTTATCGATTGAACAATATGGTGCAGGTCCATTTGCTACGCTCCATCTGGCTGATTTGGGTGCTGAGGTGATCAAGATTGAGGATCCGAGCACGGGTGGGGAGGTATCGCGGTCGGTTGTCCCTTATGCGGAGAATGGAGACAGCCTGTTTTTTCAAACCTTCAATCGTAATAAAAAGAGCATCACTTTAAACTTAAAATCGCCGGAAGGACAAGAAATGTTCAGGGAACTGGTCAAGCAAGCCGATGCTGTGTTCAATAATCTTCGCGGTGACGTGCCGGAAAAGTTGGGTGTGACGTACGAAGCCCTAAAGGATGTGAACCCGAAAATTGTGGCGTGCTCCCTTTCGGGGTTTGGTACGAGCGGGTCGATGAAAGCTGATCCGGCGTATGATTATCTGCTGCAAGCCATGCTTGGCCATATGTCTCTTACCGGAGAACCCGGGGGACCGCCGACAAAGTACGGGATATCGATCATTGATTTTTCCACTGGGATGATGGCAGCCCTCGCTTTGATGATCGGGATTTTTCAGTCCAGGATCCATGGGATCGGGAGCGATGTGGATATTAGTATGTTTGATACCGCGGCTTGGGAACTCACCTATTTGGCTACTTGGCATCTTACAAAGGGATATGAACCACCGCGTACCTCCTATTCAGCACATCCCGCTCTTGTACCATCGCAACTTTTCCCAACCAAGGACGGACACCTGATTGTCATGTGCAATAAGGAGAAGTTTTTCCCCATACTATGCGAACTGCTTGGTGCCCCCGAACTTGCGGCAGATGAACGGTTTAAGGATTTTACCAGCAGGTATCAAAATAAAGAGCAGTTGATTCCAAGGTTAATGGCCCTGTTTCAAAAAGAGGATACCGCGACATGGCTTGAAAGGTTGCGTGGGAAAGTGCCGATTGCCCCTGTAAACAGCGTCGAACAAGCGTTGCAGGAGCCTTTGATTAAAGAACGGGATATGATAGTTGAGGTTGAACACCCGTATTTTGGCGAGCTCAGAATGCTTGGTCAGCCCATCAAGGTATCTACTTTTCAACCACAGTATCAGGCGGGACCAGCCCTTGGAGCACATAATGAAGAAATATACGGAAAGCTGCTACAGCTCACTTCAAGCGACCTTGCATGTCTAAGAGAAAAAGGAATTGTATAAGGGGGAAAAAGCCCAATTTACAAATGTAAATTGGGCTTTTCATCTATTTAAGAATCGCTGACTGACTTCCTTTTGGAATGGTATTGGCACAATTCTTACAATAAAACGCATCACTTCGGGCTATGGTGAGTAGATCGGCATTACGAAAATAAGTTAATCTGGAATGGAGATTCCTCTTATCCGTTGTAATTTCAGCAATATGTTCTCCACATATTATACAATCTCGATACTTTCTTTCCACTGCCACTTTATACTGCCTCCCAATAGTTAAATATTTATGATATTTACAGTATACTACCATGACAGGATGAGACTACTGAATTGTTATAGAACAGAAAATTCTATAGGTTAAACAGAAATATCTGCTTTAAATGAGTCAACAAGGAAAAAACTCCCTGAACTTCACTCTATCGAGGTTCGTTCAGAGAGTCTGCCGTCACGAGGGGGGGATGCTAGGCAATCTTGACAACGGTTAGGCTAGCAAAATCGACACGAAGAACCGTTCCATTCGGTAGAGGTTGGGGCGGTTAATACAAGTTTTATCTTATCGTTTCTCTGAAAGGTTTGAAGTAATAGTGTTGAAGTAACATAAACGGTATCCAAGCTATTGGCATTAAAACTTGTTTGCGTATCAATAATAGTCCCGCCATTTTTCTGAAGCTCAAATTTTAGGAGCGGATTTGGATTAGCAGGGGGTGGGAAGGCCACATTGGATAATTGAATGCTGAACTGGCATTGATAGACACCTCTATTTTTAATCGTAACTTGATCCGTTTCTGGATTAAAATATATACCCTCTGATTCTTTTGTACTGTTTAAGTTGATCGTGACCGGAACAATTGCTGTGTTTGCATCGATAAATTGGGGGAGAAAATCGTTCGTGACATAGATTCGCCTTGCTGACGTATGGTAACTGTAACCATACTTTATGCTCACGCAAGTTAAACCTCCTTTCTATCATATACTATTAGTAAATGCTAGAAGGATGGAATTTGTAATAGACTCGCATTTGTTTTACAAGAAATAGTTGATTTTCCCTTATGATCGAAAGAAATTTCATTACTGATACAGAAAAAAGAGAATCCATCCGAATAGTATAGAATCAATGTCCGTGAGGAGGCAACCTATTGTTTGAATTTGATACAGACTTTGATCAGTTTGCTAGAATAAAAGTCATCGGTGTGGGTGGCGGTGGAAATAATGCGGTCAATCGAATGATAGAGGCCGGCGTGCAAGGTGTGGAATTTATTGCTGTGAATACAGACGGGCAGGCTCTCAATCAATCTAAAGCGCCAATAACGATCCAAATTGGTGCTACGTTGACAAGAGGTTTGGGCGCTGGTGCAAATCCTGATATTGGGAGAAAAGCTGTAGAGGAAAGTAAGTATCAGATTGCAGAAGTGCTAGAAGGGGCTGATATGGTTTTTGTCACGGCGGGAATGGGTGGCGGGACTGGAACAGGTGCGGCACCCGCGATTGCCCAAATTGCAAAACATCTAGGGGCCTTAACCATTGGGGTTGTGACTAGACCGTTTAAATTTGAAGGGCCAAAAAGGGCAAGAAATGCGGAAAGTGGCATTGATGCCATGCGGGAAGCTGTTGATACGTTAATCATTATTCCCAATGAACGTTTGTTGGAGATTGTAGATAAAAAAACCCCCATAGTCGAAGCCTTTCGGGAAGCAGACAACGTTCTTCGTCGCGGTGTCCAGGGCATATCCGATTTAATCGCTGTACCCGGTTTAATTAATCTTGATTTTGCAGACGTAAAAACGGTCATGTCCTATAAAGGAACCGCGATCATGGGAATTGGAATGTCAAAAGGGGAAGGCCGTGCCGTTGACGCCGCCCAAAAAGCAATCAGCAGTCCATTACTCGAAACATCTATCAGTGGGGCAAGAGGTGTCATCATGAATATTACGGGCAGCAGTAATATAAGCCTTTTTGAAGTACAGGAAGCGGCTGAGATTATTTCCTCTAATACGCACGAGGATTTACATATGATCTTTGGATCCGTGATCAATGATGATTTAAGAGACGAAATCATCGTAACCGTTATTGCTACCGGATTTACTAAGCAGGAAGGTTAAGTACTTAAAATACCAAAAACCGCTTGTAGATACAAACAAGCGGTTTTGTGCATTTAGCACTATTTTTTACAATTCAACAAATTAATTGAAGGTCCTGATCCCTTTTAGTGAGAGGTCTAAATGATAATCACCTTCTTTAAATAGAGGAATTCCTTTACCGATGATATTCGGTGCAACGGTTATTATAAGTTCGTCAACCAACTTTTCTTGAATAAATGAATATAATAATTTGCCTCACCAACAATCCAAATCCTTTTACCATCTTGATTCTTTAGGTTATTAACAAAAACTAGTTACATTATCATTAACAAATTTTACATTTTCGGTATCCTCGGTAGAAGCCCTAGTAAACACATAGCATTCTTTATTTTTATACGGGAACTCTTCAATATCTTGTTCCATCACCCAATCGTATGACCTTTTACCCATTAAAAACGTATCTACCGTCTCGTAAAACTCTGAAAAACCGTTATCCCCTTCACCGTCGACATTAAAGAGCCAATCAAGGGAGTCATCTTTGGTAGCAATATATCCATCTAAACTCGAAGCAATAAATAAGACGATATTTCTATTTCGTTTATTCTCCATAAGTGTCTCCTTTTAAAAACCAAGAGAATGTATGTTCTGTTTTATTTTAACAAGAAACATAGCTAATTTCCATGTTTATTTTATTAGAATTTACTGTGTATTAGCCCTGTTACAGGAAGTGATAAGGGGGAGAGAAAACCACTTGACATATTTTAACTCCATTGTTATATTTCACATATGAAATAGTGGAGGAAACATTCTATGCGTACCGAAACACTTCGCCAACTGTATTTAAAAATTCGGGATGTCAATAATCTATCTCAGAAACATTTTAGTCAAATCCTTGAGGACAAAGGTATTACACCTGTTCAATTCGGTGTTTTAGTAACCTTAACAGATCAAGAAGCTATGACAATGACTAAGCTTTATAAGTTAGTCGGTTGTGTTCCAAGTAATATGACTACCCTGATTAATCGGATGGTTCGAGAACAAATAGTTAAGACGACTAAAAATCCGGATGATCAGCGTCAGACCCTTGTTTTCCTTACCCAAAAAGGAATAGAGTTACGGAATTCACTGACATCCTTGTATGAATCGTTTTTAGAATCTAATTTCAAATCACTTAATGATAAAGAACAAGAAATACTCTTGGAACTACTATTAAAAATAGAGAAAGATCTTAGCTGAGATAGGCTTTTTACGAGGAATTACTTCATATGTGAAGTAAATGACAGGAAAATGATTTAGTTAAACAAATGATGAACAACTCTCATTTATGAGGGTTTTTATCAAATAATATTTCATATGTGAAATAATGAAGGGAGAATTTTTTTGTGACTAAATTAGTAAAGAGTTTTGATGGGGGGAAGGGTTTATTAATCATTTTAGCTATATGTGCGTTTTTCGTCGGGCTTGATTCGATGTTGGTATCCCCTTTAATTCCTGAGATTTTAGGAACAACGAATACGCCAGTAGAGAAAGGGGGCTTACTGATCACAGCATATGCATTGTTATATGGCCTGACTGCTCCACTATTTGGTCCCATTTCAGATAGGATTGGCAGAAGATTAATGATCATCATGGGAATGTTTGTCTTTTCTATAGGGACATTTTTTACAGGCATTTCTAATGATTTCGGTACGATCTTGTTTTTTAGAGCTGTGACAGGAATAGCAGGAGCAATGGTTATGCCAAGTGTCTTTGCCTTAGTTGGGGATAAATTCTCGGCCAATGAAAGAGGGAAGGTTATGGGGTTGGTTATGGGAGCAATGATTGGATCTACTGTAATCGGAGTACCCATTGGGGCTTTTATCACAGAATTCATTCAATGGCAAATGACCTTTTGGTTCGTTGGTTTTTTGGCTTTTTTTGTGTTTTTACTGACCTGTATTGGTTTACCACATACACCGACTCAAAAACAAATGTCAGATTCAACGATAAAAACGTATTATATGCAATTTAAAACAGCCTTCACAAATATTTCTGTTCTCTATGCGCTTCTTATTACATTGTTATGGACAGTTGGGTTACATGGCATGTTTTCGTATATCGGTGTCTTTTATCACGATGTTTTTCATCTTGAGGTTGGGGAAATAGGCATTGTCATATTTATTGCTGGACTCGCAAGTGTAATAGGAAACATATTTGGCGGTAAATGGTCAGATAAAATAGGAAAGAAGAAAGTCATTTATTTTGCAAGTATCTCAGCAGCCCTTTTTGTTCTTTGTTTTTCATCCTTAACTGTGCACCTGTACTTATCTGTTTTCATTCATATGCTGTGGAGTGCATCCATCGGGGTTGGTCAATCATCATTGACCGCTCTAGTTTCACAATTAAGCCCAAAAACAAGGGGAACAGTGATGTCACTAAACAGTTCAGCAATGTACCTTGGGATGACTATAGCTTCGAGTTTTGCTTCTTTACTTCTTGTAAACTTCACTTTTTTCACTCTAGGAGTGCTATGTGCTGTATCAGCTATATTAGTGCCTCCTCTTCTTCAAAAGATAATAGTTGCTGAAAACATGGATAGATCCTTAAACAGATCCGAAATTTCCCATTAAATTCTTTGCGTTTAAGGAATAGTTTGAATAAGTCCATTAAACCCCATTGCTTACATCGAATATAGGCTTCTTAGTTGGACTTTCTCCATTAAATCCTTCAAAAGATACTATTTTTGACCATTTAAAAGAGTTTATTGGAGTTTTTCCGACTATTTCGCCAATTTTCATCTTGCCCAGTAAGTTTAGTTGGAGAATATCCAACTAAGTTGGATCGACGCTATGAATCCAGATGTATGGCGTGGTGCTTATAGGCATATCTTCTATTGAGGCAGGGATAGTAAAATAGAAGAGGGGGCTAAGGATGGCAGAATCGTCTCAATGGGAGAAGGCTTATGCAGATGATCTCGATGGGCGAGATCCACTTCATAGCTACCGCAAGGAGTTTTACCTTCAACCGGGTACTATTTATATGGATGGAAACTCGTTAGGCCTCTTATCAAAGCGGGCGGAAAAAACTTTGCTTGAATGCTTGGACGATTGGAGGGAATGGGGAATTGACGGATGGACCCAGGGACGCCATCCTTGGTTCAACCTTTCGGAACAATTGGGAGAACGGATCGCCCCTCTCTTCGGTGCAGAGCCACAAGAAGTGATTCTAACAGGTTCGACAACCCTAAATTTACACCAGTTAGTCGCAACCTTCTTTAAGCCCAAAGGAAAACGCACCAAAATTTTAGCAGATGCCCTTACCTTTCCCTCCGATATCTATGCGTTACAAAGCCAATTATCCATTCGCGGGCTTTCACCAGAGGAACACTTGATTCAAGTCCAAAGTAGGGATGGGAGGATGTTGGTGGAAGATGATCTGGTTGCCGCGATGGGTGAGGATATCGCACTAGTCATTTTGCCAACGGTTCTTTACCGTAGCGGTCAATTGCTTGATATTGAAAAACTGACAGCAGAGGCGCATAAAAGAGGGATCCCCATCGGGTTTGACGCATGCCATTCGGCAGGTGCAGTTCCACATGAATTTAGTAGGTGGGAAGTAGACTTTGCCTTCTGGTGCAATTATAAGTATTTAAACGGGGGCCCTGGATGTGTAGGAGGACTGTATGTCAATCAAAAGCACTTTGGGAAGTGCCCGGGGCTTGCCGGTTGGTTTGGATCAAAAAAGGAGAAACAATTTGATATGGAGTTTTCGTTCGATTCGGCGGAAACGGCAGGAGCCTTTCAAATAGGAACTCCCCATATCTTGAGTTTGGCTCCCTTAATCGGCTCGCTCGACATGTTTGCTGAGGCTGGAATCGGGAATATCCGCAAAAAGTCCTTGCAATTAACACAGTACTTGATGGATTTAACTCATCACGAATTACACGAATATGGATTTACGATCGGAAATCCTCTGGAAGACGATTGCCGGGGAGGCCATGTCTGCTTGGAGCATGATGAAGCTGTCCGCATTTCAAAAGCTCTAAAAGAGAACTGTGTCATTCCCGATTTTCGTTCACCCAATATAATCCGCCTCGCACCGGTTGCGTTATACAGTTCTTTTTCCGACGTATGGCATGTCGTGCAGATTTTGAAAAAGATTATGGTGGAAAAACAGTACGAAAAATTTTCCAAAAGCCGCGATATCGTGGCCTAGCAAAAAGGGGGAGAGTGAAGATGGTTGATCCCGATCAGAATTCCCCAGATCAGGAGAATAAAATTCATACCGATTTTGAAAAGGAAATGTCGTACGGGGACTATCTCCAGTTGAAGGCAATCTTATCCAGTCAAAAGAGGGCATCCCATCATCATGATGAAATGCTGTTTATTATTATCCATCAAGTAAGTGAATTGTGGATGAAATTGATTCTCCATGAGCTTCAAGCGGCGATGGACTGTATTCGTCAGGATGACTTAGAGCCGGCTTTCAAAATGCTATCTAGAGTCAGCCGAATCCAGCAGCAATTAATCCACTCCTGGGATGTGTTATCTACGCTCACCCCGGCCGAATATATCCAATTCCGTGATAAGCTGGGGCATTCCTCTGGATTTCAATCCTATCAAAATCGATTAATTGAATTTGCGTTGGGATCTAAAAATATAAACGTGCTCTCTGTTTACAAACATCAGCCCGACCTTTTTCAAAAACTGAAGCAGGCAATAGATGAACCTAGCATTTATGACCTCGCTATTCAAGCTATGGCAAAACGTGGGCTGGCGATTGATCAGCAATCTCTGCAGCGCGACTGGTCTGAGAATTATCAACCACTGGCAAGTGTTGAAGCAGCTTGGCTTGAGGTTTATCGGGATGTGAATCAATATTGGGATCTATATGAATTGGCGGAAAAGCTGGTGGATATTGCTAGTAATCACCAACAATGGCGTTTTAACCACATGAATACAGTGGAACGAATTATTGGCCACAAACCGGGTACGGGCGGCTCTTCAGGGGTCCCTTATTTAAAGCGGGTATTGGATCAGCGATTTTTCCCAGAGTTGTGGAGCTTACGAACGCAATTATGATCAAAATGAAGAGAATAGGGGATTTAGCTATGAAAAAAATGATTGATATCTCACAACCGCTTGATCATAGAACGGTGGTTTGGCCGGGGGATACTCCATTTTCGTACAGTTTAACCTGGACGACCCAGGAAAGTGGTTCGGTGAATGTTGGCCAAATCCAAATGAGTACCCATACGGGAACCCATATCGACGCCCCTTACCACTACAATGACGAAGGCCAAAGGGTCATCCAGCTTGATTTGGATTTGTATGTAGGGGACGCCCTTGTCATTCATCTGCCTCAAACCGAAAGCATAGGCCAAAAAGAGTTAGAAGGAGTCGACCTAATGGGTGTTGCCCGCTTGTTAATTCGTACGGACGCCTGGACAGATCGAGGAGTTTTCCCCAATGAAATTCCTTTCCTAGAGCCAGAACTTGCCAGTTACCTTGCGGAAAGGGGAGTCCGTCTGATTGGTGTCGACCTGCCATCCGTTGACCCGTTGGACAGTAAGGAATTACTGGCACATCACCAATTAGCCGCTTATGGAATTGCCATTTTAGAGGGGCTCGTTCTCGATCACGTATTGCCTGGAACCTATGAGCTCATTGCCCTCCCTTTGGCTTTGGCTGAGGCGGATGGAAGTCCGGTGAGAGCTGTGTTAAGAAGCAGTAGGGTCGAGGATATGTTGGATGACACCAAATGATAAGGGGAGAATTTCCACTGGCATTGCAAATGTATCCACAGATCTCACATGAAAACACCCGAACATTAATTATAGAAAAATTCAGAAATGCGTTATCGAAGGAGTAGGAAAAAAAGAGATCAAGGGGTTGAAATAG
>Ga0180216_1001328_pt1 | contig 22428 bp, 33 predicted proteins | sample eDN3rd37CBELigMG_FD_128879 | JGI IMG/M metagenome (GOLD analysis project Ga0180216, IMG submission 128879) | Enriched Miracle-Growth compost microbial communities from Emeryville, California, USA - eDNA 3rd pass 37_C BE-Lig MG (version 2)... ...
CTGCGTCGTTTAGCGCCGCAGCGGCGGCCGCCCGCCGCCGCTGCTGGTCGGCTTCGTACCGCAGCTGGAATAGCTTTTCCAGCTCCGTGATGCGCTCCAAGGCCGCCAGAGATTGCTGCAGCGAGCGGCGCGGAGAGCGTCTCGGGGGTGTCAAGCTGGTCACAACGGGACTCCCACGCGCGGCCCGTCGATGCCTGGGCATTGCGCACGCACCTTCACCGCCGCTTGGCTGAGCCGCGGGTCGACCGCCTTGGTCTTGGGATGGGCGCGGAGCTTGGCGACCACCCTGCGGGTGGTCGCTTCCCCCTGGCACCACAGACCGTTCCACGCCGTTAGCCGCCTGCTCCTCGCGCCCCACCGTGGGTGGCCGTCGCGGGGCCGTACTCTGCACAGCGCCAGTAGAGCAGATACGCCCTCCGGTACTCGCCCTCCTTGTCGTACGTCTGGGCCTGTTGACGCACAAAATGAGCCCCCACCCCGTCCAACGCAGGCACTGTTGGCCGATGCGGCCTGTACGCGCCCGGCGGCGTGCGCGCCGCGCCCGCCCGTACCTGCGTAAAAATGTTGTGAATGTCCATGTAGTGGCGCGTGGGCGGCTGGTTCACGTCAAAGTGGTAGCGGCTGCCCTGCGCCTGCAGGTTCCGGATAATGGTGACCACCTCGGGCGACAGCTCGTTCGCGCCGGCCTTGCCGTCGGCCGCGGCCGTGGCGGCCCGCGCGGTCGGCGGCGGCGCCATGGCCGCGTCCGCCGGTGCGCGCCCAGCGCCAAAAAGGGTGGCGTGGTGCTCGTCGTCGTCGGTCTTCCTTCACATCCCAGGCTCGGCCGTGCATGCGAGGACGCCCTGCGCGGTCTCCACGTTGTCCGCAGTCGCTGCGGCCGACGGCGGCGTCCGCCTGGCGGCCCCTCCCCCCCTCCCCCGCGCCGTCGGCTGGACGGTGCGTCCAGCACCTGCCTGCGTCAATGGTTTGGCGCCAACTGCCCCTCAACCAATCGATCCAGCCGACAGGCGAGCAGAGCCGGCGCGCTTGGTTGGGGTTCTCCTAAGCGTGGATACATGTATACCACATCGTACAACCCATTGCGAACCAGCAACACGCTTACACATACACAGTTCACCTGTACAACAGCTCGATAACGTCTAGCGAGAGCGCAATTAATGGCGACGGCGGCGCCGTCGCCAGCGTAGCAGCCAGCTGGTCAGCGACACCAGCGCCGCCGCCCTGTACAGGAACATGATCACCCCGCTGCGCCGCGACGGATCAAAGTCGCGGTAGTAGCCCGGCAGGTCGAACGACACCAGCCCGAACGACGACACCAGCACCGGCAGCGTCATCGCCAGAAAGAGGATCAGCGCGACGTTGGCGAGGATCGTCTGCATGGGCGTGCCGTGCCAGCGCAGGCTGCGCGGCCGATCGCCCCGTCCGTGTGCGGCGGAGGCAAAGAACCGTTAGCAGCGCGGTACGCCGTCCGAGCACGGTCGCCCGGCGGCTTGCCTGGGCAGGAGGGCGTCGAACGGCCGGGTGGTGTAGACCCCGACGGCGGTGCAGGCCAGCATGAACGCGTACTGCGCCAGCTCCAGCGCCGCCCAGCCCAGCCCGCTCCACGACGGCGCGGGCGGGCCGTACAGCGCATCCGGCGGCCGGCCCATCCGCAGCACCGAGTACTGCGGCGCCCACACGCCGACGCACCGCAGCAAGCGGAGGTGTCACACTGAGCCGCGGAAGTGGTCTCGCCCATACGCATGCGCTCCGTCCCTAACGCACCACGAGGAATGTGTAGGTGATGCGCAGCGTCACGGTGGCCGCCATGACGGCGACGACGACCAGGCCCGCCAAAAAGGCCGCGTTGCGCCGGCCGGGCAACCGCTGCCGCTCCAGCTCGTCCGCCAGCCGCCGGTGCTCCGCGTCCAGCTGCGCCGCATGTGCAACCAGTTCGGCCGCCGTGGCACTGGGACCCGGCCGCGCCTGCTCAAGCCACTCGAGCACGTCGCCGATGCCCGCCGGCCCGTCCCCAGCGTCCTTGCCCGCGTGCAAGAGGGCGCCCAATTTGCTGCCACCGACGCCGGCGCGCTGCTGTTGCTGCTGCTGCTGCTGCTGCTGGTCGAGCAGCTGCACGGCCGATGCAGGCAGCGCCTGCGCCAACCGCAGGACGGGCTGCACCACCACGCGCGAAAACAGCTGCCGCGGCGCGCGCACCGGGCTCCACGTGCGGCCGTCCTCGCTCGCGGTCCGGAGGTGGCGCACCCGTCGCCGCCTGGGATGTACCCGTCGCCCCACACGCAGCGGCAGGGCCGCGGTCAGCCGCTGACCCATCCATGCATGCAGTGCTGTGCCGGCGCTGACACGAACGGCGTGTGCGGGAATCCGTAGGGATCGTAGGCGCGGGGTGGGCTGCCGGACCACGCGGTCTGCCGGCGGCCGTTGCGGGGCGTCGCGGGTCGCGCAGCGCCTTCGAGCCGCTGCAGCCGCAGCTCCAGGGCGTCCAGCTCCACCACCAGCGCGTCGATCGTCCGCTGGAGCCGCTCGCGGCCGCCCGGCACCACCGGCAACGTCCTTTGCCAGGTACACGGCCAACGGTACGGTGTGGGCTCCGCGCACGCGTTAGTCCCAACGTGCGCGCGCCGCGCTCGTGCGCCCTGCGACAGAACCGCCACGCACAGGATCGCCTGGGCAATGCGCCGCAGGCCGCGCGGCACGGCGACCAGGAGGATCGCCGTGGCGATGGCGCTGGTCGCCCAGTGGAGCACGACGAACGGGTGGACGTGGTGCAGGCCAAACAGCCGCTGCACAATGTAGGAGAAGCCGTAGAACATGGCGCTCACCAGCGCAAAGATGGACGACGCCTCGTACAGCTTGGCCGCCCACCCTTTCGGCCCGATGTCCTCGGCCTCCAGGTAAAAGTAGCCAAAGGGCAGCAGCCCAAACAGGCTCAGGCTGGCCAGCCAAAACGTCTGCCACTCCCCAACCGCCGCTGAGTGTGGGGTGCGATGGTGAGCGCCGCGACTGCGTCGCGCCCGTGCGGTGGCGGAGGGCGGACCTGATTCCACAGCTGCTCAATGAGCGCCGGGTCGATCCACCGCAGGTACGCGTTCTGCGCGTAGCGCGCCATGACTTGCGTGGCGCCCACGGTGAGCGGCACCAGCAGCAGCGCGGACAGCATCACCGCCGAACTCGTCACGGCAAACGCAAACGGCACGCCCGAGCCGACCTGCGGAGCGCCGGCCCAGACAGCGTGGCGTCCCGCGCCAGTGAGGCCGCGCTGAGCGAGACCGCGACGCACTGGCGCCTCGTCCGCCCCACCCACCTCGTGCGCGTAGGTGGCCTTGGGCAGCGCCGCGTCGCCGGAGGCATCTTCGCTGCGGTTGGCGGCGGTCGCGGCGCTCGTGACAAGCACCATCCGGCGCGACTTGTCGGCGGTCGACCGCAGGGCGACCTGGCCGGCGCGGTCCACGACGGCGTCCAGCAGCGCGGCCTCGGTCGCCGGCGACAGGGCCGACGCAGACGTGGGCGACGCCACACCGAGCGCCGCCTTGGTCGGAGTGTCCATCGTCGGCGACGCGGCGGCAGCGCCATTGCTGGCTGGCGCCAAAGCGGCAGCGGCAGGCGGCGGCGGCGGCGGCGCGGTGGCTGGCACGACGAGCACCCGCCATCGCAGCTGCTGCAGCACGGCAAAGGCGGTGGCGGCGAGGCCGACAAAGTACAGCAGCAGGACGACGTAGACACGGAGCGACGCGTAGAACACGGCCGCGGCGTCGTCCTCCGCCGCCAAAACGTCGCCGGTCGGGTCCATGGCCGCGGCGTCCGGGCGCGGATGAACGACGCCGCAGCCGGGTACCGCGGCACCGGCTGCAGCGTCGGCACAGGCGGGGCGCGACGGCGCTCGAGCGCCCTACCGCCACGCCATGGGCCCGCGTGCTGCCCTGCGCCGACTACCAACCCGTGACCCGAGAGCACCAGGCTGCGGCGTCGGCCTTGGCCTTGCGTCGTCTTTCTGCGGCAACCACCGCTTTTCCCTGGCGTTGTCCTCTTTCCCACGCTCTTTGTCGTCCGCGTCCGCGTCCTCGTCCTCGTCCTCGTCCTCGTCAGCGTCCCCGGCGGCGTCCTCGGCGGCGTCCGGCGGCGGCGGCGGGCGGCGGCGGCGGGCGGCCTCGCCGTTTTCGCGCTGTTTCGCTTTTCGCGCCAAATAAAAAATTGAAATGACGATGCTCAACTGCTGATCCGCGCGAACGGAAACGGTGCCGTTGCGGCTCGAGGCGTGGAGGCACTGGAAGCATTGCGCTCGGCGGGACAAAGTACGAGAGAAAGGGAGAGAGTCGAGCGCAGTACACGCAACGGGATGCAAGGTGAAAGGATGGTCCATCTTGGCCATGACTGGATGTATGCGGGTGCCTGAACGCATCCGCAGAGCAGCCACGGGATGACCTCTGCGCAGACGCGCCAAGGTTCATGCACGCCACTGAGGACGAAACGTCACTGTCCTTGCTTGTTAGCGGAGCGCATGGCTATGGGCCGAGGTGTCTCGGAGGCCCCTGCACGCTTGGTGAGGGAGCAGACGCAGACCCACGGCATGGGCCTATTCCGAGCCGTCAAGTTGTATGTTTCTAGTAAGCCGTGGCAGCCATGAGCGTGGCGCTGCCCATATGGCACCCTGACCGGCATCCGAGGTCGTCATGGCGCACGGCTGGCGGTCGTGGCAAGCGCGGCCGGCCAGGCACCGATGCCGACTTTGGCCCGACCGGCATCCCTCTCCCGCAACGCAAACTCTACTCGTGCCACACCCGCTACACCGGCGACCCCGCCCGCTGGACCTGCCAACGCCCGATCATCCCGTGCTCACCTTGTACATAGGGGGGGGCCCTTGGAGCAGTGACCGAAGGTGAACCAGCCCCGCGAGGCGCCGCATCCACCGGCGCGCTGGTCCCTGCATGCATGACTGTATGTATGGTAACTCTTCGATGGAGTACGCTGTATTCTGAGGCGTCTAGCGTTGAAGTTCTCTATTAGGATCAGTATACCTACACCAATACTATTCCCATGCCATGCCCATACTCTTCCCATGCCATATGAATGCACCAATGCCCGACCGTTGTCCGACGCACCGGCGCGCACGTACGTCGCGGGCCGTGTCGGTGTGCGACAGCAGCGCGCCAGATGCGAGGGCGCCACGTGGCCGTGTTTACAGTTGACGTCATCGCCAAGGGCAGCGCACGTTGGTCGTCGTCGCCGTCGTCGTCGTCCTCCTCCTCCTGCCGCCGCCCCTCGGCGGGCCGCGCCGGCCGCCCTCTGCGCCGCCTCCGCCACCTTCGCTTCCTCCCGTCTTCCTCGCCGCCTGTGTGCCGTCTGGACGGGCTACAGCCCCTGGAAGCCACGCTCGGACGGCCTTTCGATCGCGCGCTCGACCGAGGTGCGACACACCGCGTGCGCCGCCACGAGGTGGGGCGCGCGAGGCGCACGCAGCGAGCGCCGCGCTGGGATCGGCGTACAGCACGCACTACGAGGAGACGACGTGATCCCGGACAACACACCGGGCACAGAGGCAAGCAGCCGCTCGCCCCAGGTACGTTCGCCGGCTCCGACGTTTCGTGCAGGGCGGCGCCGTGCCAGCTGACGTCGACCATTAGTGCGCCGGCCTCGCCGCCCGTGGGGGGGGGGCTGCGTCCCGCAAGGTTTGCCCCCACCGGCGACGCGCCGCCATGGCGGCGCTTATGAAACGCCGCCGCGCCAATGCGGCGTCGAGCCCGATGGCGAGCCAGGGCAAGCGGTGCGCGCCCGTGGTCCGCAGAGGGGGCGACGTGCCTTGTTGGCCACTCACCGCATTCCCTGCCCCACCGCCGCCCATGATCGGCCTCTCCCCCCAGGCTGGCCCGGGTGTCGTCGTCGGCGCAGACGAGCCAGGACACGCGCATCACCGAGCAGGATCTTACCCTGGCCGAGCGCCGGCGGCGCGAAAAGTCGTCGCTGGTCATCAACCACACGCTGCTGAGCCAGCCGACGTCCGCGACGGGCTACCACATCCGGCCCATGCAGTTCCAGGACTGCGCGCCCTGCTTCCATCTGGGCGAAAAGGTCTTCACCAGCCAGTTCCCCAACCTCTACCGGTACCGCCCGCCCGCCTGACGCGGCACTGAGGCGCCGGCGCGGCGAGCGGCGCTGATGCTGCAAAATCTCGCTCCCTACCACCGTCGTATGTCTTTAGCCTGTGGGACGAGTACGAGGTCATCGACGCGTTCTCGACCGACAGCAACAAGTGCTTCGTGGCCGTGACGAGCGACAAAAAGATCATCGGCTTCATCTTTGGCGACGAGATCCGCAAGCGCAACTCGGTGCGCTACGGCTACATCCACTGGATCGCCGTCGACCCGATGTACCGCCGGCGCGGCGTCGGTACGGACGCGCGCGGGGCCAACGCCCGGCCCGGCCGCAGAAGCCTTGCTCACCGTGCACGGCCCCGGCCCCTGTGCGCCGCCATCCTACAGGCACGGCGCTGTACAACTGCGTCGCGCCGCTGATGCAGGACAGCGTCCGTATGATCCTGTGCGACACGCCCGCCGACAACTACGTCGCCCGCCAGTTCTTTGAAAAGCTCGGCTTTGGCGACCCCATCAACCACGTGTACATGTCGCGCAACCTCTCCCAGATCGAGCCGAGCAGCAGCAGTAACGAGAACCAGGCGTCGTCGGGCGGCGGCAACGACGACGAGCGCGAGGCCGAGACGCCTTCCAGACGCGTGTCGCGGCGGTCGGGCCGCGCCGGCGAGAACGGCCGCGACGCGTCGCCGCGCATCAGCCCGACGGCCGCGGCCGCGCCGTCCGCCGCGCCCAAGAAGCGGCGCAAGTGCAACGTGGACGTGCGCGAGATGATCATCGACGACCTGCACGAGGTGTACGAGCTCGGCGAGGGCGTCTTTGGCGACCGCTCGTCGCCCAACCTCTTCCGGTTCTGGGAGCCGGCCGAGGTGCTCGACCTCTTCGAGACCGACTCGGAATTCTGCCTCGTGGCCGAGCTGGACGACAAGATCGTCGGTACGCGCGCGTGGCACCCACAGGGCGACGTTGTATGGGCTGAGGCGGTCAAACCTGATCGCCGCAGCGTAGCAGCCCGCGTCAGGCCGTGGCTCGCGCAGGGTTCTGCCTCGGCACGACCATCAAGAAAAAGCGGTCGGCGTGGAAGTACGGCTACCTGATCTGGCTGGCCGTCGCGCCCGGCTACCAAGGCGCCGGCATCGGCATGGCGCTCTACGAGCACTTCCAGGAGCTCGCCATCGCGGACGGCTGCCGGATGATCTTCATCGACACGCAGGCCGACTCGCCCGCCGTCAAGTTTTGGCGCCGCATGGGCTTTGGCCACTCCCAGGCGCACGTCTTCATGTCCAAGAACCTGCGCGGCGGCCGTCCAGACCGGTACCCGGACAGCGCGCGCGGCGCGCCGGGCGACGCCGACGACGGCGCCGCGGCGATGGAGTTCCACGAGTTTGCGCCCCCGCGGCCCGAGGGTGCGGACCTGCCTACGCCGCCGAGCCGGCCGAGCCGGTCCGTGACGCCCCACGCCACGGCGACGGCACAGGGGAACGGCGCGAACGGCTCGGGCACCGAGGGCCGCCTGATGAGCCGCCGCGGCACCTCGGAGCGCGCGACGCGGTCGTCCTCCGGCGCCAGCACGCCGTCCACCCTGGCCGCGGGCCTGACCGCGCTGCCTCCGCCGCAGCTGCGCGCCACGCGCCGCAGCCAGCCGACGCGCATGTGACCCACCTACACCTGTTTACACCTGTTTATAGCCATTTTAGACACTGTTGATTTCTTTGCGTGTAAAGAAATGTGCATTGGCTACAGTTCGCGATACACGAGCAAGCGCACGAAACAAAAGCGTTAGGGCTCTAGAGCTTGGCCGCAGCGTCCTTCTTGGTGAGCCAGCCAAATTCCTGCGCGGCCACGCCAAAACCGCGAGAGGCGCAGCACTGATACCGCTCCGTCGGCTGGCCTTTCGCTAGCCTTCGCATCGCCCGCACGCGGTCGCGTACCTGGGCCTTGCGCTGGCCGTACGGCGAGATCATCGTGTTGATGACCGTCGGCACGTTGCTGGCCAGCGCCTCCTTCAGCGCGGCCGACAGCGCCTCGGGCGTCGGCGCAAAGTAGCCCTTGGCGCCAAAGGCTGGAAAACACAGGCACAGGCAGCAGCAAAAGAGAGCGAAGGGTGGCTGTCAGGAGCGCCTTCCTGATCGACGTTGCGTGCCGGTCATCGAGGACGCACCGTCCGCCATCTTCTCGTAGCGGGCCTCGGGCAGGAGGCTGTTGACCGGCAGCTCCAGCGCCAGGCCGGCGGCCTGCTGGTTCTCCGTCAGGCCCGCCCAGCTGTCTGCAGATGCGCAGGGTCCACGTGCACTGTGCGGACAACTCCGACCTGTGTAAGCAGCGCGGTCCGCAGTGTTTCCGTGGATCGACGCGCCGGCACCGCACCGGGGTCGAGGCCGCCGTAGATGCCGTTGTTGTTGATGATGATGAAAATGATCGGCAGCTTGTAGCGGCACGCCGTCTCCAGCTCCATGCCGCTGAAGCCGAACGCCGAGTCGCCCTCAACGCAGACGACGCGGCGGTCCGGGTGCACCATGGCCGCAGCGATCGCAAAGCCCAGGCCGACGCCCATGGTGCCGTACGTGCCGGCGTCCAGGCGGCTGCGCGGCAGGATGTTTGGGATCACCGTGCTGTGCCGCCGGGACGGCCCATCGACCCAACGAAAAGGCGTCCGGGGTCAGAAACGCACCGCGCCTACCGCTCTCTTGCCTGCCGTCGCCGGGCCGCTCGCCGCCGTACCGGCCAATGTCCATGGTGTTGGCGCCCTCCGACACAAAGACGACGTCGGGTGGCAGGAGCTGCTTGATCTCGCTGAAGGCGCGGTAGTACGACATCGGCAGCTCGTTGTCGGTGTAGAGCTCCTCCGACGACTTGCGGTTCGCCTCGACCTTGGCCTTCAGCTCGGCCCACCACGGCGCCTTGGCGTCGAAGCGGAAGGGGCGCGCGGCGAGCGCCTCGTTCAGCTGCCGCACGACGGCGGCGACGTCGCCCACCAGCGCCACCTCGGCGGGCACGTTGGTGTGCATCTCCTCGGCGGCAATGTCCACCTGGATGATGCGCACATCCGGCCGGAACCGCGGCGGCTTGCCAAAGTGCAGGATCCAGTTGAGGCGCGCGCCCAGCAGCAGGATCACGTCGGCCGATTGCAGCGCCTGAGCGATGGCACCAGGGAGGCGCGCCAGGCCCACGTCAGCGGGGCACGATCGCGCGCTGCACACGCAAATCGTGTGCAAGAACACAAAAAACCGAAAACGCCGCACCTTGGAGCGCGCCGGCGCGACGCACTGCGGGTGGTTGTCCGGCACGACGCCCTTGCCCATGGGCGTCGGCAGGAACGGCAGGTTGGTGGCCTCGACAAAGGCCTTGACCTCGGCCTCGGCGCGCGAGTACGCCGCGCCCTTGCCGACGATGACGAGCGGCGACTTGGCCGAGCGCAGCGCCTCGACGGCGCGCGCCACGTTGGACGGCTCCGCCAGCACCTTGGGCGGCGGCGGGCACGGCGCGCACCAGTCAATCTCGGCGCTGCGCACCGCACGGCGCCCGACCCAAATACTGATCTGGCATTGTGGCTGTCAGCAAGCGGCGTTGGCCGCCACGCACGCCGTCGTCGTTTGCCGTACTCTTCGGGCAACTTGCGCATGATCAAATCGCCGGGCATGTCCAGGTACGCGGCGCCGGGCCGGCCGTAGATGGTCTGGCGCACGGCCTTCTCCACAAAGAACGGGATGCGCTCCAGCGACGACGGCCGCGCGGTGTACTTGACGTAGTTGCGCACCGAGTCGACCTGCGGCGTCTCCTGGAACGCGCCCGTGCCCTCCTGGTAGGTGTCGCTCGCGCCACCGACCACAATCATCGGCCAGCAGTTGGCCCACGCGTTGGCCAGACCCGCGATGGCGTGGATCAGGCCGGGGCCCGACACCACAATGCACACGCCGGGCCGGCCAGTCAGGTAGCCGACGGCGCCTGCCACCGCCCAAAAGACCGACGGAGGCGAGCGAAGCGTGAGCAACGTTCTGCCTGGCCTGCGATCTGGGCGCTTGGGGGTGCGCCGCGGCGGCGGTCGGTACCGGCGGCGTAGCTGGCGGCCTGCTCGTTGCGCATGCCGACAAACTTGATGCCCTCGCGCTGGCACGCCTGGGCGACCTCAACGACCGGGATGCCGACGATGCCAAAGGCGTACTCGACGCCCTGGCGCCGCAGCGCCTTGGCGAGAATGGTCGCGCCGTCCATGGCGGTCTCGCTAAGTGTACCGGGTGGAGATGATGCGACCTGCATGGCGTCCAAGGCGGGTGTCACCCGGTCCCCGCCATCATTCAGCAAAGATCGTCCAAGCAGCGTGGCATCAGCCAGCCCGGCCACAACCCAACACTCGTGGCTGCTCCCCGCGCGGCGCCTGCCTTTGGCGGCCTCCACAGTGCGCTGCTTCGCCCGCCACCGCGCCTTTTCCGCTGGCTTCTCCGACGGACATTAACTGGAGGCGCCCGATGGCGTCGCCCATCTCCGGCCCACCACGGCTGCTGCCCTTCGACCAACCGCATCCCCTCACTCCCCGCCCGTTCCTGCACCTCCCAACGCGCGTGTTGGGCACCGCCATGCGCTGCGTCGCCCGCCGGTGCGCCCGTTCCGTCCGCCCGCCGCCGCCGCCGCCGCCGCCGCCGCCGCCGCCGCCGCACCTGCGTTCGATGACGTCACCACGTGACGTGCACGTGACCTGTGTGGTGAGAGTGGGCGACTCGACGCGACTCGAGAGCGCGGCCGTGGTGTGTGTGTGTGTGTGTGTGTTGAGGTGGGTCTGGAGTATCGGGCCGTCTGGATTCACGAAGGGTGTGAGTGAACACGACGGGTGCCGTGGATGCGACTGGCGTGTGCCAGATTGAGGTATGGATGGACCGTGTAAGCGCGCTGTGATGCAGGCAGCGGATGTGACTTTCCCCTGAAGCAATTCCAAAGTCACGTACAAGGGGGGCTGTGCATTCTTCAAGACGCGCGCGTCGTACTTACAGGGAGGTCTACAAAGTTACAGTTAAAAGGGAGCGCTCAGATCAACGAGCCTGACTCGAATGTACACCGCGAGCGCACATCAACGTTGTATACTTGGAGTATGGGATCCGTGCCTGGAACGGTGGAGGCCCGGACAAAGGCAGTGCCATGCAGGCGTGAGCACGGGCACCGAGGCACGCATCCGGCCCTCCCTTGCGGCGAAGCCTCCGTACCGACGACGAGCTGGGACCCGTCGGGGGCAAACGCCATGCCAGCGATGCAGAGGCGTTCCAGCGGCAGCGCATCCGCGTTGACCTTGACCGCTTGCCGGACATCCAGCGTTCGCGTGTCGATGATGTTGAACGTGTCCGAGTGCTGTGTCGAGCCGCAGAGATTCGTGCGAGCCAGGACCGGACCGTATTAGCGCACGCAACCTCAGCGAGCTCGCGCCGCCAGAGGTCCACGCACCTCGGTGTACGCGAGGAGGTCCAGCGGGTCCGGCGCAAACTTGACCGCGCGGATGGCCGAGTGCTGGGAGTTGGGCTGGCCGCACGCGCAACCGTACATCGCGCTTTCCAAAAAGCGGCCGTGAGCCAAAAGCACGCGCTTCGATATGCTCTTCTTTTTTCTTCTTTCTTTCTTCGTTTGTACCCTTGAGCTTTTCAGCTGCAGGAGCGGCTCGTGCGTTCGGACGTCGTAGATGGCCAGCGAGCCGTCCTGACACCCGATGGCGTACTTGGTGCAGCACGGGCTCCACGCGCACGCAAACGCCCCGCCCGTGGCCACTGTGTTGCCGACCATTATCTAGTGCAGCCATGCCAGGTGAGCCGACGCCAGGAGCGCCCGAGCGCTCTCGCCATTTCTCGCCAGTGCGCACCGTTGGCGGTGTGGATGCGCTGGAACCGCGTCCCCCGCACGTTGAACACGTTGATCTCGGCCGAGTCGCCCACCGACACCATAAGCTGTCCATCCGAGCTGATGCTCGCTGAGCACGGCGCGATCCCACCGATTCCTGTCGGCCGGCAGCTCGGTCAGCGCGGCCAGCGCCCTGCCGATCTGCACCCTCGCTGCCAGCGTCCACCCACAGTAGTTCACGGCGCCGGCGACGGTGTACTGGCTGATCACGTCCAGAGAGGGCAGGGCCAGCAGCCGGATCTTGGCGTCGTTGTTGGACGTCAGCAGGCACGGGTGCGGCATGCCCGGCAGCCGGCAGATTTGCAGGCCGTTGTTGATGGATTCGCCGATCGTGTCCACCACGGTCGGCCTGCGTGCGCGAGCCGCATCGGAGCACGGCAAGCACCGGCGTCGGACCAGCACGTTCGAATCTAAGCGGCCCCGCTGGTCGTGCAGTCCGCAGCGTACCGGTCCGAGTCCATGGGCGCGGCGGTGAGGTGGCCGCGCTGCCCGCCCGCTGCGAGGTAGCCGTGCCTGCCCAGCTTATCGCACACAATAGCAACCGGTCATCCCATATCAGCACGGCAGCACGCAGGCACCCTCAGGCGGGCGCCTGGCGCGCTGCGACGTACGCGGCCGTGAAGCAGGTGGGCGTGAACCCGACCTCGCGCACGACCGTGTCGTGCCGCTTGTCCGCCTGCATGCGATGGATTTCGCTGTTGTGGACGTAGAATATCTCGTTGCTGCTGTTGGGGCAGTGGATCAGGTCGCGCAATTGCCTTCACAAGTGAGTGTTGAAGCGAGATAAGCGACGAGACCCCTGGGTTAGCCTCGTTGCTCGCTAAGCGCGCGCACAAGCGCGGTGCGCACCAGTGGCTAATGGTGGGAAACGCCAGGAGCTGGACCGGCGGGGTGGCCACAAACCTCCCCGCCTTGACCCTGGTGGCCCCGCCACTGCCAGCGTCCGCCAAAACCCGCGTTAGCCAGCGCCGCCCACACCCGTCCGCGGCGTGGCCACGGCGGTCGTACTGGGCGTTGGTGGCGACGGTGCGTGTCATGGCTGCGGCCGCCCTCTAGGCGTGCACGGGCGCAGCGGGCCCGCGGCCGTGGTTGGGTCTGCTGGACGTCGGCCGTGCGGCGGGCCGACGATACAGCGCCTTGCACCGTCGCGCGTAGTTCTGGTTGAGCCACTCGCGCGTTTGGCGAGCCTGGCTCGACAGTATGTCGTTGTCCCCTGCCAGCGTCCTCTTCTGCGTTCATCCACTTTGTGGTTGCCTTCAACGTCCTCCTCTCCGTCGTCGTCCTCGGTCGCCGTTGCCCTAGTCCTCAACCACCGTCGTCCTCTCGTCGCCCTACCCCAGCGTCTCCACCAGCTTCGCCTGCAGCAGCGTCTCCACCAGCTACGCCTGCAGCAGCGTCTCCTGCCGCAACGCCTCTCGCAATAGTTTCTCCACCAGCAGCTTTGCCTGCAGCCACGCAGCTACGCCTGCAGCCACGCAGCTTTGCCTGCAGCAGCATCGCTTGCAGCAGCTTCACCTCCGCTCTCTGCGTGTCCTCGTCCGCGTCGTCCGCTGCGTCGTCTTCTGCGTCGTCCGCTGCGTCGTCCGCTGCGTTGTCCTCGTCCTCTGCGTCCTCGTCCTCCGCGTCCTCGTCCGCGTCGTCCGCTGCGTCGTCCGCTGCGTCGTCCGCTGCGTCGTCCGCTGTGTCGCCGCTCACATTGACAATGTCAACAACCGCTATTAAACCGTGGTGCTCCCCATCATACCTCTCCAATTGGGCTCTCGCTTGACGCGACGCTCCTTGTTTTCTCTGCGGCGACTTTGCCATGGTGCTCTCCACAATTAATGTGGTGCTCCCCATCTATTTTTTTGGCGCGAAAGACCTGCGCATTTCCACTTTCAGCCGCCGCCGCCGCCGCCGCCGCCGACGACGACGACGACGACGACGACGACGAGCGCGGACGCCGCCTGTTGGAAGCCGCCGCCGCGACGCTCGTCCGAAAAAGGTACGCATTGTGGTCCTGCTGAGCGGTGGGGGGCCGCTGTGGCTGAGCTATTCTATGACTCGCTGTTTAACGTCGCCCCAGATTCGCAGAGTCGAGTCCGGCCGGACTGGTACGCCGCGCCCTCTGGCCAGGAAACTGGGGGCTGTCCCGCCCATGCCGTGGCTGATCCGTCCCGTGCACTTGCAACGGTGTGGGCAACCTGTCGGCAGAGATACCAAACGCGACCATGGCCTACTCCGCCCCGGGGTGGCAGAACCCCGCCTTCGACCCCAACCCGGGGCGGTGCGGCGGCGTGCTGGCACACTTGTGGTTGCGGCCCCCCGCGACGGCTAACCGCCGGCCGCCGCCGCTTCTGCTGCTGATCCGTGCCGTCCGTCCGGGTGCGCTAGGTACGCGGCCCTGCTGTCCAAGCCCAAGCTGCACGAGCAGCTGAGCTTGACGGCCGCGTTTGAGCGCGACCGGTTCGCCGCCGTCGTCCTCCGCGTCTCGCTCGTGGAGGTCGCCCGCATCGCGTCGGCGTCCAAGAAGGACGACGTCACCCTCGAGGACGTCGGCGGCCGCGTCGCCGTGGGCGTGACCAAGGTGCACCCCCGCTGGCCCCCAAGAACGTCCGGGCGGGGAAGGTGCCGCCGCTGATGTCGCCAACGGCGACGCCCCCCTGCGTCGTCCCCCTCACCAGAGCCTCGCAGTGATCACCAGCAAGGCGGTGCTGCAGCGCGTCGCGGTGGAGAAGCTGCCCCAGGAGGACGCGGAGGCACTCATGATCGGTGCGCCGCCGCCGCGACCAAAGCCTCGCTTGCGCGTCACACGCGCCTGGCCGCTGATGGCTCGACCGCATCGCGCCTTTCCTCTTCGCGAACGGCAGATGTGCCCAAGTACGCCAAGTGGGAGTCGGAGCAGGGCAAGACCGGCGTGGAGCTGGCGATCGAGGTGCTCCCGGTCGCCGCGCGCGCGATCGTGTTCCAGCACGTCGCCTTCTACCTGGTCTACCAGACTTTCGACGTGGCCTCCTACCTGTTCCGGCAACGGCAGGGCGATCGGCTCTCGGAGGAGCGCCGCAAGCAGCAGCTCAAGCGGACGTCGGTGCGCAACGCCGTCGTCTGCGTCGGCTCGATCGGCCTGGGCGCGGTCGGCCACGCGCTCGGCGCGCTGATTGCGCCGGGCATCGGCAACACAATCCTGGGCACCGTGTTTGAGTCGATCCTGTATCTTGTGTAAGCGGTGGGGGGTGGGGGCGCCCGACGCACGCACGCCGGCACGAACTGTTGATTTGCCGCAATTTTCACTTTTTGGACACTACCATACACATTCTTTCGGCACAGCGCACGCGAAAAGGTTTAGTACATGTTCAGCCCGTCGGCCGTGAACGGCGGCTCGGTGGTCCGCAGGTCCAGCACGTCCGCCGCGTCCGCCGCGTCCAGGACGGCCAGCTGGTTTTCCGACTCGGCCGACGCCGTGTGGACCATGCTGAGCTTGGACCGCGGCGGCGGTGGCCTGTTGCTGCACCAAGGACGCGCCGGTGCCTCGCAAGGCGTCGCATGCTGCATCAGCGCACCATGCCTTCCCCCGCACTATTAGCGACAGGCGCCCTACGGTACCTGGGCCGAAACGGCGTGGTGGCGGCGCTGTGGTCCGCTGCGGGCGCCTTGGCCGCGTCGGGGGCGGGCGCGCGCTCCGCGGCCACCTTCACCGCCTCGGGCGTCAGCGGGAACTCGGCGATGAGCTGCGCCGTTTGCATCTCGCGCCGCATCTGCTCCAGCTCGCCCTTGGTGCGCTGGGGGGGCGGCCGCCGGCCGCCAAGCAGTGTTCCGGCATGCGGCGTGAGCACCTCAGCGACCAAGCCATGCGACGGTTTTTCCATGGGGCGGCGGCCGCACCAGCAGGGCTTCGCGCTCGCGGCCCAGCTTCTCCCATGCCTCGGTGTAGCGCCGGCGCTCCTCCTCCAGCTCCCGCTTGGCCTTGGCGAGGGCCTCCCGCTCGGCGCCCGTGTCGAGCGACACAAACCTGGGCGTTGGGGCGCGGACAAGACCTCGTTGCTAATGTGTCAGCGTCGGTCTTGGTAGCAGTCCGCGTCGCGCCGATGCCATACCCAGCAACGTTGGCGCTGGGCGTGCCAAAGGCGCCCGGGGGCGGGTGGCCGGCGCGGCGCGGCGTCATGCCCGTCACGTTGATCGGCTGGGCGAGCGTTTCCTCCAGCAGCTTTTCCTGCTCGAGCATGATGCGCTTGTACTCGGCTGCGCGCGCCGCCAGAGTCGTCGCCAGTCCGGTGGGGTCACGGTCAGCGCCACAACGAACCCGAAACTAGGTTCCGGAGCGGGATCCGTACCGAGCTCCAGCTGCCGTGTCTCCAGCTCCTTGTCGTACTGCTCCTTGAGCTCCCACAGCTTCCGCTCCGCCGCCTGGCGCGCCTCGTCGGCCGCACGGACGGCGGCCTCTGCGTTGCCGGACAGCGCGCCCGTGGCGGCCGCGGCCGCGTTCGCGGGCGAGCCGCTGCGCGCGGCCGCCAGCTCGTCGTACAGCAGGCTCACCTGGAGGCGCAGCTCCTCCAGCGTGGTGCGCGCGTTCTCCTGCACCACGCCCTTGACGAGCTCGTACGGCATACGCAGCTGCATAATCTCGTGCTCGCTGCTGTAGCCCGGCATGTCCGCATCCTGCCCACACCCGCCGCCTGGGAACAGGAGAGAGAGAGCGCCCTAATGAGCACGACGTTGTGGATCCAGCTTACCGCCGCCAGGCACGTACGGCGGCCGCCGCGCCGGCGTTCGCGGGCCGCCCGGTCTCCAGCGCGCCGAGCACCTCGCCGGTGCCGGACTCGGCCATGGCGGTGAGCTCCTGCATGCCCTGCTGCAGGCGGAGCAGCGCCTGCCGCAGCTCGGCGTTCTCTGCCAGCAGCTCTTTCTCGCGGAGCTCGTACGACGCCACCCACAGGCGCGGGCCGTCCGCCTGTAGACGGCAGGCGCGCCGCGTGCGCAAGGCTACCACAGGCGGTTAGCCCGAGCACCGCGTGGTCGTGCCGGCTGTACGGGCGCAACGGACCGCGTCGCTCTCCTGAACGCGCGTCGACGACGTCGTCGACTTGACAATCGGGTTGACGATGCGAATGCCGGTCTTGGGCGCCGCGAGGCCCTTGGCAGCGCCGCCGCTGGCCTTGGCCAGCTGCTCGCGCAGCTTTTGGTTCTCCAGGTCGCGCTTCTTCGTCTCCACCTGCCGTGGCCAATGCGACAGCGACGAACCAAACAGGCCGGCGGTTCAGACCGGACGCTCACACCCACCGCACCCGCGCGTCGATGGCGCACCGCAATCTGGTTGTCCTTGGACTTGGCGCGGGCGTTCGCCATGTCCAGCTTGGCCTTGAGCTCCTTGGCCTCCTGCGACGCCGCGCGCAGCGACTTTTCCGTCGTCCTGTGGCGGGGGAGCGTTCGGGTCACCACTGGTGGGTGAGCGCGTGAACGCAATGCATCAGAGGTTCGGATCGCGGCCGTACTCGAGACGCAGACGCAGCGACACCACCTCGCGCTCGGCGTCGGCGGCCTGACGCGCCTTGCCCTCCTGTTTGTGTTGCAGACGCGCCAGGCAGTTTGAGGCGGCATGGTCAGCCATGCACAGACGTCAGCGTGCGACACGTGCGATGCAGGGCGCACCAGCCGCTGCTGCGCTGCCTCCAAGTCGCTGGCCATGGTCTGGTACCGCTCGTTCATGGCTTGCGACGCCTCTGTCGCTTCCTGTGCGCGTGGCGCGTTCCCAGAACGGTGACACAGGGCCGGGTCAGCCGCCCCGCCCCAGCATGCGGCACTGGGCGCGCTCGACGCCGCACGTCTTTGAGGCGGAGGATGGTGTGGAGGGCGTTCACGAGCTCGACGCGGACGTTGACGTCCACGCCGTGCAGCGGAGGCAGCGCGGCGAGGCCCGTGGCCTGCAGCCGCTGGGAGACCGAGGCGGTTGCATAGTCGAGGTTGTCGGGCGCGCAAAACGCACTACTCCCGCCAAGGCAAAGGAGCTATAGCATGCCGCCGTCAGCCACAGGCCGGTCACACCAAGGCCATCGACTCGGCAGGCGGCCGTCGCCGTACCTCGCCTCGCCGCCCGCGCTAGCAGCGGCGTCCAGCAGGCCCTCGCCGCCGACCCAGTTGGACCGGCTCAGGCCGGCCATGGTGGGGCTGAATCGAGGCCGCCTGGTGGCGCTGGTTGGTGACAGTGTCCGGCGTTGCCTTGTCCTCGTCCCTGCCGTCCAGCGAGGCCTCTGTCCAAATGGCCTCCGTCTGGTCCACGCTGGCCCCGTCGATCTGTCTCTCCCTCGTCCTGACGTGCCTCAGAATCCTGGCGAATCGCGTCGACCTCCGACCTGAACCCTTCCTTTTCGTGTTCGTCCTCTTTCAGCGTCCTTGTCAACGTCTTCAGCGTCCTCAGCGTCCTCAGCGTCCGCAGCGTCCTCTTTCAACGTCCTCTTTCAGCGTCCTCGTCAACGTCCTCAGTGTCCTGGTTTCAACGTCCTCTTTCAGCGTGCTCGTCAACGTCCTCAGAGTCCAGGTTTCTCTTCGTCCTCTCTCTTCGGCGTCCACAGCGTCCTCAGCGTCCTCTCTCAGCGTCCTCAGCGTCCAGGTTTCAGCGTCCTCAGCGTCCACAGCGTCCTCAGCGTCCTCTCTCAGCCTCCTCTCTCAGCGTCCTCTCTCAGCGTCCTCTCTCAGCGTCCTCGCTCAGCGTCCTCTCTCAGCGTCCTCGCTCAGCGTCCTCTCTCAGCGTCCTCTCTCAGCGTCCTCGCTCAGCGTCCTCGCTCAGCGTCCTCGCTCAGCGTCCTCTCTCAGCGTCCTCGCTCAGCGTCAGCGTCTGCCGCCCGTTTGTAACCGTCACGAGTCAGAAACATGTCAGAAGAGTTGGATGACGTCATCGGCCCGCCACGTGGCGGCTGCGGACGCGGACGGCGGCGATGGCGCCCGCGGCGGCCGTCGGGTACGGCCCACGCGGGGGCTGGAAGCGGGGGCGGGGGCGGGGGCGGCGGCTGTAGAGGACGCCGTGGAGGAAGGCGGTGAGCGTAGAAAGAGGGTGGAGGTGGGGAGGGGTCTGGAAGGGGAGAACCACGCCGCAGGATGCCCCGCGGGCAGGGTTGCCATGCCTTGTGCGCGGCCGACCACGGTGGCGCCCGCTGCGGCGGGCGGGTGCGCTGAAGAGGACGTTTAGAACGGCTGCCGCGGCTTGGGTAGGGTAGGGCCAAGGCACAGGAAGGCGATGGGAGAGGTAATGGGCTCAGGCGGCTAGATGCCCGGCCGTGCTGTCCATATCCCACTTGAGGCCGTTCCTGCCGAGGCGCCGACTGACGCCTTGGTGGAGGGAGTCTCCGCATGGTCGACCTACAGGACGTCCCGCATTGTGGTGAAGAACCTGCCCAAGCACATCACGGAGCAGCGGCTCCGCGACCACTTCGCGTCCAAGGGCACGGTGACGGATGTCAAGTTGATGAAAACCAAGTACGTTTGGCCCGGTCCGGGGCCCGGCCGTCCGTCGCTTTGCGGCCGGCTAACGGAGGAGGCCTTGGGATCGACCGCCATGTTCCGTGCTGCACGGCAGGGATGGCGTGTCCCGTCGGTTTGCGTTCATTGGCTACCGCACCGAAGGCGAGGCGCGCGAAGCGGTGCGGTACTTTCACGAGACTTTCATCGACACCAGCAACATCAGCGTCGAGCTGGCCAAGCCGGTAGGCAGCGCGCGCGTTTGGCTCGGCCAACGCTGGTGCCTTTTTGCGGCCTGGCTGACCGCCGGGTCGGCTGGCTCGGCTCGGGCGCGGCGTCGGCTGTGCAGGTCGGCGACAAGTCGCTGGCGCGGCCATGGAGTAAGTACTCGGAGGGCAGCTCGGCCCACGAGCGGCTGATGGCGCGGCAGCAGGCCAAGGAGGCTAAGAACGCCAACGCTGCCGCGGGCAAGGCCAAGGCCGCCGGATCCGGCAGCGACTCGGAAGCTGCGCGCGCGCAGGTACGGCTCTGCGCGGTCGCGGCCGATGCACACCGAACAGCCGTGCGGTAGCTCAGGACTTGAAGACGCACTGGTGGGTGTCCGCGGCGTTAGGCGCTGGCGGAGCGGCAGCGGAAGGAAAAGTTCTTGGCGGAGCTGTACAAGGAGGAGTCGGATCCGCAGCTCAAAGAGTTCCTGAACGTGATGGCGCCGCGCACCAAGAAGACCACGTGGCAGAACGACGACGCTGTGGTGCCGGCGGCGACGGCAGTCGCTGCCAAGCCCAAGGTGTCCCTCGTCAAGTCCAAAAAGCCCGGCGGCGACAACGTCTACCTGACCCGCTCGCACGTCACCTTCCAGGACGACGACGACGGCGACGACGACGGGGCCGAGGCGGCGGCGGCGCAGCGCGAGCGGCCGGCCCTTGTGGACGACGACGGGTCCAGCGACGACGACGAGTACCAGATGCTGCCGGCCGCTGCGGGCGCGGCCGGCCGGGGCGCCCGCGCCGCTGCCGACACCGACGATGACGCGGCCGTCGAGGACACTGCGGACGAGGGCGACGAAGAGGGCGGGGAAGACGACGGCGAGGTGGGCGTGGCTGGCTCGAGCTCTGAGTCGTCTGGCGGGTCCGGCGCGGAGGGCCCGCGGCCCCCCGCCGCCGGCGGCGGCAAGGCCAAGAAGGGCAAGGCCTACCCGTCGGCGCCGCCGATGGAGGAGGTGGCCGAGAACGGTCGCCTGTTCGTGCGCAACCTCGCATTCACCTGCAGCGAGGACGAGCTGCGGCTGCTGTTTGAAAAGTACGGCCCGCTCTCCGAGGTGCACATTCCCATCGACAAGGCGACCAAGGCCAGCAAGGGCTACGCCTACGTCTTGTTCCTCATGCCGGAGCACGCTATCAAGGCGATGAAGGCGCTGGACGGCCAAATCTTTCAGGTGCGTGGCGCTCGCACCTTTCGTACTGCCGCGGGCCGGACCCGGCTCAATGACGTGCGGAGCAAGGCCATTGGTCGGCGCCACCGCCGTGGCAGGGCCGCCTGCTTCACATCCTGCCGGCCAGCGCCAAGCCGACCGAAAAGGCGAGCACGGGTGCGGAGGCGGCCGGCTCCAGCCACAAAAAGCTCAAGGAGAAGCAGCGCAAGGCCCAGGCCGGCTCGGACTTCAACTGGAACTCGCTCTTCATGAGCGTACGCCACCGGACGAGAGAGGCGCCGCCTGCGCGGCCGGAGCATGCTGACACGACGGGGCGGGCCATGATGCGGATGAAGCGGGTCCTCTCAGAGCAACGCCGTGGCCGAGGCGATGGCCGAGCGCCTCAACGTCGACAAGAGCGAGCTGCTGGACCGCGACGCAGAGTCGATGGCCGTGCGGCTGGCGTTGGCGGAGACGCACATCATCTCCGAGACCAAGGACTACCTGGCGCAGGTGCGTTACCCGGGCGGGCGCACGATCGCCGCGCGGCGCGCGCGCCGTGGCCTTACAACTCCGCTGCGGCACTGTCGTCGTGAGGCGTGGGCACGCGGCAGGAGGGCGTGGTGCTGGACGCCTTTGAGCAGCTGGCCGCCGGGAAGGTTGCGCGGAGCACGACCATTCTGCTGGTCAAGAACATTCCGCACAGCACCACGGAGGCCGAGCTGCGCCAGCTGTTTGGCGGCTACGGCGACCTGGTCCGCGTCGTTCTGCCGCCGGCGCGGACCATTGCGCTGATCGAGTTTGCGCAGCCGGCGGAGGCACGGGCCGCGTTCCGGCACCTGGCCTACACCAAGTTCAAGGTACGACCGGGCACGGACGGCGGTGCATAGGAACCGACCTAAGTGCTGTATCGTTGCATGGCAAGCGTCTGCGGCCCACAAACAGCACCTGCCGCTCTACTTGGAGTGGGCGCCGATGGGAACCTTTGCGGGCCCGCCCAAGCCCAAGGACGCTGCGTCAGCGGCCCCGGCGGCGGCCGCCCCCGCCAAGGCACGCAAGGCCGCGGCCGCCAGCACGAGCAACGCGCCGGTGACCGGCACCGTCCTCTTTGTGAAGAACCTGGCGTTTGCGACCACCGAGGAGACGGTCCGGGCGACGTTTGAGGTGCGTTGCCGATGCAAGCGCGACGGCGGAATGCTGCCGAGCTGTGCTGAGGTGGCGGCATCCGGCGACGGGACGGAGCGTGCGCGCGGGCGCCCAGGCGGCTGGGCCGGTGTACAATGTCTCCATTGCCCGGAAGCCGAACCCAAAGGACCCCAAGGCGCCGGTACGCACACCGCCTCGCAACGGTCGCCGCAGGCGGCATGCACGGGCTGACCTTACCTTGCGGTGCGGTGCATCGCGGTCAAGGCGCCCGCCAGCTGTCCCTCGGCTACGGCTTTGTCGAGTTCTTCAACAAAGCGGACGCGGCCAAAGCGCTGAAGACGCTCCAGGTGTGCCGCCGGCCTTTCCCCACCCCGGACTGCACACGGGGTTTCAGTGCGACTGAATGCCGTTGCTGCACGCTCTCTCTCTCTCTCTCTCTCTCTCTCTCTCTCTCTCTCTCTCTCTCTCTCTCTCTCTCTC
>Ga0180216_1001329_pt1 | contig 22410 bp, 18 predicted proteins | sample eDN3rd37CBELigMG_FD_128879 | JGI IMG/M metagenome (GOLD analysis project Ga0180216, IMG submission 128879) | Enriched Miracle-Growth compost microbial communities from Emeryville, California, USA - eDNA 3rd pass 37_C BE-Lig MG (version 2)... ...
CCGCTGGATCTAACCGGGCGATTGCTGCCCAAGAAGTGTTGGTTCTCGCTCGGCCTGGTCATGCACATCTACCTGCATGCGATGGCAGTTGAGCGCAATGGACGCGGCGGGGGCGGTGCCGAGGGCGGCAAGAAATCGGCGAAGGTCTCCGACAACGGCTTGAAGGCGATCATTGCCAACCTGCGCCGTGTGGTCGAACGGCTGGAGTGGCAGCCCAAGAACTCGACCTGGAGCAACTACTACAACGAGCATACCTATACGAGCGAGTCGGAAGCACAGAAGCTCAAATGCGTGGAAGACGCGCTCAAGCAGGTGCGGCCGTCCGTCGTATGGGATATTGGCGCCAACACCGGGCTATACAGCCGATTGGCGGCGAAGTACGCCGACACGGTGATTGCGTTTGACTACGATCCCTTGTGCGTGGATCGGCTGTATCAACACACACGGCAAAGCCAGGAGTCCATCGTTTCGCTGGTGATGGACCTGGCAAACCCGAGCGCTGCCATCGGCTGGGCCAACCAGGAACGGAGTTCGCTGGTTGAGCGCGGCCCTGCCGATCTCACGCTGGCGTTGGCGGTGATGCACCATATCGTCATCGGCAACAACGTGCCGCTGGACGATCTGGCTGCGTTCTTCTGGCAAACGAGCCGCAACGTGGTCATTGAATTCGTGCCGCCTGAGGACGTCCAGGTGCAGCGCTTGCTGCGGACACGGAAGGAGCTTCCGCATCCGTACAGCAAGGAAGAGTTCGAGCGGGCGTTCTCCCGCCATTTCGAGCTCGTTCGCCATACGGAAATCACCGATGGCGACGCCGCTGGCCGAATCCTGTACCTGGCGCGCCGCAAAGGCGAGTAAGCCGGCTACTGAGCGGCCGCGGCTTCGATGGCCACCTGCTTATCAATCACTCCGAAGATGCCTTGTAGGGCCTCGATCATGGCCTTCTCGGTCACGTCTTCGTCTGGGCTGTTCCAGTACAGGTGGAAGGTGTACCAGCGGCCATTGCGGTGCCGCAGGAGCCAGTTACCGGCGATCAGGCGATCTTCGGAGCCGCCTTTGAAGCCCACGTAGGGCCACTGCTCGCGGTCGTAATCCAGCTTGGTTTCAACAGCCATCACGGCCCGCAACAGCGAGGCCGGCTGGTCGTCGCCCGTATTGCGGCGCAGCCAGTCGAGGGCCCGGGCCATGTCGGTCGGCCGGGCAAACCACTCGGCGACATCAAAAGACCGGGTGTTGAAATCCAGTTTTTCATAATCGTGGGCATCGGCAATTCCGGCCAGGAACTTGCGTCGGCCGGCTTCGTCGAGCTTGGCGTATTCTGCCTCGCGGCCCGGCACTGCCTTGTCGCGGATCATTGCCATCTCGCGCGTGAACAGCAGCGGCCGGTTCCATTCCGGATTCTGATGGCCCATCACCACCATTTGACGTTCCACGCGGCGGCGGCCCAGCAAGTGCAGCAGATGATCCGTGGCCGTGTTGTCGCTGATCGAGATCATCTTCAGCGCCAAGGTATTGAGCGTGACGGGCGAACCCATCGGCCAGTCAGACATCTCGCTGTAAGGAGGGCCGATCCAGCGGGCGTCCAGCAGCATGGTGTCGTCGAGCCGCCGGCGGCGCGCGTTCACTTCATCGGCCAGCGCGCCCAGGATGAACAGCTTGAAGGTCGAACCGACCGCAAACCGCTCCTGCTCATGCCGCCCGTACTTTACCACGGGCCCATCGTCGGTGAGTTCGGTCCAAAGCATGCCGGAGTGGCCCGGCAGCTTGTCGAGGTACGTTTGGACTTGGGCTTCAACCTGCTCGCGCGTCAAGCGTTCGGCGGGCGCCGCCTCGGCCGCTGCTTGAGGATCACCTGCCAACAAGGCACTTGCGAGCAGTAGAACGGCCGTCATCATTGCGCTCCAGGTTTTGGGGGCTGGCGTAAGAGTCATCTTTAGAGGGAACTGCCGCTGGCCAGCGGCTTAGCAAATAGCGCGGCACAGCGCGAGCGGCAGCGCCGTCGCACCCCAAGCATAGGTTCCAGCCAGGCGCCGGCGGCCTCGCGAGCAGGCGATGGCTAGCGCCCCGCTCGTGTTTATCGTAGCAGAAGAATGGATCGTAGGAGGTGGCGCGGTTGTCGGTAGCCCTTTTTGCACCACGCCGAGCGCGGCGAGGTTTCCCGATCCGCGTTCAAGAGATGGCAGCGTCACTTCCGCCGGAGACGGCGTGCCCGCCCAGGCGATTACAGGAAGTCCAGCAGCGAAAGCCGCGCCACATGCCCTAGCGTTTGATATGAGGCTTCCAGGGCGGACTGTCGGGCGACCAGGTTAATGATCGCCTCCACCAGATCGACTTCCGACTCTTGCGAGAGCGCCGACTTCAGCTCCACTTCCTCGGTATCGAGGCGTGTTTTGAGAATGTCCAGCCCTTGCTGACGGGCGCCAAGGTCGGCTCGCACAAAGGTTAGCTGCTTGGCCGCCCTATCGAGCATGGCCACCGATCGCTCGATCTCCTGAAGATTGCCGTCATCCAATGCCTTGCGGAGCCGCACCAGCGCGGAGAAGAGGCCGTCGGTTTCTTGCAGGTGGACGTCGTTGCCGCGCAACACTTCCGATTGGCCGCCGCTGAACGACATCGGCCCAGACGCGACCAGGTTGCCGCTCCCGTCGTTGCCCGGTTCGGCGGTGGTATCGAGGTGCGCGACGAATTGCGTGCTCAACACCGGATCGGACGCCAACAGGTTTACGGCATCTTGGGCGGTGAAGCCCGTCGCCAGATCGGCTGAGAAGGTCAGCACGTTGCCGACCAGCGCCACCGAGGCAGGTCCGCCGCCATTGTCCACGATTTGTAGTTGGAAGCTGTTGCCGGCTTCGCCCACTTGCGTGGCGCTAACTACGAAGGCGTCATTTGCCCCTGGGCCATCGTAAGCCGCCGAGGCAAACGTGCCCGGCTGCGTCGCGCCACTTTGCGATTGCTGGAAGCCCAGCAATCCCAGGTCCTGGGCCGCGGTACTGTTATCGGCGAGCACGGTCAGCGTGCCGGGGCCGCCCAGGTCGTCTTGCACCAGCTCAATGCCGTTGCCGTACCGGGCGAGTCGCGCGACCACGTTGCCTGGCCCCGTGTTAGCGGGATGCCCATTGATGCGGTCGAGCAGTTGTTCGATGGTTTGCACTTCCGAACTGCCGCCGCTGAGCGTCACGGGCGCGGTTGCAGCCAGGTTGCCGCTGCCGTCGTTGCCCGGCTCAACGGTGGTATCCAATTCCACCTGTACCAGGGCTGCTACTTCCGGCGTGCTTTGAATGAGGTTGATGGCGTCGTTGGCCGTGAACCCGCCCGACAGGTCGGCGCTGATCGTCAGCAGCTTGCCGTTCAGCGTAGCGCTGGCGGCACTGCCGGAGCCGCTATCGACAATCTGCACACTGAGACGGTTGCCCTCGAAGCCAGGCTGCACGGCGGTGAACCGCAGCGCGTTATTCACACCGGTGGGGTTCAACGTGCCGGTGGCGGAAACGGCCTCATTGAGATTGATGGTAAACTCGACACCGTCCTTGCGGCGGATGGTGAACTGCCGCGGCTGTGGCAGGTCGCCTTCTTCGCGGGCGACACCGCGGCCAAAGTTCAGGTCGTCGAGCCGCGTCGACTCCGTGAACGACCGCACGCCGAGCTGCGTTGCCGTCTGTCCGCCGTTCTCGCCGATGGCAAAGTCGCCGCCGCTCAATCGCGAGCGGATATCAATCCCGTTCCGCGCGCTATTGATCTGCGCGAGCAATCCGGCATCGGAACCATTGAGAATATTGAGCAGGTCTTCGACCGTGCGGGCTGTCGAGAAGCTGATGGTATACGTCTGCCCGCCGTTGACGACTTGAATGCCCGAGTGCTGATCAAACTCCACGCCGGTACCGCCGCCGGTGGTGGCCGAATTGGCCGTGACGGCAACCGAGCCGTGATGCCCTGGCGGCAGCTTGGCGGTGAAATCGGCGCCGGCGGCCGAAGCATTGATGGCGCTGACCACCTGAGCCGCCGTGGAAACGCCTTCTTGGATCGACACGGTGATGGTCTTGGCGGCCTGGTCGTAAACCACCGTCTCGCTGCCGGCGGTGCCGCCGTCGACCAGATTGATCGTGAAACCGTTGAAGGCGGCGCCACGCTGGTTGGCTTCGACGAAGAATACGCTATCAGGATGACCCGACGACAACCGCGTCTGGGCTCGCACGCCCAGCAGGTCGGCCAGCGGCGTGGTCAGTCGCAAGGCCGGGTCCAGATCGCGGCCCACTACCGGCGCGGTGCCTGTACCAAGCTCGGACAAGATGCCCAGGTCTCGGGCAGTGGTACCGCCGGCCACTTCGCGGATGGTGAGGTTGCCGTTACTAAGCTGAACATTGATCCCTTGGGGCGTCACCCAGGCCGAGATCTGACTGCCCGGCAGATTGGCCGATTCGATCAGCCGAACCACATCGCCGACGGTTTCTGCCCGGCTGATGTCGATGGTGGCCACGCTGCCGGTACCGTTCCCGATGGCGATACTGCCGGCCGTGATGCCTCGCCCGCCGTTCAAGTCCGACAGCAGCGTGCGTTCGGTCACGATGGGGTTCAGGTCCACCTGGCCGTGCACCTCGGCCGAGATGGCTCCGAACACTTCGTCGCCCGAGGCGTTGGTGGAGAACAGCAGATCAATATCGGCGTAGCTTTCCAGGCTCAGCGAGTTGCCATTGTAGCGGATCAAGCCGTTGATCAGCTCGAATGGCCGCACATTGGTGGCCGAGCCGGCGAACAAGTACCGCCCGCGAAACTGCTGATTGCCAATATCGACCAATTGGCGGATCGCTTCTTCGACTTGCCGGGCGGCGGCGGCTTGGGCATCGGCCGAGGAACTGCTGCTAACTGCCGACACGGCCAGGCCGCGGATTTCGGACAGCATCGAAGACACCGAGGCCAGTGCCGAATCGCTGGCCGAGAGAAACGACTGGTTGGTGTGCAGATTGGTTTTGACCTGATCTTTGCGTTCCAGCAGTTTTTGCAGGCTGATCGAACGCATCGCAGCCGGCGCGTCTTCACTGGGAACCATGAAGCGCATGCCGGTGCTGAGCTGATTCTGGATGCGAAACAGCGCATTCTGGTCAAATCGAATCTGGCCGAGCAACCGCGCCGTAATCAGCGGGTCGCTCACCCGAGTCGTCGAAATCGGTGTAATGGACTTCATGGCAGGTTCCGCTTACGGCGCACGCTTAGGGCTTGCTTGCGCTCATGTTCGCCGCCGATGCGACCAGAAAGGGGCCAGGCACGCGTCGCCTTTTCTGTCGCTCGAATGCGGTCGTTTGCCTCGCGATGCTTCAATCGGCTACTTGATTCGTTGAATGTTGGATTCGGTCGATAACAGCTCCGGACCAGCCGGGCGGGTGTTACGACGGTTCTCTCATATCGCCCTAGATGACAATGGATGTTCTTCGAATCACGATTGATGAACTGTCATCATATGTTGACCAAGATGTTCAGCAGTTCATCGAGCGCGGCGATGTATCGCGAGGCGGCCTGGAACGCTCGCTGATACTGCATCAACCGGACGGTTTCTTCATCGATGCTGACGCCGCTGACCGCCATGTGCCGGCCTTCGAGCGCGGCTTCGTACACGCGGTAGCCTTCGGCCACGCTCTGGGTCACCGACGACGCCTGGGTGACGTCGCCCACCAGCCGGTCGTAAAGGTCGCTGATGGTGTGGTTGCTGTGCGAGGCCAGCGGCCGATCGAGGAATGCGGCCAGTTCCACGGCACCGGCCGTATCGACGCCGATACCGCTGCGGCTGGCGGTGAACTTGGACGGATCTTTCAGGATGATGTCGTTAACGTGGATATCGCCGGCCGTGCTGCCGCCGAAGAACGTGTTGAGTCCCAGCGCCGCGAGGATGCCGCTGGTGTCGTTGGCAAAGGCCAGGTCCTGCTCGACCGATTCGCTGGTGATGATGAGCCGGCCGTTGGTATCGACGGAGGCCGTCACGCCGTCGACGGCCGATAGCTGCGCGGCCAGCGATTGCAGCGTGGTATCGTCGCCCCCCAGGCCATCCAGATCGATGTGAATGTCGGAGGTGGTGGTCAGCCCCGTCTGCCGGTTGTAGACCATGATCTGGAATGAACCGGTTTGGGGCTTGAACGGCAGCCCTGCCTGTGTGAGCGCTGCCGCCGGATTGTTGACCGGGTAGCTGCTGGTCAGCGATTGATAGCCGGTGAGGCCCTGCCCCGACGAGAACACGCGGTTGAACTCGTAGATCAGCGTGCTGGCGAAGTCGTTGAGCTGATCGAGGAAGCCGCCCAGGATCTCATCGCGCGAGATGGTCAGCCCGGCCAGCTTGCCGGAGCGCACTTGGAGCGGTTCGTCAGTATCGGCAAACCGCAGTTCGGCCACGGTCAGGCCGCGGTCGGCGTCGAGGTTGACCTCGACTTCGCGACGGATGCCTTCAAAGACCAGAAACGTGCCGTTCACCTGCACGTTGACGACACCGTTGACCTGCTCGTCGGTCCGGATGTCGATCAGTTCCGCGAGTTTGCTAAGGGCCAAGGCTCGCTGGTCGCGCAAGCCCACGGCGTCGCTCTTGGAGATAGCGCCGCCTTCGATCTTGGCGATTTGCACGTTGAATTCACGGATCTCTTCGGTCAGGCGGTTGATATCGACCGCCATGCCGATGACCTGGTTGTTCAGGTCTTTGCGGTCGGCCTGCACGCGTTCGTGCAGCCGAGCGATATCGCCGGCCAGCGTCTTGCCTTGGAGCGCCGCCAGGTGGCGAACACCGGCATCTTCCGGCTGGTTGAGAATCTCGTGGATGCTGTTGATGAAGTTGTTGAGCGAGGTGCTGAGGTCGGTATCGCTCAACTCGCCGATCATCTGCTCGAGCCGCAGGTAGGTTTGTTCCTGCGTTTCGCCACTGACGCGATCGCTGATGGCGCCTCGCAATTGCGTCATCACGAAGGTATCGACCTTCTGCACGATCGCTTCGACGTCTACGCCCAGACCCAGCAGCAGTCGCCCGATGCGCTGCGTGGGGCCAGGCTGGAGGACCATTTCCTCGCGGATATAGCCTGGCGTGTTGGCGTTGGCGATATTCTGCCCCACCACTTGCAGGCCGATCTGGTTCGCCCGCAGCGAGTTCGCCGCCAACTGGATGGAGCTGTAGAGGGACATGGTCTGCTCGTCGCTTCCTTGCGGTGGCAGTGGAGGCCGGCGGTTCGTGGAGGTTCACGCCGCCGGAGCCAGGGATCGTGCCGCCAGCAATGCCGGAAGGCTCAAACGGCCTCGTCGACCAGGATGCCGGTCGGCCCGTTGCTGCTGAGTTTGCCGTTCTCGTAGGTCGGTTGGAGGCGGCCGCCGGTTGCCAGGATCTCCAGCACCTGCGACAGGTGGATCATCGCCCGCTGGTGCATCATCCAGTTGGCCAGGTTACGTTGCCGCAGCAGCCGCGATTGCCGCTGGGCTTCGTCCAGTCGGGCTTCAACCGTTTCGCGGCCAGCCCCGGCCGGCAGCGTGGCGGCCACCGCGCGGAGGCTTTTGCCGGGCTTGCCTTCGCTCTCGGCCAATCGCAGCAGTTCTTCGCGGCGATCGTGGCAGGCTTGCAGCCGGGCCAGCAGTTCCGCCTCGCGCGATTGCAGCACGGCCACGTCGGCCTCGGTCGCCGGATCGAGCAGCAGCCGCTGCTTCTCGGCCAGTACCACCAGCCACTCGTGCTGCACGGCCGACAGCTCTTCGAGCAGTTCCGGCAGAGCCTGTTCCCACGAGATGGTTGCGGTCGTCATGGCGTTTCCCCCCGCGCGAAAGGTGGTAGCGACTCGGGCGAGCTTTCAAACACTTGGATCGGTTTACAGCGAGGCCGAGAAGTTGGCCCCGCGGTCATCGCCGAATTGCAGGTCGTACATGGCTTCGGCGTAGCGTCCGCCCTGGGCCTGCGTCATCCGTTCGGCCAGCACCTGGTCGAGTTGCTGTTGGAACACTTCCTCGGTCCGCCCGCCGTGGAAATAAGCCGGTTTGCCCAGCGAAGCCCGCATCGTCTTGAACAATTGGCCGAACAGCGTCTGGCCGACGAACGCGGTGAAGGTTTCCTTCAGTTCGCTGTCGGCGGGGCTGAGGGCCGGCGAGCCTTCGGCACCGGGTGTCGAGGCGTTTCGCAGCAGTGCGGCGAACTTGCCCTGCCCCGCCGCCGCGGCAGCCCCCGGCGTGATCTGCTGTTGGGCGGTGTTCAGCAGGGCCGTCGAGCTGGCACTTTGGATCGGGTTCACTGCGGCGTTCCTTAGGGTGGCGGCCTTGTGGTCCTATTTATCGGCACATGGTGACAGACGGTGTTAGCCGTTTATGGCCATGAAGCCTACGAATATCACTATTGCTCAATAATGAGCCGGCCGCGAAGCTTGCCGTTGCGGTCCAAACCTTTGAGAATATCAATAATGTCCTCGGTGGGCACTTTCACGGCATTCAGCGCCTCGATCAATGCCCGGAGCTGCGTGGGACTGGAGTTCTGCGGATCGATGGGGAAGAACTGGTTGTCGGGCAAGACGCCCGTTTCGACCACGATATTGCGGTGTGTCACAACCGCCGGGCCAATCTCCACGTTGCCGCTGATAACCACGCTGCCGGTGCGTTCGTTGATGACCACGCGGGCGTCGGTGCGGATCTCATCCAACGGCAGGTTCATCACCTGAGCGACAAATTCCACCGGATATTGCCGGTATTGCTGGGGAATTTCCACCAGCACGTTCACCTGATTGATGGCCTTAGCCGGCCGTACATATTCAGATCCCTGGTCGGTATAGCGCGGATAGGCGAATTGCTGATTGACCAGGTCGGCCACCTCCTGCGCCATGATAAAGCTGGCCTGATTGGGATTGATAACCAGCGTGATGTGGCCATCCTTCACATAGGGATTGAAGAAATCTTCAACCACCCGGCAGCCGTTGAACACGGTGGCGGTGTTCGGATTGTTGGGGTCGACCTTCAAATCGCCGTGGGCGAAGGCATACACCCGGGTGCTGCCGGGCTGAATGTCTTGTAGCGGCGTGACAAACAGCCGGCCGCCTTCCAGGCTCTTGGCCGCGCCAATCGAGCTGACGCGGCAATTGAGCCGGTCGCCATCGCGGGCACCGCCGGCAGGCACCGTGGCCGAAACCATCACCAGGGCCACGTTCTTGGCGTCTTTCAACTCGGCCAGTCCGCCCTGCCCCAGCGGGTGTTCCATCAGTTGCAGCGTGGCGGCCAGGCTACGGATGGTTGGCAAGAACTTGGGCCCATCGCCGGTGCCGCGGAGGCCCACCACCAGGCCCATGCCCACCAGTTCGTTCTCTTCCTGGCCCTTGATGCGGCACACGTCGATCAGCCGCGTTTGTGCCAGGACGGGTACGGTGTGCAGAGCGGCCGCGGCACAGACAGCCGCCATGAGCATGGTCAGGCCGAAGCGGTGCATAGGACGGTTGGTTGGCTTCATCGTAGTTGCCGACGTGTCAGGAGCCGTGTTGAAAGTGATGAGCCGAAGGATGGATAATCTTTTGATAGGCCGTGTGGCCTTTGATATTTAGAACGGCGAGACGCGATCCCAGAACTTCATAAACCAGCCGCGGCGGTAGGCGTCGCGGACGTGGCCCATCTCGCGCTTATGAATCGTCAGGTCCGAGACGTTCTCGCTCAGCACGCGGTTGTTGGGCAGCACGTCTTCCGGCCGTACTTCGCCGGTGAGGGTTTGTTCCCAGATTTCGTCGTTGTTCTGCACCGTCTGCTGGGCTTCGATCACCAGGTTGCCGTTGGGACGCACGTCTTTGACGCGGGCGGCGATGGTGAACTGCAAACGGTCGATCGTTTCGATTTCATTTTCCGCCCGGTACTGCGTGTTCAGTTGGCCGTTAGCGGCGGGGTCGCCGTTTTGCAGGCCCGGCCTCAGCGAGAGACCTTGGAAGTCGAACCAGTCGAGCAGTTTGGCGTCGTAGTTGGCCCGCTTGCGGCGTTGGACTTCGGCTTCGCTGAGGAATGCATTGCGGATATTGACCACCACCGTGATGATGTCGTGCTTCTGAATGGTCCGCGGCGGCGGCGGAGCCATGTAATAGAACGAGGCATCTTTGAGCGTGAGCGGCGCGCCCTGGCTGACTTCACGCACCAGCGTGCCGCTCTGAGCAGCAGCGTGTTGTGCCATCGGGCCGGCGAACACCAGCGCCGCCAGGGTGGCCATTAGGCCAGCCGTCCAGGGCAGCCGGGGGCGGGGTGCGGCCGTGGTTTGCGAAGTTGCCTCGTGGTGTTGGCTCATTGGGGTGCTTCCCTGCAAGTTGTTGTTCGGTATCTGGCGGTTGGGGGCGGCGGAACGAGGAGCCGAACGATTACGGGGCATCGCTCCGGCCGGCCAGCGAGGTTCCGCGAGCCAGCACTTCAACGGTTTGCAGCCCACATACGCGCGCCTGGAACAGGCGGCGATCGTTCAAACCTTCGACCACGATGGTGTCGCCGCGGCGGCCGGCTTCGCGGGCACGCGCTTCCATCCGCAGCCGCACGCCGGAGCTGTAAACGTTGACGGTGACGATCTCACCCCGCTGCACCAGTTGGGGGTCTTGCACCATGCCTTCATCGATGATCTGCCCGGCCGCCATGTTTACGGTGGCCTGCTTGCCGATGACCTCGTCAAGACGGTGGAAGGCATCCGAGGCGGCCGCCTTGGCGCCGCGCTGAAGCTTCAGATGCTCGGCTTGAAGCACGGTGCCTTTGCTGACAGGCATGGTGACCACCACCACGGCCGGCGTGAGCGACACCGTAGCCGGAACCGTCAGCTTTTCGCGGCGGCCTTCGACTTCGAGCGAAAGCACAAACGTTTGCGGCCCCAGCCAGCCTTCCACCGTGCCGGGCGTGGCCGGTGCGGCGCCGGCCGGCGAGCTGCCGTTGTACGAGGCCAACATGGTTTCTTGCGGCTGGGCGGTACCCATCACCTGCACGTGCGTTGCCTGGGCCAGCCGCCGCTGTGCGGCGGTGTTGCAATGCAGCACGATGTCCCAGGGCTGCTCGCCGGGCACGGCTTGCCGCAGGTAGGCCGCGATGGCTTCGACCGCGCGATCGTTGGCCTGGCGAATGGACGAGGCTTGCAGCGAGCCGCCCCGCCGCGGCTGCGCCTGCGACACGTTGCCACTATCGCCCGAGGCCACGACCACATATCCGGCACCGGAGAACCGCACCGTCGACAGTTCCACGCCGCGGTGCAGCAGGCTCCGCTGGATGTCGGCGGCGGTCAGCTTCAGTTCCTGGCCGGGCAGCGGAGCCGGGCACAGTTCGATCTGCGCCAGCCGCGCGGTCCGGTTGGCATCGCTGTCCAGCACGTCGGCCACGTCGGCCAGCCGCACCAGTGTGCCCTGCACGTTGGCCTTGGGCTTGAGCTGGATGTCGGCACCTTGCGCCGCACCGCAGCAAGCGGCCACAAACGCGGCAAGCAACATCACCAGCGGCCGGCAGCGGCGGAGCGAGTTGGCACGGTTGGCAAGCATCGTGGTCATGGCTGGCGAAGGGATGAGCATTACAGGACTGGAGAGCGTTGCATGAATCCAGGCGTTCCAGCGGATCAGGTAACAATCAGCGAGCCGCGTTAGAACCGCCGCAGGTTGGCGACCAATTGCAGCACTTGGTCGCCGGCTTGCACGGCTTGCGAGTTCAGTTCGAACGACCGCTGCGTGGTGATCAGGTCGATCAGTTCGCGGACGGGCTCGACGTTCGATTGTTCGAGCATGCCCTGCCGCACCAGGCCCAAACCGTCCTGGCCGGGGTTGCCCAATTGCGGCGGGCCGGAGGCCGTCGATTCCGCGTACAGGTTCTCGCCCAGCTTGACGAGGCCGTCGGGATTGACGAACTGCGCCAGTTGCAGCGTGCCCAGGGGTTGCAACTGCGGGTTGCCCGGCTGCTTCACTGAGACAACGCCCTGAGGACTGACTTCGATATGCGTGGCATCCTGCGGGATGACCACGGGCGGTTCGAGCAGGCGGCCAATACCGGCCGAGGCCATCACTACCTGGCCGTTGTTGTTCAGGTCGAACGTGCCGGCCCGGGTGTACAGGATTTCGCCCGTGCCCGGATCGAGCACTTGGAAGAAGCCTTTGCCTTCGATGGCCCAGTCGAGTTCTTTGTTGGTGGTATCGAAGGAGCCTTGGCGGAACTCGGTCTGGGTGCTGCTGACCCGCGCGCCCAGGCCAACGTGCACGCCGGTGGGCGTGAGATTGCCGTCGGCGTCTTCGGCACCCGGCAAGGTGTAGTTGATATAGAACAGGTCTTCAAAGTTGGCGCGGTCGCGCTTGAAGGCGGTGGTCGATACGTTCGCCAGGTTGTTGGCGATGGTATCGAGCTTGAGCTGCATCGCCTCCATGCCCGTGGCAGCCGTATAGAGAGTTTGCATCGCCATGGTGACTTGTCTGCCTTCGTACTTGGGGGATTGCCGGCGAGTGCCGGATTGGTTCGAAATGGAGATTGATTAGGTGATCGATACGGTTGGTTTGCCGCCGCCGGCCGCGTTTATGACCTTGTGCTGAGGACGCGGCTGATCAGGTTGCCAATCATCTGGTCGTGATTGCGGATCAAGGTGACGTTGGACTCAAAGGCTCGCGACGCCGAGATGAGTTCCATCATTTCCGACACCGGGTTCACGCCGCTGGTCTCAAGCACCCCGCTCTCCACTTGCCGTTGTTCGAAGGGCACCGGCACCGTGGCGGCCAAGGGCTGAAACAGGTTGTTGCCGATCTTCACCAGGTCGCCGGGTTCGCGGGGGCGAACGATCGCCAGGGGAATGCGGGCCCCGTCTTGCAGCAGTTCGCCCTGCGGGCTGACCCACCAGGGAAGTTCCGGATCGATGACGGCCGGAGCGCCGGTGGTATCGAGCACCGGATAGCCTTGATCGGTGGTGAGGGCGCCGGTGGCGGTGATGGTGAAGTTGCCGGCGCGGGTCAGCAGGTTGTCGCGGCCGTTGCGAACGACGAAGTAACCGTCGCCGCGAATCGCCAGGTCTTCGGGGCGGCCGGTGACGCGGTAGCCACCGGGCGACAGGTCGGTGACGGTGTCGATTACCTCCACCCCGCCGCCAATGTCGTTGATGCTGCCCGAGCCGGGCACGTCCAGACCTTGGACGATGGCTTCGGCGAAGCGGGCTTGGATCTGGGGCACGTCGCGCTTGAAAGCGGTGGTTTCGACGTTGGCCAGATTATTGGCGATGACCTGCATGCGCAAGTTCTGCGCCGAGGCTCCCTCTGCCGCGATGTACAGCCCGTATGGCATCGTTGCCTAAGATCGCATTGGCCCGCCCCCCTGCGTGCCGAATGGTCGAGCCGCCTAGGAAGCAAGGTGCGTGCCGGAGTGGCGGCCGGGGCGACAAGTCGTTGCGGATGGTTTGCAAAGCATTATTGAGAAATGATTTGCGGCAGTTTGCCGGGCGTTCCATTGAACGCCGCTGGCAATGCTATAAGCCAGGCGCTAGCGGCAGATTCTGCGCGTCACGCCGTGCAGATTTTGCCGGTTGTGCAGGTTCTTGCCTGCCGGGCCATAGCTGCCATCCAGGCAGCAAGGTTTGAGCACGGCCGGTGTTGCGGCGCGTTTTTCGGCTGGGCGAGTTGCGGTCGCCGGGGCCTAAAGCCGATGAGATACCATCTGCGGCGCGGGGTACAGCGCGGCCGAAGAACCACCCCGTGTGCGGGGGGATGGCCGTGGCGTGACGGCAAGCCAGCCGTTAAAGTGGCCTCAAGCTGCCAACTTTCCACACCTTGTAACGCTGGCCGATTGCGGTATACTCCGAGTTTTGGCCAAAAATTGAGCGATCACACGACGGAAATACGTCCATGACCCAAGCATGCGAAGTCTGCGGTAAGTCGGTGCAGATGGGTAACTCGGTGACCACCCGCGGTAAGGCCAAATACCTGGGCGGTGTGGGTACCAAGATCACCGGCATCACCCGGCGCAAGTTCCGCCCCAACCTGCAGCGGGTGCGCGTGACGACCGCCAACGGCACCAACAAGCGGATGCGCGTCTGCACCCAGTGCCTGCGCAGCGGCGCGGTGACCCGCGTGGTCCGCAGCGCTCCGTTCCGCCTGCCGACCGACGCCATCAAGGCCAGCAAGTAACGGCCGCCTTCCAGCAGCCAACCGGCCTGCTGGCAGTTGAACAACGATGTTGCACCCGTCGGGTTGATCGCCCCCCGTCGGGCATCTTTCTCTATGCGCGGTCTGCTTGGCCGCCGCTGTAAGTGCTTGCGCCCGGCTTGCCCATTTTGGCAGGCCGCGGCCAGACTTCTCTGGACCCCGATTTGCTGCCTGGGTATTCTGCCGTCGTCTCGAGGCGAAAGCTCCACGTAGGGACCTGCGCGCAACTGCGCCGTGGATGGCTGCCGCCCGCCGGGTACAACCGCCAACCGCCAATTCTGGAAGCGAGCAGTCATGGAAGCGGCTCAGCGTCAGCGGAAGGGAATCATTCTGGCCGGAGGTTCAGGCACCCGGCTGTATCCGCTTACCCAGGTCGTCAGCAAACAACTGCTGCCGATCTACGATAAACCGATGATCTACTACCCGCTCAGCACCCTGATGCTGGCGGGCATCCGCGATATCCTGCTGATCAGCACGCCGTACGATCTGCCGCTGTTTGAGCGGTTGCTGGGCGATGGCTCGCAGTGGGGCATCTCGATCAGCTATGCCGAACAGCCTAGCCCCGATGGCCTGGCCCAGGCCTTCATCATCGGGGCCGATTTTGTCGGCGACGATCCTTCGTGCCTGATCCTGGGCGACAATATCTTCTATGGCCACGATCTGAGCCGGCAACTGCGGCAGGCATCGGCCAAGTCGTCCGGGGCGAGCGTCTTCGCCTACCACGTGCAAGACCCCGAACGCTACGGCGTGGTGGTCCTCGATAAGCTGGGCCGGCCGCTGGAAATTGAAGAAAAGCCGCTGCGGCCGCGCTCCAATTACGCCGTCACCGGGCTGTACTTCTACGACGAGCAGGTGGTCGATATCGCCCGCTCGCTGAAGCCTTCGCCCCGCGGCGAGCTCGAAATCACCGATGTGAACCGGGCCTACCTGGAACAGGGCACGCTCAACGTGCAGATCCTGGGGCGCGGCTGCGCCTGGCTGGATACGGGCACCCACGAATCGCTGCTGGACGCTTCGCAGTTCATCGGCGTGATCGAAACCCGCCAAGGCCAGAAGGTGTGCTGTCCCGAGGAAATCGCCTGGCGGATGGGCTACATCACCACCGAACAGGTTGAACGCATTGGGCACACGATGAGCAAGAACGGTTATGGCCGTTATCTGCTCGATTTGATTGCCCGCGAGAGCCCTGCCGTTCCCGGCCCGATGAAAGCCGCCGCTTAGTCGTACTTATAAGACAAGCGCTGGGAGCAGCGTGGATAGTACGTATGCTGCCGGGTTGAGTCGCTTGATAAGATTTTCAATATCAATCTAGCAGTATTGATCTATGGTGCCGACAGATTCTGTTGCTGCGTCTGATGCCCCGATTCTGCTGGTAGGTGGAAGCGGCCAGGTAGGTTGGGAGCTGCGTCAATGCTTGCCGCTGCTGGGACGTGTGGTGGTGGCGTCGCGGACGCCGCCGGCCGCCTTGCGCCGCCCGGAGTGGCAACCGATCGACCTGCTCAATGCCGACAGCATTCGTAGCGCCGTACGTGAGGTTCAGCCCAGGCTGATTGTCAATGCGGCCGCCTATACGGCGGTCGACCGGGCTGAAACCCAGGTGGAAATGGCCCATGCGGTGAACGGTACGGCGCCGGGCATCCTGGCCGAGGAAGCCGCCCGGCTCGGCGCGGCGCTGGTTCACTACTCGACCGATTACGTATTCGACGGCAGCAAGGAAACGCCCTGGACCGAGGACGATCGGCCCCGGCCACTGAACGTGTACGGCGAAACCAAGCTGGCCGGCGAGCAAGCCGTGACGGCCACGGAAGTGCCGCATCTGATTCTGCGGGTGTGCTGGGTGTACGGCCTGCAGGGTGCCAACTTTGTGAAGACGATGCTGCGGCTGGCCCAGACGCGGCCGGAGCTTTCGATTGTCGAAGACCAGGTGGGCTCGCCCACGTCGGCCCGCACCATCGCCACGACCACCGCATTGATCCTGGCCCAGGCAGGCCGCGACGTGGCCGGATACCTGCGCGAGCATGGCGGCATCTACCACCTGAGCTGCGCCGGCGAGACGTCATGGTTTGGGTTTGCCCGGCAGATCTTCGAGCATCGCCGGCAAGTGTGCCCTGCCGCGGCGGTGCCCAAGCTCAATGCAATTCCCAGCTCGGAGTATCCCACGCCGGCGGCACGGCCCAAGAATTCGCGGCTCGATACGCGGCGGCTGCGCGACCGGTTTGGGCTGCAATTGCCCCGCTGGGAGGATGCGCTGGCTCCGTGCCTCGACGTGCTGATGACCGAGGTGGCCGACGTGGCAGCCGCTGGCAACTCCAAGGCCGCGTAAGCACCGCCAACAGGTGACTCGGCACCAAGCTACTCAGAACAACGAAGTGTGACCGATCGCGACAGACTTAGCTGGATCGGCGCAACGACCGAATCGAACAGATTGCATTCAAGTAAGGAATACTTTGATGAAGGTCCTGGTGACAGGCGGGGCGGGTTTTATCGGTTCGGCCGTGGTCCGGCATCTGCTCGGTCGAGGCGATGCGGTGGTCAACGTCGATTGCCTCACGTACGCCGGCAACCTGGCCACACTCCAGAACGAGGCCAAGCACCCGGCTTATGCGTTCGAGCAGGTGGATATCTGCGACGCGGCGGGCATTCGCCGCGTGTTTGAGAAGCACCAGCCCGACGCCGTGATGCACCTGGCGGCCGAAAGCCACGTGGACCGTTCGATCGACGGCCCGGCGGCATTCATTCAGACCAACATCTTCGGCACGTACACCATGCTGGAGGAGTCGCGGCGGTACTGGGAGTCGCTGCCTCCGACGCGGCGCGACACTTTCCGCTTCCACCACGTTTCGACCGACGAGGTGTATGGCTCGCTCGGTGAGACCGGGCTGTTCACGGAAACCACCCCGTACGATCCCAGTAGCCCTTACTCGGCCAGCAAGGCATCGTCGGACCATTTGGTGCGGGCCTGGCATCGGACCTATCGGCTGCCGGTGCTAGTGACCAACTGCTCCAACAACTACGGGCCGTACCAGTACCCCGAGAAGCTGATTCCGCTGATGATCCTCAACGGCCTGGCTGGCCGTCCGCTGCCGGTTTATGGCACCGGCGCCAACGTGCGCGACTGGTTGTACGTGGACGATACGCCGAGGCTCTAGCCCTGGTGTTGCGTGAAGGCACGCCGGGCGAAACCTACAACATCGGCGGCTGGAACGAGCGGAAGAACATCGACGTGGTGCACACCATCTGCAAGCTGCTCGATGAACTGGCACCCGCGGAAGACGGCCGTCCGCACGCTCGGCTGATCACCTATGTTGCCGATCGGCCGGGCCACGATCACCGCTACGCGATCGACGCCAGCAAGATCGCGCGCGAGCTGGGCTGGCGGCCGCGCGAAACCTTTGAATCAGGCCTGCGCAAGACGGTGGCCTGGTACCTGGCCAACGGCGATTGGATTCGCCAGGTTCAGGCCGACCAGCAGCCCCAGCAGCGGCTGGGCCTCAAGACGCGCGTGGCCTGATAACCGCCGCGGCGCAAGCGCTCCTTCCTCCTTCGTTCATGCATGGCCATGCAAATTCACGAAACCGCAATTGACGGCGTGCTGTTGATCGAGCCCAAGGTGTTTGGCGATGCCCGCGGCTTCTTCATGGAACTGTGGAACCAGGAGCGGTATCAGGCGGCCGGCTTGAACGCCACGTTTGTGCAGGACAATCTCTCGCGCTCGCGGCAAGGCACGCTGCGCGGCCTGCACTATCAGAACCCCAATCCCCAGGGCAAGCTGGTCTACGTGCTGGAAGGCGAGGTGTTCGACGTGGCCGTGGACATCCGGCCCGACTCGCCGACCTTCGGCCGCTGGGTGGGCTACACGCTCTCGGCCGAGAATCGCCGGCAGCTTTATATTCCGCCGGGCTTGGCACACGGTTTCTGCGTTACGAGCGAAACCGCCCTGTTCGCTTACAAGTGCACCGACTTCTACCGGCCGGCTTACGAAGGCTCCATCGCCTGGGATGATCCGCAACTGGCCATCACCTGGCCGGTGAGCGAACCGCTGCTTTCGGACCGCGACTGCAATGCCCCGCGGCTGTGCGAGGTGCCGCGGGAACGGTTGAGCGTCCCACAGGCGGCCCCAGCCGGCGCCATCGCCGCGCCGCATATTGGCCGCACGGCGGGTCAGCGGCAGAGCCAATAAGCGGGACGGGCATTCCCAAAAACGGCGACGCCTGGGCGTAACCAATTCTGGCTACTCCTTGGCCGCGACATGCTTACGGTGCGGCGGCTGCAGCAGTTTCTTTGAAACCTACGGCGCACCCGTCTAAGATAGTCCTTGTGAGGGATTGTGCCCGCCTCTCCCGCCGCACCGCCGGCGAACCCGCCTCGCCGCTTGCCGTAAAGGTCACGCCGATGGTCAAGCCGCTTGCCCACCGCACTCGTCAGGCGTTGACCGCGATCCTGGTTGCCGGTTTTCTCGCGGCAGCCTGGGGATGTAGCGAGAGCCAGCCGATCCAGCAGCAGGTGGCCGCCAGCAACGGCACCGAACCTGCGCAACTCCCCGAACCGCCCAAACCTCAGAGCCCTCCGCCGGTCGATTGGGATGCCCGGCTCGATGACGCCCAGGCAAAGCTCCAGGCCGACGAGTTGGACGCCGCCCGGAATCTCTTGGGAGAGATTGAGCAAGCGGGCGAAGCGCTCAGCGAGCCGCAACGGCAGCGGCTTACCGGTTTGCAAGGAACCCTGGCCGAGCAACTGCGGATCGGCAACGACCAGCGGCGCGAAAAGCTACTGACCGAAGCGCAGCAGCAGCTCCAAAAAGGCGATCTGGAAGCAGCCACCCGGGCCTTAGACGACGTGCTGGCCGCGGTGCCCAGCCAGCAGCAGCGCGAACGGGCTGGCGAACTGCTCCAGTCGATTGAAGCCACCCGTCGCACGCGGCGTGAACTGATGACTCAGATGCGGCTATTAGAAGGCAACGACCGCGCCAACGTGCGGGCCGCGCGGAGCCGGCTGTTGGCCGATGCCGACGTGGCGCTGCCCATGCTGCTCGATGCCCTGCACAGCGACAATCCTGTGCTGGTGGCCAACGTGCTGGAAGTCTTGCGGGTATTCAACGATCCGCAGCGCGTGGTGCCGGCGATGGTCAGCGTGCTGGAAAACCCGGCCCAGGCTGAGGTCTGGCCGGCGGCCATCCGCGAGATCGAGCGGCTCAGCTATCCCGGTGCTGGGCCTCGGCTGCTCGCGCTGGTTCGGCAGATTCAACCGTTGGCGATGGCGCGAGCCGCCGCCCGAGGCTGCCTCTGCGGGGTTGCTCCGGCGGCCCTGCATCTGGCCGGCATCCTTCCCTGCCAGCAAGTGGCGGTGCTCGATGCGCTCTCCGTTTGCAACGATCCCCCGCAGGAAACGCTGCTAGAACTGTTGCCGCTGGTGTATCGCGATGGCCCATGGCTGGCCGCGGCACTGCGAGCGATCAACCGCGCGGTGCTGGAGCACAACCAGACCGACTTGGCGGCCCTGCGTAACTTGCCAGACGATACCGACCTGGAAACAGCTCAGCAGTTGGCTGAGTTGCCGCAGCGGCTCGAGCAGATCATCACCGCGGCTGGTGACGGACCCAGCCCACAGCGCGACGCGGCGTTAACCCTCGCCATCATCACCCGGCAGATCGAAGCTGCCCCGCTGCCGGTGGTCGCCGTTGCCCGGCATAGTTACAGCAGCGAGGAAGCCCCGGCTTTGGCCGCCGTCGATGGGCAATGGAACGTGATCGACGTCAAATATATGTGGCAGTACCCGGCGGGCAAGCGACCGCTGATCGTGCTGGACCTGGGCGAGGTTCGCACCGTGGCGGCCGTCCGCATCTGGAACTACAACGTGCCGGGCCAGACCCATCGCGGCTGGAAGGACGTCGATATCTTCGTGAGCGAGACGCAATCACTGCTGACACCGGTAGCACATGGGCTGGTGCCGCCGGCTCCGGGCCGGGTGGACGTGGGTGACTACAGCACCACGCTGAGCGTGCCGTTCGTGCGCGGCCGGTACGTGAAGATCGAGCCGCGCAGCGTCTGGCGCGACGACGGCGCGGCCGGCGTGACCGAGATCCAAGTGCTGGGCTTTTGACGCGGATTGCGACCCATCGCCCGCCCAGCATGCATGCGCCGCAGGGTAGCGAGCCGATGTAGGCGTATGCGCGGAAAGTATCTACACTCTGGCCGGCGTTTCTCCCCTCTTGTTCCGCTGAAAGCGGCACTGTTATGGAAAGCCTGCACGTCGATTGCGTGATCTTTGGCGGCGGAATCAGCGGCTTGTGGCTGCTCGATGTGCTGCGGCACCGCGGCTACTCCGCCGTTCTGGTGGAAGCCCATGCCCTGGGGACCGGGCAAACCGTGGCGTCGCAGGGCATTCTCCACAGTGGGCTGAAATACTCGCTGCGCGGGATTCTCAGCGCCTCGGCCCGCGAAGCACGCGAGATGCCGGTCATCTGGCGGCAATGTTTGCAGGGCAAGTCATTGCCTAGCCTGACCGAAACCGAGATTCGCTCCGAGAACTTCTACCTGTGGGGCACCGATTCGGCGTCCTCGCAACTGGCGCTGGTGGGAGCCAGCCTGGGTTTGAAGGTTACGCCGCGCAAGGTCGATGGGGCCGATCGCCCTGCCCTGCTGCAAACCTGCCCCGGCTCGGTCTACCGCGTCGATGAGCAGGTGATCTCGCCGGCTTCGCTGCTGGCCAACTTTGCCAGCCGCAACCGCGAGGCGATCATCAAAGTGGACCCTGCGGCCGTGGCGTTTGAGCCCGCCAGCTCGGGCGGCCAGACGGTGGTGGTTGAAGCCCAGGGTCGCAAGGTGGCCATCACAGCCCGGTGGATCGTGCTCACCGCCGGCACCGGCAACCAGCAGCTTCGCGAGCAGCTAGGGCTGCGCGGCCGCAGCATGCAGCGGCGTCCGCTGCACATGGTGCTGGTACGGGGCCGTTCGCTGCCGCTGTTCTATGGACATTGCATCGACGGCAACATCACCCGCGTATCGATCACCTCGGCCGTGGATTCCACCGGCACCGTGGTTTGGCAGGTGGGCGGCCAGGTCGCCGAGTCGGGTGTGGCTTGGAGCCCTGAAGAAGTGATCCGCCACACCCAGGCCGAGTTCGCCCAGGTTCTGCCGGAACTGGACCTGAGCGATACCCAGTGGGCAACCTATCGCGTGGATCGGGCTGAAGGCGCCACCACGCTGGGGCGCCGCCCGTCCTCGTTCCGGCTGCTGCAAGACGGCAACGTGCTGACGGCCTGGCCGACGAAGCTCGTCCTCGCACCGCAACTGGCCGAAGCCATTCTGAAACACGTGACCGCGCAAACGCCGGTGTCAAAGCCAAACCTGGCCGCTTTGGAAGGCATGCCGCGTCCGGAAGTGGCCAGCCCTCCCTGGGAACAGGTGGCCGCGTGGCAAGCCGCTTCGCCTGCCGATGGCCGGGACCGCGCCTCGATTCGCCGCCCCGCTTAACAGAAGACGCCTGACATGCGACACAGTGTGCTTGGAAACACGGGGCTAGCGGTCAGCCGCTTGGGGTTCGGCGCGTTCAAGATCGGCCGCAACCAGAAGATCAAATACGAGCAGAGTTACGAACTGCCCGACGATGCCACCGTGGCCCACCTGCTCAACACGATTATCGATTGGGGCATCAACTACATCGATACCGCGCCGGCATACGGCATCAGCGAACAACGGATTGGCCAGACGATCGGCCATCGCCGCGAGGAGTTCGTCATCTCCACCAAGGTGGGCGAACGCTTCGAGGACGGTATCTCATACTATGAGTTCGACCGCCAATCGGTGGAAACGAGCCTGGCCAATAGCCTGAAGAACCTGCGGACCGATGTGCTCGATATTGTGTTCATTCATGCCCCGGCGGACGACGTGCGGGTGCTGACCGAAACGCCGGTCGTCGAGGTGCTCCAGGAGCAGAAGGCCGCCGGCACGATTCGAGCCATTGGCTTTTCCGGCAAGACGGTCGAGGCCGCGCAGCTCGCGCTCGCGTGGGCCGACGTGCTGATGGTCGAGTACCATCTCAACGATACGTCGCACCGGCCGATCATCGAGCAAGCCGGGCAGCGCGGGATCGGCGTGGTGGTCAAAAAGGGCCTGGCCGCTGGCCGGCTGTCGCCCGAGGAAGCCATCCCCTTTGTGCTGAACACGCCGGGCGTCAACAGCCTGGTGATTGGCGGCTTGAGCCTGGCACATATCGAGGCCAACCTACGGCTGGTGCCGGGGGTGGCAGCGCCCTCGCCGCTCAATCGCTAACGAGCAGGCACGCCCGCGACGTTTGGGGGCTCTGTCGGCCCCTTGCG
>Ga0180216_1001331_pt1 | contig 22403 bp, 16 predicted proteins | sample eDN3rd37CBELigMG_FD_128879 | JGI IMG/M metagenome (GOLD analysis project Ga0180216, IMG submission 128879) | Enriched Miracle-Growth compost microbial communities from Emeryville, California, USA - eDNA 3rd pass 37_C BE-Lig MG (version 2)... ...
GACGCTGCAGTCGTTCATCCCCGGGACCGGGATCCCGGGTGGTGGTGGCAGCACGGTCTTCTAGTCCGGTAAGATAGGAGGTCGGCGTCGCGTCGCCGGTGTGACTGCGCTGGCGACGCGACGTCGTCTACACCTGCGGCGACGACCACGCCCCAGGGGAGTACACCCCGCCTACGCTGCAGGTATCGAGCAGCCGTAATCGGTATGATTCGTTCCCGCCCGTGCGTCAAACCCTCGCCGGTGGCGCCGGATCGGTGTTATAATGGTCGGAATACCACTTCTGCTGCGCCGGCGGCGCGCTAGCTCCACATAGGCGGTGGCGATGATCTCCGTATCGAAATCCCCGATTCTGCTCGGATTTGCCATAACGCAGCACTGCAACCTGCGTTGTCCACACTGCATCCGCGACGATGTGACGACGGTGCAGGAGCTCGAGCTGGATCTGATGGCGCGGGTGATAGACGATGCGCGGGATCTCTTCGGCGACGTGATCGTGAGCCTGACGGGTGGCGAGCCGTTGATCCACCGGCAGTTCAAGGAGATGGTGGAGCTCTTCGCGGATCGAGGGGTGCCGTATCGTTTCGTGAGCAACGGTTGGCACCTCAAGCGGATCATCCCGTTGCTGGAGCGCTACCGTCCCGAGTCGGTGCGGCTCTCTCTCTCAGGGGCGAGCGAGGAGATCCACGACGCGGAGCGGGGTAGAGGCAGCTTCCGTCGGGTGTTGCTCTCGATGGCGCTCCTGACGAGCCGTCAGATCCCGGCCTCGCTATCGATCGTGATCGACCGCCGCGACCGGCACCAGATCAGGGAGGTCGCGGATCTGGCCGAGGCGCTGGGTTGTGTGCGCCTGCACTACATACTGCCGCAACCGGTGATCGGGAGTCTGGAGCGGAACACCGATCTGGACCCCGAGGAGTGGCGGGAGGTGGTGGCGGAGGTGCAGGAGCTGGCGTCCGAGCCGGGGCGCCGGACGGTGCTGCAGCTGGATTATGGCGCGCCGCTGGAGGAAGAGATCCTCTGCGACACCTTCGAGTTGAAGCGGATCTACGTGGACTCCTACGGTCGGCTCTCGACCTGCTGCCAGTTGAGCGAGTACGGGTTCAACGAGACGGATGTGGTGGCGGACCTGCACGAGGTCTCGCTGAAGGAGGCGTGGCCGCTCTATGTGGAGCGGCTGCGGGCGCAGCGGGAGGCGAGCGCGCGGCCGGCGGATGGGGGAGATGAGTTCGATGCGCTGCCCTGTATCCGCTGCGCGCGTGTGTGCGGGAAGATGGAGTGGGTCAAGCGCTACCCCGGGACCCGCTGGGCGGGTGCGGCGCTCCCGCCGGGGCGGGCCAGGGCGCCCTTCGCCAACGGGATGGGACCGCTCGTCAAGCTGACGATCTGACCGCTGGCGCGTGCCGCGACTGGTGGCGGGCGGCGGGGAATTTGCAATGCATGGGGCCGGCTTTCGCCGGCTCTTTGCATTGGCCCTGGTCAGAAAGGCGTACTATGCCTGAAGATCCCACTCAGCCCGTGCTGACGGAGGAGGAGATACCGGACCAGCTCCCGATCTTGCCACTCTCCGGGGCGGTCCTATTTCCTCAGGTATTGGTCCCGCTGGTAATCACCGAACCGTCGATGGTGGATCTCCTGAACCGTGCCTTGGGCGGTGCGCGGCAGGTCGCGCTGGTCACGGTCAGGCCGGGGCGGAGCGCGGATGAGAGCGACGCCGCCGACCCACCCTTCTACGACGTCGGCACCCTCGGTGTGATCCTGCAGCACGGCGAACTGCCGGGCGGCGCGCTGCGCCTCTTGATCCACGGTCGCGGTCGTCTGCGGGTGCGGGGGTGCGCGCGCAACGGCGAGCACTGGTACGCGGACGTGGTGCGGATCGACGCCCCGAAGGAGGAGGGCGCCAGGCTGCAGGCGCTGCACCGGATAGTCCTGGGCCAGTTCCTCGAGCTCCTGGCGGCGCTGCCCCAGGCCGGAGAGGAGCTGCGCGAGCTCCTGGTACAGATACGGGACCCCGGCCAGCTCGCCGACTTCATCTGCGCCCACCTCAATCTGGAGGTCGAGCGGAAGCAGGAGCTACTCGAGGAGGTCAGCGTCGTACGGCGGTTGGAGCAGCTGGCCAGGATCCTGAACGAGGAGCAGAAGCTCCTGGAGTACGGGACGCAGATCCAGCAGAAGCTGAAGGACGAGGTCGAGAAGACGCAGCGCGAGTTCTGGCTGCGCGAGCAGCTCAGGATCATCCAGGAGGAGCTGGGGGAGGAGGAGAGCGACGTCGTCCAGCTGAGGCAGCAGATCGAGGCGGCCGGTCTCCCACAGCACGCCCGCGAGCAGGCCGACCGGGAGCTGCGTCGCCTGGATCGGACGCTGCCGCAGGCGCCGGACTACCATATCATCCGCACCTACCTCGAGTGGATGGCGGCGCTCCCCTGGTCGCGAGCGGCGCAGGGGGAGATCGATCTGAAGCGGGCGCGCGAGATCCTGGACCGGGATCATTACGGGCGGGAGGAGGTCAAGGAGCGGATCGTCGAGTACCTGGCGGTACGGAAGCTGAACCCGGAGCTCCACGGCCCGATCCTCTGCTTCGTCGGTCCGCCGGGGGTGGGGAAGACCTCGCTGGGCCAGAGTATCGCCGACGCGATGGGTCGCTCTTTCACCAGGGTCTCGTTGGGGGGGATCCGGGACGAAGCCGAGATCCGGGGGCATCGGCGTACCTACATCGGGGCGCTCCCCGGGCGGATCCTGCGGGGGCTACGGCAGGTCGGCGAACGGAACCCGGTCTTCGTCCTGGACGAGATCGACAAGATCGGCCAGGACTTCCGCGGCGACCCCTCGGCGGCGCTCCTCGAGGTCCTCGACCCGGCGCAGAACCACTCCTTCTCGGACCACTACCTCGAGGTGGCGTTCGACCTCTCGCAGGTGACCTTCATCGCGACCGCCAATACGCTGCAGACGGTGCCTCCGGCGTTGCAGGACCGGCTGGAGGTGATCGAGTTGCAGGGGTATACCGCGCTCGAGAAGAAGGAGATCGCCCGGCGGCACCTCATCCCCCGGCAGCTGCAGCAGGCGGGGCTCCCCGAGGGGGCGGTGTCGATCGAAGATGCGACACTCGAGCGGCTGATCGGCGAGTATACGAGGGAGGCGGGGGTGCGCGAGCTGGAGCGGCAGATCGCGCGGCTGCTGCGGCGGGTCGCGCTCCAGCGGGTGGAGGCGGAGAGCGGCGGCGGTGGGGTGCCCGACGTCGTCCGCGAAGCCGACACCGTGGGTGGCACGGGCGACGAGGGCGCCGACGCCGCGCCGGCGCCGCCGGTCGGCCAGGTCGAGCCAGTCACGATCCGGGTGGAGGATCTGGCGGATTATCTCGGGAAACCGCGCTATACGCACGAGCTCGCCGGGCGCCGTGACGAGGTCGGTACGGCAACGGCCCTGGCGTACTCGCCCGAAGGGGGGCAGATTCTCTTCATCGAGGCAGTCACCCTCCCGGGCGAGGGCGAGATCAGGCTGACCGGCCAACTGGGCGATGTCATGAAGGAGTCGGCGCAGGCGGCGCTCAGCTACGTCGAATCGCACGCCGCGGCGCTTGGGATCGGGAGCGGTGCCTTCTCCGACCGGGATGTCCATGTCCACGTCCCGGTGGGCGCCACGCCGAAGGACGGGCCCTCGGCCGGGGTCGCGCTGGTCGTCGCGCTGGCGTCGCTCTTCTCCGGGCGGGCGGTGCGCCGCGACGTCGCCATGACCGGCGAGATCACGCTGCGCGGCCACGTCTTGCCGGTCGGGGGTACGAAGGAGAAGCTGATCGCGGCGGCGCAGGCGGGGATCAAGACCGTCTTGCTCCCGCGGCGGAACGAGGCGGACCTGGATGAGGTACCGCAAGAGATGAGGGAGCAGTTGAATTTCATCTTGATAGACGACGTGAGCGAAGCATTGAAACATGCCTTGAGACCGGAGCCCGGCCGGGAAGTGCCGGAGACGGGGCTGGCTGGTACCTGAGGGGGTAACGAAGGATGAGCAACGCCATCTTCGACGAGGAGATACTCGACCGCCTACGCGCGCAGTATCCGCGTTACCACCCGACCGCCTATCTCTTCGTCCTGGCCGCGCTGCATCACGTGATCGAGCAGCTCCCGGCGCCGCGCCACATCAGTGGCCGCGAGCTGGCGGAGGGGGTTCGTGACCTGGCGCTGGAGCGGTTCGGCCCGATGTCGCGCACCGTCCTGGAGCACTGGGGGATCAGCTCGACGCGGGACCTGGGCGACATCGTCTTCGCGCTGGTGGATTGCGGGATCCTGCTCCGGCAGGAGGACGACACGATCGAGGACTTCGAGGACGTCTTCGATTTCGAGGAGGTATTCGAGACGAGCTACCCGTGGGGCGCCGACCTGCGCGACGGTTGAAGAGGTATCCCGCATTGCGCACGGGGAACGGCGCCGCGCCGACCACCGAGGGCCGCCCCGGCCGGTGTCCTCACCATCCCCCCTGAGCCGCAGGTGAAGGCATGGCACGATCACTGGTGCTAGGCAACGGCCGTTTCCTGATAAACTTCGACGAGTTCTACCGCATCCGCGACATCTACTATCCGCGCATCGGTATAGAGAACCACACCGGCGGCCACGTCTTCCGTTTCGGGGTCTGGGCGGACGGCGCGACGCACTGGGTGGACGAGCAGTGGGAGCGGGAGATAGCGTACGAGCCCGGGACGCTGGTGGGTGCGACGGTGCTGCGCCACCGGGGGCTCGGGCTCGAGATCCACTGCCGCGACGCCGTCGACTTCGAGGCCGACATCTTCTGCCGCGAGCTGCGCATCCGCGACCTGCGCGGGAGCTCGCGGACGATCCGCCTCTTCCTGCACCACGACTTCAACATCTCGGGGAGCGACGTCGGCGACACCGCCCTCTACGACCCCGAGCTCGACGTCGTCATCCACTACAAACGCGATCGCTACTTCATGATCGGGGGCGGCACGGCGCCGGAGTACCGCCTCTCGCGATTCGCCACGGGGAAGAAGCACGTCAACGGGGCGGAGGGGACCTGGCGTGATGCCGAAGGGGATGGGTGGCTGAGCGGGAACCCGATCGCGCAGGGTGCGGTCGATTCGACGGTCGCGCTGGCGGTCGAGCTTCCGGCCGAGGGGGAGGCGGTCACGTACTACTGGCTGGCGGCCGGGGAGCGTTACAGCGACCTCGTCGACTACGGCGCGCTCCTGCACGAGGGCGGCCCCGCGGCGCTGATCGACCGGACCGCCGCCTACTGGCGTCTCTGGGTGGAGACCCACGACCTGCACCCCGAGGCCGGGCTCTCGGAGCGGATGATCTCCCTCTACAAGACGAGCCTCCTCGTGATGCGCACCCACGTCGACGAGGGGGGCGCGATCATCGCCGCGACCGATTCTGACATTACGCAGTTCGCGCGGGACACCTACAGCTACATGTGGCCTCGTGACGGGGCGCTGGTAGCCGACGCCTTCGACCGCGCCGGCTACCCCTCGCTCGCGCAGCGCTTCTTCGACTTCGCCGCGCGGCTCCTCAAGCGCGAGGGGTACTTCCTGCACAAGTACCACCCGGACCGGTCGCTGGCCTCGTCGTGGCACCCCTGGGTCGACGCCGCGGGGCGGAAGGTGCTCCCGATCCAGGAGGACGAGACCGCGCTCGTCCTCTGGGCGCTCTGGCGCCACTTCGAGCGCTATCGCGGGGTGGAGGAGGTGCAGCCGCTCTACCGGACCCTGATCGTCCCGGCCGCCGAGTTCCTGTCCTCCTACCGCGACCCGGAGACCGGGCTCCCGCTCCCCTCGTGGGACCTCTGGGAGGAGCGCCGCGGGGTGATGACCTTCACCGCCGCGACGGTCTGGGCGGGGCTGGATGCCGGCGCCCGTTTCGCGACCTCGTTCGGCGACTCCGAGCTGGCCGAGCGGTACGCGACGGCGGCCGCGGAGGTGCGGGCCGCGATCCTCGAGCACCTCTGGGACGAGGCGACCGGGCGATTCCTGCGGCTGTACCTCCCGCCGGGCGAGGCCGGGGGCGAGGCGGTGCGGGACAGCACCCCGGACAGCTCGCTCTTCGGCTTGCATTTCTTGGGTTTACTGGATCCCGACGACCCCAAGTTGGTCGCCACGCTGGAGACGGTCCGGACAGCTCTCTGGGTGCGAACCGAGGTGGGTGGACTGGCACGGTACAGCGGAGATTATTATCATGCAGTCACGCACGATTGGGAGCGGGTGCCGGGGAACCCCTGGTTCATCGCCCAGTGTTGGCTGGCGAGCTGGCAGATAGCGCGCGCCGAGACCACCGAGGAGCTCGCCGAGGCGATGAAGCCGCTCGAGTGGGTGACGGCGCACGCGACGTCCGCGGGGCTCTTCCCGGAGCAGGTTCACCCCTATTCCGGGATGCCGCTCTCGGTCACACCGCTCACCTGGAGCCACGCCGAGTTCGTGGCGACCGTGCGGGATTATCTGGCGCGTGCCGCGTCGTTCGAGATCTGCCCGAGCTGCGGCAATCGGCGCGGACCGCTGGAACGTGGATTGCACGTGGTCTAAACGTAATTGGTGCAGGGGCAAGGCCGGTCGTACGGCAGCCCCGCGAACACTGTCGAGGGGAGGGGTCGCAAGATGGCGGAAGAGAGGGGTTACCCGCAGTGTCGCAAGTGCGACGTAGGGAACATGCTCCCGCTCTCTGATTACGGTCGGGATGGAGCCCCGATCACCTTCAAGGCCTGGGTCTGTTCCAATCCGGAGTGCGGTTTCAATATCCGGATCGACAACGGCGAGATCAGCTTCGGCCGCACCATCAGCCAGAGCTACAAGTAGACCGCTTCGCCCCGGGGCTGGGGAGGAGTCGTTAGTTGAGCGAACGCGACGTCGTCTTCGGCCGCGACGGCATCCCGGTCCTGACCGCAGCCGAGGCAGCGGCACAGGATCGCCACGCCCGGGAACAGGGTGGGGTGCCGGAGCGTGTCCTCATGGAGAACGCCGGTCGGTCGGCCGCTCTGGTCGTCGACCGGCTCTATCCGACCGGACGGGTCGTCGCGTTGGTGGGGAGCGGCAACAACGGAGGGGATGGTCTGGTCCTGCTCAGGACCTTGCGCAGCTGGGGGAGGGAGGTGGCGTACGTACCCGTGGGTACGCGCCCCCCTGACCCGGCGCTGGCGCACGGCTTCGAGATCCCCGCGCTGGCTCCCACGCCTACGGATCCCGACGCGCTCGCCGGGGTCCTGGGCGGCGCCGAGCTCTTGATCGACGCACTCCTCGGCACCGGGGCGAGCGGTGCGCCGCGCGAGCCGATGGCGTCGGTGATCCGGGCGGTCAACGCGAGTGGCCGGCCGGTCGTCGCGCTCGACCTGCCGTCGGGGGTCGATGCGACCACGGGGCAGGTCCCGGGCGAGGCGGTGCGGGCGGATTGTACGGTAACGTTCGGGTGGCCCAAGCAGGGGTTGCTCTTCCACCCCGCGCGCTCGTACTGCGGGCGGCTGCTCGCGGTCGAGATCGGCTTCCCGCCGCTGGCCGACACCGGCGCGGAGGGTGCTTCGGTTCCGGGGGGTGGGCGTGTGTTCCCTGGCGCGGAACTGATCACCCCCGGGTGGGCGCGGGCGCGGCTGCCGAGGCGGCCGCCGACGGCGCACAAGGGGAGCGCGGGGCGAGTGCTGGTGGTGGCGGGGCGGGAGGGGATGGCGGGGGCGGCGCTGATCGCCGCGGAGGCGGCGCTCCGTGCGGGGGCGGGTTACGTCTGGCTGGCGTCGGCGCCGGGGAACCGGGTGCCGCTGCAGACGGCGCTCCCGGACGCGATCTTCGTCGACTACACCGACCGGCGCGCGCTGGCCGCGGTGGCCGAACAGGCCGCGGCGGTGCTGCTCGGCCCGGGGCTCGGGGTAGACGACGTCGCCCGCGAGCTCCTCGAGTACGTCCTGGCCGCGACGCCGGGGAAGCCCACGTTGCTCGATGCCGATGCGCTCAGTCTGGTCGCGAGCGACGCCGAGTTGCTCGAGCGAGCGGTTGCCGGACGGGAGCTGGTGCTCACGCCGCACCCGGGTGAGATGCGGCGGCTGACCGGGCTCGGGGTCGACGCGATCGTGGCCGACCCGGTCGGGGTGGCGCGGGAGTATGCGCGGAGCCGGGGGTGCGTCGTCGTCCTCAAGGGGATGCCGTCGGTGGTGGCGGCGCCGGGGGCGCCGGTATTGATCAACACGGTCGGCTCGTCGGACCTGGCGCGGGCGGGGATGGGTGACCAGCTCGCGGGGGTGATCGCCGCGCAGTTGGCGGCGGGGTCGGTGGGGGGAGCGGAGCGTGGGTCGCTCGGCCGGACCGCGGCGGGGCTGGGGCTCTTCTACTCCGGCCGCGCGGCGGCGCTGGCGGGGCTGGGCCGGTCGCTCGGCCCGCGGGACGTTTCGGCGCAGCTGAGCCGGGCGTTCGTGGATCCGGGGGCGACCGCATCGCCCCTCGGGTTGCCGTTCATCACCTTCGACCAGTCGCCGCGGTGGTGAAGCAGGAGCCGCTCGGACCGGGGATCGAGTTCGACCTGATCCGTCGTTTCCTGGCCGGGGGCGCGCCCCCCGGGCCGGCGGTGGAGCTGGGGGCGGGGGACGACTGCGCGGTCGTGGCCGCGCCACGGATAGCGCTGAGTGTCGATCTCTCGCTGGAGGGGGTGCACTTCCGCCGGGAGTGGCTCGCGCCGGAGGAGATCGGCTATCGCGCGGCGATGGCGGCGTTGAGCGATCTGGCGGCGATGGCGGCCGCGCCGCTCGGGGTGCTGGCCGCGCTCGGGGTGCCGAGCGGCGACCTGCCGGAGACGGCGGCGGCGATCATGGCCGGGGTGCGGCGGGCGGTCGAGGAGTGCGGGGGGGCGCTCCTCGGCGGGGATCTCGTCCGGTCGTTGGGCGGGGTGGTCCTGGACATCGTGGCGCTCGGGTCGGCGGAGGGGGTGGTGCGGCGGGCGGGGGCGGTGCCGGGGGACGAGCTCTGGGTGACCGGCGAGCTGGGTGGCGCCGCGGCGGCGGTCCGTGCCTGGCTCGCGGGGGAGGAGCCGTCTTCCGTGGCGCGGGAGGCGTTCGTTCGTCCTCGCGCGCGGATAGCGGAGGCGCGGTGGTTGGCCGAGGCGGGGGTACTGCACGCGATGCTGGACCTCTCGGACGGGCTGGCCGGCGACCTCCAGCATCTGGCGGCGGCGAGCGGGGTCGCGCTGGTGGTCGAGGAGGCGGCGGTCCCGGTGCACGGCGCGGCGGCCGCGACCGGGGTGGGGTTGGAGCTGGCGTTGAGCGGGGGGGAGGACTACGAACTCTGCTTCGCCGCGCCGGCGGGGGTGGTGGAGGGGATGATAGAAGGGTTCGCCGCCGAGTTCGGTGTCCGGCTCCACCGCGTCGGTTCGGTCGTGGCGGGTGGGGGGGAGGTGGGGGGCGTGCGGCTGGAGGTGGGGCAGGTAGGGTTCCTGCGCCGGGACGGACGCGTCGAGCTCCTCCAGAGCAGCGGTTTCCAGCATTTTCGAGGGAGCTGAGTGCCGGCCCGGCCGGTACCGGCTCCAATGTGCGTTCGTGGGCCATGATTCGGACAATCTGGACATATATCAACATCGTCATCTCGGTCCTCCTCATCGGCGGTTGGGTGGTCCTCCTCTCGCTCTTCGGGGTGCGCAATCTCCGGATCTACGATTGGGCGACGAGGGACTGGTCGCGTTGGATCCTCTGGGCGGCCGGGGTCCGGGTCCGGGTCGAGGGGGCGGAGAACATCGAGCTCGAGGAGCCGCAGATCTTCGCGTCGAACCACGTCTCCTGGTTCGACGTCTGGGCGCTGGCGGCGATGATCCCGAAGCGTAACCGGTTCGTCGCCAAGAAGGAGCTGGAGAAGATCCCGCTCTTCGGCCGGGCCTGGAAGACCGCGGGGCACATCTCGGTGGACCGCGGCGACCGTGCTTCGGCGATCAAGTCGTTGCAGGAGGCCGGGGAGCGGCTGCACCGCGACAACATCTCGGTCGTCATCTTCCCGGAGGGGACCCGCTCCCGGACGGGGAAGCTAGGCGAGTTCAAGAAGGGCGCCTTCATGCTGGCGCTGCACACCGGGGTCGACATCGTGCCGGTGGCGGTGCTCGGGACCCGGAAGATCATGCCGGCGGATAGCTGGCGTATTAGGCGAGGCGAGATTATCCTTCGCTTCGGCGAGCCGATCCGGACCGCGGATTACACGGTCGAGCAGCGGAACGAGCTGATCGCCGAGGTGCGGGGCCGGATCGAGGCGCTACTCGGCGCACCGGTCGAGTCGGGAGGTAGGGAGTAGGGGATAATCCAGCCGTGGCGGCGTGTGCTCCCCTTGCCGGGGATCCGGCCGCGGCGCGAGATCGGTTCTCGGGTGGCCGGTTCAGGCGACCGAGGGCCGGGGTACTGCAAACCGAAAAACCGATACCGAGAGGGATGGATTGATGTCTGTCATTTCATTGATCACCGCCCGGGAGATCATCGACTCGCGTGGCAACCCGACCGTGGAGGCGGAGGTCTTCCTGGAGAGCGGTGCCCATGGCCAGGCCGCGGTGCCGAGCGGCGCGTCGACTGGTGAGTTCGAGGCTATCGAGCTGCGGGATGGCGATCCGGCGCGCTACAACGGGAAGGGTGTCCTCAAGGCGGTCGAGAACGTCAACGAAGAGATCGCCCCGGAGCTGATCGGGCTCGACGCGACCGACCAGGTCCTGATCGACCGGACGATGATCGAGCTGGACGGGACGCCGAACAAGTCGCGGCTCGGCGCGAACGCGATCCTGGCGGTCTCGCTGGCGGTGGCCCGGGCGGCGGCGCAGTACTCCGAGCTCCCCCTCTATCGCTACCTCGGCGGCCCGCACGCCAACCTGCTCCCGGTCCCGCTGATGAACATCCTCAACGGCGGGGCGCACGCGGCGAACAACGTCGACCTGCAGGAGTTCATGATCGCCCCGGTCGGCGCGGAGAACTTCCCGGAGGCGCTCCGGATGGGGGTCGAGGTCTTCCACAGCCTCAAGTCGGTCCTCAACAAGCGCGGTAAGAGCACCGCGGTCGGCGACGAGGGTGGCTTCGCCCCCGACCTCGGCTCGAACGAGGAGGCGATCGAGGTGATCCTCGAGGCGATCGAGAAGGCGAAGTACGAGGTCGGCAAGGACGTCGTCCTCGCGCTCGACGCCGCGGCGAGCGAGCTCTACCGCGACGGCGCCTACGTCTTCCACAAGTCGACCGGCGCCCGCAAGAGCAGCGACGAGATGATCGAATTCTGGAGCGAGTGGATCGAGAAGTACCCGATCGCCTCGATCGAGGACGCCCTCGACGAGAACGACTGGGAGGGTTGGCGCAAGCTGACCGCCGCGATCGGCGACAAGGTCCAGCTCGTCGGCGACGACCTCTTCGTCACCAACACCGAGCACCTCGCCCGCGGGATCCGCGAGGGCGCGGCGAACGCGATCCTGATCAAGGTCAACCAGATCGGGACGCTGACCGAGACGCTGGAGGCGATCGAGCTCGCGCGGCGCAACCGCTACCGCTACATCATCAGCCACCGCTCGGGCGAGACCGAGGACACCTTCATCGCCGACCTCGCCGTCGCGACCCGGAGCGGCCAGATCAAGACCGGTAGCGCGAGCCGCACCGATCGTATCGCCAAGTACAACCAGCTCCTCCGCATCCACGAGGAGCTGGACGGGACCGCGGAGTACCTCGGTCGCGAGGTCTGGTGAAACGACGCCACATCCTACCGATCGTGGCGATAGCCGCCGCCGGCTACTTCGCCCTCTTCGGTGGCGACTACGGCTTCTTCGCGCTCCGCGAGCTGGAACGGCAGCGCGAGCGCGAAGAGGCCGCCGTCGAGGCGCTGCGCGCGGAGGTCGATGCCCTCCGCGCCCGCCAGGACTCGCTCGAGCACGACCCCGCCACGATCGAACGGATCGCTCGTGAACGCTACGGGATGATCCGCCCGGGCGAGCGGCTCTACCGGTTCACGGATTGCCGGCCGAGCGGCTCTGGCGAAGCCGGTGCGGCCGCCCAGGGCGAGGCGGTCGGGTGCGAGGTAGAAGGCCAGCGCCCCAGCGAGCGGGGAAGTTGACAAGGACGGCTTTATCGGCTAATTTTCAGTGCTCCGGCCCGGTCGGTTCTCGGTGGCGAGAAGGGGCGGGCGGTACGGCCCAGAGTAGCTCAGCCGGTCAGAGCGCACGACTCATAATCGTGAGGTCGGGAGTTCGAGTCTCCCCTCTGGGACTATAATGATATCGGCTCGATGGTGTCAGATATTCGCGGTAGCGAGTACACGGGTACTTGCTACCGCGTTTTGCATAACTCACCTTTGGCTAGCCGGGGGATCAATACCAACTAGTAGGTCTGGACAAGTTCGGCTACGTCCCGTATTCTGCCAGGCGAGGTTTCGCCGGACAGACCCCGCACCAAGCATTCTCGGGCCATCTCAACGAGCTCTCGAGCGGGCAGGGTGACGACGCAGCACTCCTCGTTGCCTCATCGGCGGTCCCTCCTTCCTAGAAGTACACCTTCCAGTAGTATCGGTCCGGCTTAGTAGCCGGGTGTGTAGTTCCGTCTCGACAGAGTTGGGGGCGAACGGCGACGTCGCCAAGCGAGTCATTGTCAGGGGGGGGGATTACACTCTTACGCGCGGGCGCACCTGTACGGACGCCGGTCTGCCGGTGAATAGACCGTGCACCGCGGCACCTTCGTGTCAACGATGGATCTCCCACTGTGGGACCCCGCCGGAGGTGCTCAGTTCAGCGCTTGCCTGAGCAAGCGCATCGGCCCCCGATCGCGTTGTCATCGAACGGTCTCTCTACCGCGGAAAGGAAGGGAGAATGGAGTTCCCGGCGTGGTTTCGTGATGTGACTGGGCACCAGGATCCGCACCCATGGCAGGCGGAGCTGGCCGTAGCATCCAGATGCGAGGATCGACTAATCAGGATTCCGACCGGGTTGGGCAAGACGGAGGGAGTCCTTGCGACATGGGCGTGGCACCGGTTGGTGCGAAAGGACGAGAGCTGGCCACGGCGACTCGTCTGGTGTCTCCCCATGCGTGTTCTGGTCGAACAAACGGCCACGGCAGCGCGGCGCCTCCTCGAGCGGATCCACGCTGTTTCACCGGGGGTCGCCGACCAGGTCGGCGTCCACATCCTCATGGGCGGGGTCGAACTCGAGGAGTGGCACCTCCACCCCGAAACGCCGGCGATCCTCGTCGGCACCCAGGATATGCTCCTCTCCCGGGCACTCAACCGGGGATACGCAGCAGGGCGAGCCAGGTGGCCACACGAGTACGGTCTCCTGAACCATGATTGCCTCTGGGTCATGGACGAGGTCCAGCTCATGGATGTAGGTCTCGCCACTAGCGTCCAGCTCCAGTCCTTCCGGCGGGAGCGAGAGGACAGCGCGCTCCGGCCGTGCCGAACCTGGTGGATGAGCGCGACGCTGCAGCCGGAGTGGCTCGAGACGGCCGATTCCCAGCCGTGGCTCCCCGCTTTGCGAGCTGGGATGATCCGGGTGCCGGCGGCCTATCGGTCCGGGCGCCTCTGGAGTGCGCGCAAACCGCTGACTATCCAGATCATCCCGCTGAAGGAAGACAAGGAAGCGAAGAAGCTGGCGCAGGCAGTGGTGGAGGCGCACCGGCGGGCTCGCCCGTCCGTCACGGGCAGGATTACCCTGGCGATCGTGAACAGGGTCGAGACCGCACTGGACCTGAAGCGGGCGGTCGACGCCGTACTGGTGGGCTCTAGGGGATCGACCGAGGTGAGGCTCGTCCACAGCCGCTTCCGCGGTATGGAGCGCAAGCGGTGGGCGGAAGAGTTCTTGTCGCGGGGAGCGTGTGAAGATCCTGGCGCGGATCGCATCATCATCGCAACTCAGGTCGTTGAGGCCGGGGTGGACATCTCTGCCACCGCGCTGGTCACGGAACTGGCGCCGTGGCCGAGCTTGGTCCAGCGCTTCGGGCGGGCCGCGCGGTACGGTGGCGAGGCGGAGGTGGTGGTCGTCGATCGGCAGGCGAGCGGCAGGGAGGCGCTACCGTACGATGAAGGCGAAATCGTGGCCGCGCGGGAGGCGCTGAATCTCATCGACGACGTCGGCCTCGTATCACTCGAAGCGCTGGAGGAAACCCTATCGCGCGAGAACCCCGACCTGCTCAGGGCGCTATATCCCTACGAGCCGCTGCACCTACTTACGCGGCGCGAGTGTTATGAGCTGTTCGACACGACTCCCGACCTGAGCGGAGCCGATATCGACATCAGCCGCTTCATCCGAAGCGGAGAGGAGCGCGACATCTTCGTTTGCTGGGGCCCTGGGGAGCCAGGACCGGAGGTCCAGCCGACCCGGGACGGCCTCTGCCCGGTACCAGTATATGCGGTGAGGAAATGGCTCTTCAACGGGTCGTCGCTGCACGAGGGGTGTCGCGCGTGGGTCTGGGATTACCTGGACGGCGTATGGCGCCGGGTACGGGCTACGGACTGCTATCCGGGTCAAGTGCTCCTGGTGGATGCCGCCTGGGGAGGGTACGACACGGAGCGTGGGTTCACCGGAGAGAAAGCGGGAAAGCGTACCGAGCCCGTTCCGACGGACGGAGGTTATTTCGACGAAGTGCGCGCCGCGTACACCGATCAGGCGCAGGCGCGCGACGATCTCAGCCGCCGATCGTGGAAGACCATAGCCACGCACGGACGCGAGGCAGGGGAGATCGCCGCAACCCTCGCCGTCACCCTCGGACTCCCCTCATCTCTGGTCGCGGTGCTCGATCTGGGTGGCCGGCTGCACGACTGGGGGAAGGCGCACCCAGCTTTCGCCTCATCGATCCTTGGTGACGGGACCGGAACCAGGCCGGAGCGCAGGGATCTGGCCAAGGCCCCGGATTGGGCGTGGGCGCCTCTGAACAAGCTCTACTCCCTCTCCGAGGAGCACGGAAAGAGGCGAGGGTTCAGGCACGAGTTGGCCTCGGTCCTCGCCCTCTTCGAACTGCTGCATCGCATCGACCCCGAGCACGAGGCTCTGCTTGGAGGGATCCGGCCGCTGCTGGATGCGGGAGTCGTCGAGCGCGTCGCTCCAGAGGACGGGCCGCCGGGTTCATCGGCATTGACCGACGAGCTTGCGTCGCTCGACCGGGGTTCCTTCGATCTCCTGTGCTATCTCATTTCCAGTCACCACGGTAAGGTGCGGTGCAGCTGGCAGGGGACGCCGCACGACCAGTCGTTCCCGACCGAATCGGGGAGGTACGTGGGAGAGGGCCAGCCGCTCCATGGGGTCCGGGAGGGCGACGAGCTGCCACCGATTCCCCTCGTCTCCGCCGATGGCTCCGTGGTCGACGTCCCCGGCGTACGGCTCCATCTGGATCCCGCACACCTGGGGATTTCGGGACGTTACGGCGCGAGTTGGGGCGAGAGGGTCCAGGGTCTCCTAGAGGAGTACGGTCCCTTCACCCTCGCTTTCCTGGAGGCGTTGCTGCGCGTCGCCGATGCGAGGGCATCCCGCCTCGAGACCTCCGATCCTCTCCTGGCGCAGGAAGGAGTACCGGCATGAAGATCCACGTCCACGACCTGAAGGGTTGCAGTCCGACCCCGCTCGCCCACTACCTGAAGGCGCTGGGGATCCTGCGGCTGGTCGCCGAGCAGAAGGATCCGACTGCTCGTGGGTGGTGGCGTGACGAAGCATTCCACCTGGCCACCGTGCTCGACGGGGAGGAGCTGCGGCGCTTCTTCCTAGAGGAGTACCGGCCGACGCCAATAATCGCTCCGTGGAACGGGGGGAGCGGATTCTATCCCAAAGACAACAAATCCGGGATCGAGGCGATCTCCCGTAGCCTGGCCGATAGGTTCGCGCCCTTCCGCGAAGCCATTGAATGGGGCAGGTCGGCGATCGCGGGCTTGGAGGAGAGCCCGAAGGGGGATAGCAAATCAAAGCTGTTGAGGGCCTGCCGCCAGGGTTGGCGGGGGCCGTCGCTAGAGTGGTTCGAAGCGTCGGTCGTACTGGATGGCTCCGGGGAGCCAGCGTATCCCGCCCTCCTCGGTACCGGAGGCAACGATGGTCGGCTGGATTTCACCAACAATTTCATGCAGCGGCTGGCTGGTCTCTTCGATCTCGAAGATCCGGCGGCTATCGCTCGTCCTGCCGCGGTTCGCCTCCTTTCTATCGCGCTCTATGGGGAACCAGGTCAGGGATTGGAGAAATATGCGGTAGGCCAGTTCCTGCCTGGCAATGCAGGCGGCGCCAACAGCACGGTGGGATTCACCGGCGACTCCGTGCTCAATAGTTGGGACTTCATCCTGATGTTGGAGGGCGCCTGTATCTTCGCCTCGTCCGTCGCCCGGCGGATGAACGCAGCTGGTCTCCCTCAAGCCGCCGCCCCCTTCGCAGTGCGTTCGTCCGCAGTCGGGTACGGGAGCGCCGCCGATGGGGAAAAGGATCGCGGCGAGCAGTGGTTCCCGCTCTGGGAGCGCCCGGCCACGCTGGAGGAGCTGCGTACCCTGATCGCTGAAGGTCGGAGTCAGATCGGTCGCAAGAGCGCCGGACGGCCAGTCGATTTCGGGCGCGCCGTTGCCCGCCTGGGCGTGGCCCGTGGCGTCTCGGCTTTCCAGCGGTACGGCTACATCGAGCGGAACGGCCAAGCGAACCTCGCCGTGCCGCTCGGGCGGTGGCCGGTGCGGGAGCAACCGTTCCAACACCTGATCGACGAGATCGCCGATTGGGTTGAGGCGCTGCGCCGGGTTTCGGCGGGAGACGAGGGGCCGGGCTCTATCGCCCGTGCCGCGCGGATGTGCGACGAAGCAATTCTCTCTTGCTGTAGGGATGGTGCCAATCCGAGGCGCTGGCAGGATTTGCTGATAGCCCTCGGACGCGCGGAGGCGCAGCTTTCCCGCAGCCCGCGGTTCACGGCGGAGAAGGGGCTGAGGCCGCTTCCGCGACTCGGGCCGGGGTGGCTGCGCGCAGCCGATGACGGATCGGCGGAGATCCGCCTAGCGCTCGCGTTCGCATCACAACACGGAACCACTCCCGATGGCGAGCTGGACAGGAATGATTCAATCCGGCGGCACTTCCTACCGCTCGACGATGCGCAGCGACGCTTCGCCATTCAGGGTGACGCGCTAGCTGCGTCTCCCGAGATCGTGTGCGTCGTCGATGACCTCGAGACGGTAGGACTCGCGCTCCTGCGCCGGAGGATAGTGGAGGGCGAGCAGAAAGGGTTGCCGCAGCTCCCGCTTGTCGGTGTCCCCGGTGCGGAGGCATCACTCGAGGAGATATCCCTCTTCCTGACCGGGGAGCTGGACGAACGCAGGATCCTCGACCTAGCGCGTCCGCTGATGGCTCTGGATTGGTCTAGGTTTCATGGACCTCTTGCGAAAAAAGCATATAGGAGGCCGCTCGGATCGCTCGGGTTCTATGGCCTCGTGCGCCTCGCGCACTGGCCCATGCCCCTCGCGATCCGCAAGGACGCGGCGCCAGTGGAGATCCCGATCGATCCGGCGATACTCGCTCGGTTGACCGTAGGCGACCTCGTGCGCGCGTCCTCCGCGGCGATCCGTCGCCTATCCGCCGCGGGGCTGAGGCCGCACCTCCGTGTCGTCGCGGGGGATGCGGAGCTAGCACGCCGAGTTGCGCTCGCCCTTGTATTCCCGATCCGGGAAGCGGATGCGGTGGCGCTGGCCGGTTGGTTGACGCGGCCTACACTCGATGAGGTTCCTGACATTGGAGTCGTGACTGCAACTGAACTCTCACACTGAGGAGAAGATCCGCCATGACCATTGATCTCACGCCATTGCACGATGCTCGCAGGCTGCTCTTCAGCGTGCGCCTCAAGCCGATCCAGGGCACGCGCTTCCAGCCCACCGGCTTCCCCGATCTCGGCGCCGCGGTCTACCAGGCGGGCGAGACGACCTACCTCCTCGTCGAAAGCCCACAGAGTATGGCGAACCGGTTGGAGGCCGTTTGCTGGGACGAGGCGACCAACGATGTCCGACCGCCGCTCCGGGGAATCAGCTACATAAGGGTCGAGCAGGATGGTGAGTACCTGACCAGCTCGATCACGGAGGCGCACCGGATCAACAGCCCGTACATCCTCGAGAGCAAGGACAGGACCTTCTTCGACCTGCTGCGCGACGACGTGGCCCGACTTGCGGAGGGGCCGATCGACCGGCGAGCGCTCGCGACTGCGCTGCTGCGGTACGATGTGAACAGCCTCCTGCACGGTGTCTTCCTGGCGAAGAAGGAGCTTGCCGGCGGCCGACTCCGGGTCGCTAGATCGCTCTCGGCTTTCATCGAGGCCGAGGGGGTGCAGGTGGCGGCCTCGGGTGGCGTCAAGAATGACCACGTCAACCCCGGGGGCGATACCAGCAAGGGCTTCGGCAATGTGCCGTTCCACCGGGAGGAGTACACCGCCGAGAAGATCACCGCGTATTTCAACGTCGACCTAGGCCAGATCCGGGGATACGGCCTGGGCGAGGCCGTGGAGCGCATGTTGATCTTGTTGGCGCTCTATAAGATCCGGGCGTTCCTCGAAGGCGATCTCCGGCTGCGCACCGCCTGTGACCTGACCCTCGCGGACTCGAACGCGCACATCCTCGCGGATGCTCCGGCTAGCTTCATGTTGCCATCCCTCGAAGCGCTGGAACGGGAGCTCCCCAGGGCGATCGAGGCGTGCCGCGACCGGATGGCCGGCGTGACGACCGTCGTCTACAGCAAATAAGGACTGCGATGCCGACGATCGCACTGCGCTTCCCGGGTGGCCGTTACCACGCCACCCCCTGGGGGAAGCACGTCAACGAAGGGGATGTTGAATGGCCGCCGAGTCCGTGGCGGATACTGCGGGCGCTCCTTGCCACCGGATTCACCAAACTGGGCTGGGAAACCGTACCGGAGGAGGCGGCGGCGCTGGTCGGGCGGTTGGCGGAGGCGCTCCCGCACTATCGGCTTCCATCCGGTACCGTGGCGCACTCACGGCACTACATGCCTACCGCGTCGAAACCGACAAAGGTGATCGACGCCTTCATCCGCTTCGATTCGGAGGAGGACCTACTCATCTACTATCCGATATCGTTGTCTGAGGAGGAGACGGTTCTCCTGGAGCTCCTCGTCTCGAACCTAAGCTACTTCGGCCGCGCCGAGAGCTGGGTCGAGGGGCGCCTCATCCCGGACCTCGAGGTGGACGAGCGCTGGTGCCGGCCGGTCATCGCCGGAGCGAGCGAGTATCCCGACCGCGGGTTCGATCAGGTCGCGCTCCTCGCGCCGGTGCCTCCGCACGAGTACGTCGCCTGGCGTATGGCGGCGGTGGAGCGAGAACTGGCCGAGTTCGAGGTGTCGCGGGGCAAGAAGCCCACGGCCAGGGACAGGCAGCGCCTGGAAGCGCCCTATCCCAGGGATCTCGTAGAGTGCATCCTGATGGAGACGGCCGATCTCCAGCGGTACGGCTGGAGTCAGCCCCCAGGATCGCGTCGCGTACTCTACAACCGCCCGGTCGGGATATTGGAACCCCGGCCCCCGGTGGCGGCGCCGAGGCGGCGCGCTGCGCGTCCTGTACAGGCCGCACTCCTGGCTCTCGCCTCAGACACACCGCGGGGCGATGTCCTCCCCCTCTTCACCCGAGCCCTCCCTCAGGCAGAGCTAGTTCACCAGTCGTTGATCAGCCTCCTGGGCGAGCGGGCTTCGCTGTGCATCGCCTTGACGGGGCGAGACCCCGAGACCGGGGAACCACTGGGGGGACGGCACGAGCACGCCTTTTACCTTCCTCTGGATCTCGACGAGGATGGTCGCCTCGATCACATCCTGATCCATGCCCGGATGGGGTTGGACGATCTCGCCCAAGGCGCGATCCAGCGACTGCATCGTACCTGGACGAAGGGAGATGACCGGGACTTGATCGTGACCTGCGCCGGCTTCGGCGAACTGACCACCTTCGGGCGCCAGCTCCGCATGCGTTCGGGGAAGCCCGTGCCGGCGCTCGGATCCTCACGCATATGGGCTAGTGTAACGCCCTTCGTCCCGCCTCGATTCTTCCGGCCGCGTGGGCATCTTCTGGAAGATCAGGTCAGGGCCGAGTTGGAGAGCCGCGGGCTACCGCAACCGATCCATGTAGAGGTCATGGATCGGGAGGAGCTCGTACGACGTCGCCTACTGCGATTCGTCAGGGCTCGCAGGCAAGGCAAGCCACAACCCCCGGTTCCGCGCGCGTACGGCCTCCGGCTGGTCTTCGCCGAGCCGGTGACGGGTCCGATCGCGCTGGGCTATGCCAGTCATTTTGGCCTTGGGGTGTTCGGGGCGGAGGGAGGAGAATAGGTGGAATGCTGATCGTCGGTGACATTGCCGGAATCCAGGATTTCATTTTCGATCTCCCCGCCGAAGAGAGGGGGGGGCAGGCGAGGATACTCCGGGCGCGGTCGTTCTACGTGCAGATCCTGGCTGAGGCCGTTGCCTTTCGCATCCAGCGGGCGCTCGGACTCGCGCGGGAGAGCTTGCTTTTCTGTGCTGCGGGGAAGTTCGCGATCGAAGCGAGGGGAGCGCCTGATGAGGTCAGCGAAGTGATAGATGGGGAACGAGCCCAGCTGGAGGAGTGGCTCGCCCGGGAGACTTCCGGATCATTGCGCATCTCCATCGCCGTACACAATGGAAGAATCGCTACCGAAACGGCAGCGCGGCGATACGAGGCGGCGATGGCCGAGCTGCAACGCTGGAAGCTGCGCCCGTGGGCCCCGCTCGCCATCGACGGCGACGGCAGATGGCGGCCCGAGAAGTTGGTCCTCTCACCGCGCCGCAGGGACCGCGAATACGAGACCTTCAGGCGTATCGGGGCCGCACTACCTGTAGCCAGGCACCTCTACCTGATGGAAGACTCGGATGCAACGCTTTCGTCCTCGGGGGACTTACCCAGCTTCGGATTGCCAGGGTTCCGGGCGTCCCTGAGCGAGGAGCGAAAGAGTGGGACGGACTTCGTACTCGAGGCAGACCTCTCGAGCGAGGCGCAACGAGAGGGAGAGCCGGCTACCCGGAGTGTCGCGCTAACGCCACAGTTCTCTCGGCCCCTGGCGCGGTATATCCCGACTCACCCAGACGGAGCACCTGTCTGGTTCGAAGACCTTGCCCGGATGGCGCGGGGCGCGCCGTACCTGGGCATCCTCAAGATGGATGCCGATTCGTTAGGGGTCGCGATCCACGACCGTCTCCGCTCGGCGGCGGATCTGCGGGAGCTTGCGCGGTTCAGTGCCGACCTTGACGACTTCTTCGCCACGGAGCTCACCCGTGTGCTACGGGGGCGGGAGTGGCAGGCTACCTACACGGTCTACTCCGGAGGGGACGATCTACTACTGGTCGGTCCCTGGGACCGCATGCTCGACTTGGCTGCAGAGATACGGTCGCGCTTCCAAAGGCGCTTCGGCGCATCGGGGCTCACACTGAGCGGGGGACTGGCGATCGTCCGGTACCGTTACCCGATCCGCCGGGGGGTGTCGCAGGCCGAGGATCTGCTCGAACAGGCAAAGACGATCCCGGCGCCGCGCGCGAGCTCCGCCAAGGACCAACTCGCCGCGTTGGGCCAGCTCTGGAAGTGGGAGCAGCACGACCTCATCGTGCGGGCAGGAAAAGAGCTGGCCAGGTGGGTGGAGACGGGTGTTGCGCGTCGCGGATGGTTGCACAGGCTCCTGCGCCTCACGTTGGTGCGGAGGGGGGAGATCCCGGCGGAGAGTAGGGCGGAGCAACTGGCCGCGACCGCGCGCTTGGCGTACGACGTTGGCCGTAAATACCCTGCTCCGAACTCGCACGATGCGGAAGCGCGCGCGCTTCGCGCGTGGATCGATCGTATCCTCGATCAGTTCGATCGATACGAAGCCACGGACGATCCGGACGTTCTCTTCCTTCCCGCCGTCATCCGCTACGCGCTCTTGGCAACACGTAACGAGATCCCGGAGAACGACGCATGAATCGATTCCGAGACCAGAGGAAAGACCACGATCGCAGCGGTCACCGGTCGGGTGATCAGCAGCGGGCGTGCAGGAGAGTCGCTGATATTTGGCCCGGTTACCTGTCTGACGGCTACTTCGACGAGAATGGCTTTCTCCGGCAAGAGTACGTGAGCCGCGAAAATGTCGAACCTCTCGCCGAAGCTATGGCTCAGGCCAAGCCAGCCCTCACGATGAGTCAAATGCGGCGCTTCTTCCAGCACTGTCGTAGGATAGAGAATCGCCTCCGTCTGGATGGCGAGGAGTGGGGTAAGGTATTGCCCAAGGTGCTGTTCCTGGATGCGGCTGCCCAGGATGCATGGGGGAAGACAGAGCCGAAGATCCCGGAACTCTTTTTCGATTTCATTCGGCGCAACGTAGCCGCGGTTAGGGGCCCTCGCGACTTCTTCGACGGCTTCATCCCGCACTTCGAGGCCCTGGTTGGTTTCGGCGCCACGCATATCAAGAACCGGTAAGGAAGATGAGACTATGAAGATGAAGAAGATCGATCATCTGATCGTTCGGGGGA
>Ga0180216_1001332_pt1 | contig 22376 bp, 19 predicted proteins | sample eDN3rd37CBELigMG_FD_128879 | JGI IMG/M metagenome (GOLD analysis project Ga0180216, IMG submission 128879) | Enriched Miracle-Growth compost microbial communities from Emeryville, California, USA - eDNA 3rd pass 37_C BE-Lig MG (version 2)... ...
CTAAGCAGCCGGACATCGTCTTTCCACACGTTTCGGCCGGCGCCGATGGCCGTAACCCGCGAACGCGTCCTCCACGGGGCCTCGCGCAGTCCGGTTCGCGTGGTGTAGCTCCGTCGCGGCATCTCCTGATATTTGATCTGTCGGAACACTGGTTCCATCGCGTTGAATTCCGGGCGGTACGTCGGGAGGAAACACAAGTGGACGCCGCGCCGGGTCAAGTCCTACCGCGCCGGATTGACATGCCCCCGAAGTTTGGTCCATGAGTTATGAGGGTATGGGGTGCGGCAGCGTTGGCGGTGACATGCCCGCGGAGGCTCATGAAGAGCGCGTCGAACTCGCCGTCGATGGCCTCGCGGACGATTTCCTCGCCGGCGTTGCCCCGCGCGGTCTTGTGGGTGACGCGGCGGCCCAGCTCCCGGGCGCGCTCGACGCCCCGCTCGATGATCCGGAACGCCTCGACCTCCGACTTTGGCGGGCCCTTGGCGGTTTCGGTATCCGATTCTTCGACAGTAGAGGAGAGTCACGGCCACGGCCGGGGCGAGGAAGCCCATCACCGTGTCGAGGAAATCGGCATTGAGGGGGCTGCCGTCGTAGGCCAAAAGCAGGCGCTCGACGCCGTGCCAGCTTCGGCGCGGCTCGGCCGAGAAAACCCAGAAAACCCGGTGTCACCTCACATTTAGTACCGATCCGTGGTCACGAGGCTCGGGGCGAAATCTTGAGTTACTTGGAGGTCGCGGACGAACCCCCCTCCTCAGGCCGAGCGGACGCGCTGGGGGATGGCGCGGCCGACGCCGGGGGTTTGGGGGTCGTCAGCGGGGCCGTCTTCGTGGTATTCGGCGTCGGTGTTGACCTTCCAGGTGTCGTAGTGGCCTTGGCCGAGGATGTTGCGCGCGGCGAGGAGCGCGGTCATCATCGAGTGGTCTTGATTATTGTATTTGTGCATGCCGTTGCGGCCGGCGAGTTCGAGGTTGTCCAGCTTGGAGAGCCAGTCGCGGATGACGGCGACGTGGTTTCGGTAGTCGTCGTCATAGACGGGGTACGCCTTGGGCATCCGGACGACGCAGCCGTCGATCACCTCGTCGGCCGAGACGAGGCCCATTTCGTCCATCTCTTTTCGGCCGAGGGCCAGCAGGTCGTCGTCGGACATGGTCCAAAGATCGTCGCCCTCGAAGCAGAAGTACTCCAGGCCCAGGCTCGTTTTGGTCGGGTCGGGAACCAAGTCGGGCGACCAATTCTTGAAGTTCTGAACGCGGCCGACCTTCACGCCCGGTTCGTGGACGTAGATCCAGGTGTCGGGGAACGTCTCGGCCCGGTCGACGATCAAGACGACCGAGAGGAAATCGCGGTACTTGAGCGACTCGGCCGCGCGTTGGACGGCCTCGGGCGCGGGCGGGTCCATCGAGCGGATCAACTCGCGGATCGGCAGGGTCGAGAGGAAGTTTTGGCCCATGTAGCGGTGGAGCCGGCCCGACTCGTCCAGCGCGACGAGCGACCGAACCGCGGTCCCGTCGTGCTCGATCTTGACGACCCGGCGGTCCAGGTGCACCGCGCCGCCGAGCGCGCGGACGCGGTCGCGGGCCGTCTCCCACATCTGGCCCGGACCCAGGCGGGGGTATTGGAACTGGTCGATCAAGGTCTTGACGATCTCGCCGCCTTTGGAGCCGAAGCCGCCGGTCAGCGAGTTCCAGACGGCCCGGAACAGGCTCAGGCCCTTGATCCGCTGGGCCGCCCAGTCGGCCGACATTTCGCTGGTCGGCATGCCCCAGACCTTCTCGGTGTACGACTTGAAGAAGGTCTCGAAGAGGACCCGGCCGAATCGGTTGACGACCCAGTCCTCGAAGCTCCGCTCCGGACGGATCGGCCGGGCCTGGGCTTTCAGATAGCTCAGAAGAATCCGGGCGGCGCGCCAGGGACCCAGCTTAAAGAGGGCGTCGACGGGCTTCAGCGGGTAGTGGAAGAACTTGCGGTCGTAATAGATCCGGCTGAGGCGGGAGCGGGTGATGAACTGGTCGCCGAGGATCTCCCGCCATAGCTCGTTGATTTCCGGGCTCTTGGAGAAGAAGCGGTGGCCGCCGATGTCGAACCGGTAGCCCTTGTACTCGTCGGTCCGGCTGATCCCGCCGACGAGTCGGGCGTCGGCCTCCAACACCACGCACGAGCGGCCGTTCTTGGCCAGTTCATAGGCGCCGGTCAGGCCGGCCGGCCCGCCCCCGGCGATCACCGTTTCATGGGCGGCGACCACCGTCACGGCTTCGGGATCCTCGACGCGCGTCCAGCGATGGGGGATCAGACCGGTTCGCGTCAATGGAATCCGCGGCGAATCCTTGCCCACGAGCGGCTCCTCGTCCTGTGGTGGAAATCCGTGCCGGCGGCGCCGGCTTGGGAAACGCGACGAAGCGCGCACACAATTCCATTGTCGGCGATCGTCGGCCGAAGTTTTGGCATAAATGCGGAGAGTGGTCAACGCCGATGCGGCGCGCCGCGGCGGACTCGGATCGCCATCAGGGACGCCAGCCCAGCATCGTCGGGCTGACGTGGAGCCGGACGGCCAACTTGACGAAGGCCTGGCGGAGCGGCTCGTCGAGGACCCCTCGATCGGAAAGGTCGCTGTAGGCTTGCAGGAATTGGTTTTGGACCCGCCAGAGGTCGGGCTTGATCTCCAGCATCGCCGCGGCGTCCATCAGCAGCTCGACTCGGCTCGTGATGGCGACGAGGTCGGAGTCGTCGGAGAAGTCGAGCGTGAGGCGTTCGAGCGCTTCGGAGACGGCCTTGCTCAACACGTCGCGCTCGGGAAGATATCCCCACGATTTGCCCCGCTCGCAAAGCTGCTCAAGATGGGCGAGGGTGGTCTCCCGCCCCGTCTCGAACGCCTCGATCTGGCAGCGCAGGTGATGATCCAGGTACGACGAGGCTGCGGCTCGCATGGGTTTGGAGATCGGGTAATTCAGGTGGCCGAGCCGGTTTAGGACCTCCTCGTCCTGGTTGGCGAGCCGCTCGAAGGTCCGCCGGTAGTCCTCGAACCGATCGGCGAGCACGATGCCGATGATCCGCCGCTGCTCGTCGCGAAAGAGGTCGTCGAGCCGGTGGGAGACGCCGGGGAAGTCTCGGTTCAGCAGGTTCATGACCGCGGCCATCGAGCCGGAGCGGTAGGTCGCCAGCAGCGTCTCCTTGAACTTCGGGTACTCTTCGGCGTCGAGCTCCGAGCTGAGGACGGTGTGGAAGTCGAGCCCGCCGAAGTGAACGACGACGAAGTTGCTCTCGGCGAGCGTCCAGGTGCGCCGGGAGAAGGCGTGCAGCCGCCCAACGGCCAGATGCCCTTCGCCCCGGTTCCGAATCGCCTCGTCGAGGGTGTGAACCTCGTAGGCCAGGGCGTCGCCGACGGCGTGCTTCTCGTCGGGCCGGTAGATTAGGCTGATGGCGTGGTGAGCCAGCACGCGCTCGATGTCGACGACCGCCGGCTCAATGCACTGCTCCCAGACGCCCTTGCCGTCGCCATATTGCGGCAGGTTGCTGGGCGCCTTGGCCAGGGCGGCGACGAATTCCTCCTCCAATTCGCGGCCGAAATTCCGGGCCAGGGTGATCGCCCGCGAGGCGTATTGAAGGCACTGGGTCGTTTCAAGGCCGCTGATCTCGTCGAAGAACCAGCCGCACGACGTGTACATGAGCATGGCGTTGAGCTGGATCTCCAGCAGCCGCAGGGCGTCGGTCGTCTGCTGCTCATCCAGGTCGGGATGCCCGTGCTCGGCGAGGAAGCGCTTGACCGTGGCGGCGTCGTATCGATCGAGGATCACCTCGATGTAGGCGTCGCGGGCGGCCCAGGGATCGGGGAAGCAGACCCGCCCCCGGGTGCTGAAGAGATGGTCGAGTTGCTCCTTCAGTTCGTCGAACGCCTCGCGCAGCGGGGCGCGCCACTTCTGGTGCCAGTCTCCGCGCGTCTTGCAGCCGCAGTCCGACCGCCACCGCTCGACGCCGTGGACGCAGCTCCACGAGCTGTTCTCGTGGATTTCCACCTCCCAGCGAGGCGGGTGCTTCGCCAGGAACTCGCCGTAGTTGGTCAGCTTGACGTTGGGATCCTTCGACAGCCGCTCCAGGACGTAGGCCAACGCCATGTCGCCGTGGGGGTGGTGATGGCCGTACGACTCCCCGTCGGTGGCGATGTGCATGAGCTGGGGATGCTCGCGACTCCGGTCGAACCCCTCGAACAGGCGGCCCAGGAACCGCTCGCCGTTGTCGAGCAGACGCTCGAACGCCACCTGCTGCGACACCATGCCGTCATAAAAGAAGATGGCGATCGACTTCCCGGAGGGGAGTCGTTGGAGATAGGCCCGCGACGGGTCGATCCCGTCGCCGTTCTCGACCCAATTCTTCTCGCCGATCCTTCTCCAGCGCTTCGCCTGCCGGGGCGCGAGGACGGTGAACTTGATTCCGGCCTCGGCGAGAGCCTCCAGCGTGGGCGTGTCGGCGGCCGTCTCCGCGAGCCACATTCCCTCGGGATCGCGGCCGAACCGCCGGCGGAAATCCGCGACGCCCCAGGCGACCTGGGTCTTCTTGTCGTGCTCGCTGGCCAGGGGCATGATCATGTGATTGTACGCCTGGGCCAGGGCGTTGCCGTGCCCCCCCCGACGCTCGCGGCTGAGCCGGTCGGCCTCGACGATCTTTTCGAGCACGTCGGGCGCCGAGTCGGCCATCCATTGCAGCAGCGTCGGTCCGAAGTTGAAGCTCATCCAGGCGTAGTTGTTCAGGATGTTGATGATCCGCCCCCGGTCGTCGAGGAGCCGGGCGCGGGTGTTGGGCGCGTAGCTTTCATGCGTGACGCGCTCGTTCCAGTCATGAAACGGGGCGGCCGAGTCTTGAACTTCGACGATGCCGAGCCAGGGATTCTCGCGCGGAGGTTGATAAAAATGACCATGTATGCAAACGTATTTGGGCGAAGGCATTTGGAGTCTCGTTTTTAAGAAAGGGCCGTTGACGCGGGTCGTCGGCGAGCGGCCCCTGATTTGGAGTCCAAGCGCGTCGCGGAGCGACGGGGGGGCCGGGGGATCAGCCGCGAGATGCGAGCAACGGCAAGTCGGCCACGATCACCGGATGGGTCGCGCCGGTTTCGGGATCCCTCCATGAGAGTTCCGCGCCGGCGGTGGCGTGGGAAACCCGGAGCAAGCCCAAGCCGATGTGGGCGTTCCAGCCCGGCGAAAACGCCGTCGACGTGATCGCGCCGATGTCCTTGCCGTCGACTTGAAGCGCGGCCCCGTTGGCGGGCGCCGGATCGCCGGCCCGAAAGATCAATCCTTTGATGATTCGGTTCACATGTCCCAGGGCGTCAAGCCGGGCGACCGTCTCCTGGCCGATGTAGCAGCCTTTCACGAAGCTGATCGCCCGGTCGTCGCGGCCGATTTCCTGAGGCAGATTCGCCTCGGTGATGTCGCGGCCGAAGACGGGGGTCCCGGCCTCGATTCGGAGGGCCTCGAAAACCTCGTCATCGACTCGGGCCAGGTTCGAGGCGGCCTCCTCGGCCCGAAGCGCTTCGCCGAGCGCCGCGTGATTTTCGCCCAGGGCGATCAGGCTGAAACCGGGTCGGCCGGTCGGCGATTCGCGAATGCAAAGAATGTCATGACCCAGAACTTGAGTGACGACGACCGCCAGGTCGTCGGCCTCGGGGATCGTCGCCCCGACCGACGCGAGCCACGCCTCGGCGTCCGGCCCGGCCACGTGATGCTCCGACGATTCGGCGGAGCGGTCTTCGATCTCCACTTCGTCGAAGACGCCGTATTTTCGAAGGTGGGGCAGGGCGGTCGCGAGCCCATCGGGATCGGCGCGGACCAGCATCGAATCGTCAAGGGCGAGGATGGAGATGTGAGCCAACGTCCTTCCCTTCAGGCTGGTCACGAAGGCCTCGCGTCCGCGCCCGACGGGCAACCGCTTCACGTCGTTGGTCGTCACGTTGTGCAGGAACTTCGCGGCGTCGGGACCGGTGACGCGCCATCGCGAGCGCGCGCCGCGATCCGCCCAGCCAACCGCCTCATTCACCGCCCGATACTGGTCGAAACGACTCGTCATGGATATTTTGATCCCGTCCTCGCCAAGCGATCTCCGGCCGACTCCGCCAGCCGAGGGTTCGATCGGCGTTGGCGGCGGCCGTCACCTTTCGGAACGTCGGCTGTTGGGGGCTTCCCGCTCCACTTCTCCCCAGGTGAGTTCCGCCCGGCTTAGAAATGTGACGGCCGTTGAGCGGCCGACAAGTTTGCGGGCGTCTTCGGGGCGACCGAGCGGGATCATCGACAGGTCTTCGACCACCTCGCGATCCAGGCCGCTTAGCAGGTAGACGTCGGCCTGGGTCAGCACCCGCGCCAGGCGTCTGGCGGCGACCGAATCGGGGGCCGACTCCAGACCACGAAGCGCCCGCGGCCAGTTCACCGTCTCGCCCGCCGAGGTGAGGCGTTGCAAGGCGGGACCAAGCGGCCCGGCCGCCCTTGAGAGCGCCACGATCTTGCCCCCGCGCTGGACGAGCCGAGCGGCCGTGGCCAGGCCCTCGACAAGATCGTCGAGGCTTGTCGGCGCGTCTGGACCGCCGATCCCCGCGACGACGACTTCGGCCTGGGTCTTGACCCGGAACCGCCAGGAGCGGTCGACGGCCTCGGCGCCCTGGGCGCGAACCTCGTCGTCGAGCCCCGCGTCGAACTCGACCGGCCCGCCGACGCCGGGGACCACGCCGATCTGAAATCGACTCCCCAGCAGCCAACCCACCTCAAACGCCTCGCCCCGAGGGTCCGAGGGCCCCGACCAGACCGACGACTCCTCCGGGAGTTCGCGGCGGAGCGCCTCAAGCGTCGGAGCGTCACTCAGGCCGGGGAACAGGCTGTCCCAGGGTCCGCGCCGTCCTGCCACCGGGTCGTATCCCAGGAGGCCGACGGGCAGCGCGAAGTCGGCGTCGACCAAAACCCGATTCAGGTAGACCCGCCGCTCCCTGGCGCTCGTGGAGGCGAGATAGGCCAACCGCTCCCGATCCATGGGATCGTGCGCGATGAACCCCACGCCCGTCGGTTCCAACTCCACGCCGGCGGGCGCGATGACCGTAATGGCGTCGGCCGCGATGCCCGATTCACGCAGAACGTCCGTCAGCGCGGCCACGATTCGCCCGGGGTTGGGAAGGCCGGGCCCCAGCGCGATCGCCACGCGATCACCCGGCGCCACGCACTGGCGCAGCGGCGGATAGCCGAGAGGCCGCTCGATCGCCTCCCGAAGGGCCGCGTCGGCCTCAACCTCGCTTAAACCACGAGGGCCGCTCCAGGAGCCGACCACCGCTTCGTCGGCGAGATCGAACTCGAGTTCCTCAGCGCCAAATTTCACGACGACTTGCGACACGCAGGCATGCTCGCATGGAAAAAATTGGGTCGAAAGAGCCTCATCCTCAAGGCTCAATCATTAATTATAAGGATAACGACCACGTCAAGCCTAACCGTCGCCGGGGGGGTGGCCGATTGGGGCGTTCAGTCCGGTTAGGTCCTCGCTAAACCTCCAGAGGAGTCGCGCCGCGGCCTCGTCGACCGCGGCGCGCGATGGCGGGACGCGGGCGTTGTTGGCGAAGTAGCCGCCGGTCACGCCCTCGACCTCGGGCGAGGCCGCCAGATACAGGGCCGTCCGCGCGCCTCTCTCGGGGGTGATGGCGAAGCGACCGGCGGCGAACCGCATCACCTTGCCGCGCCAGCCCTCGTCTCGGAAGATATGGGTGTTGACGTAGCCCGGGTGCAGCGCGTTGACCGTGACGCCGGTCCCCCCGAGGCGGCGGGCGAGTTCGCGGGTGAACAAGAGGTTCGCGAGCTTCGATTTCTGGTAGGCCCGCCAACCGCTGTAGTGATCGCGACCGCCGATGTCTCCGAAGTCGATCGCCACGCCCCGATGGGCCCGAGAAGCGACGTTGACGATCCGCGACGGCCGACTGGCCATAAGCAGATCCAACAGCAGGTTCGTCAGCAGGAAGTACGCCAGGTGGTTGACCGCGAAGGTCATCTCGATCCCGTCGACGCTCTCGCTCCGCTCGAGAAAGATCCCGCCGGCGTTGTTCACCAGAACGTCGAGACGGTCGGCTTGATCTTGGACCTCGCGGGCGAGCGCGCGAATGTCGGCCTGTGACGAGAGGTCGGCCGACAGGGGTTCGACGATGGAGGACCCCGCCTCGGCCCGGATCCGCGCGGCGGCCTCGGCGCTTTTGCGGGGCGTTCGGCCCACGATGAGAACACGCGCGCCGGCGCGAGCCAATTCGCGGGCCGTCACCAGACCGATCCCGGAAGTCGCGCCGGTGACGAGGCAGACTTTGCCCTCCATCATCGCCGGCTCATCTTGTTCAGACATGATCTCGTTGTCTCGCTCCGAGCCGCGGGTCGCGCGTGTCGAGGCCGCGCCGCGTGACCGCGTCCACGATTAGGCGGAGCCCGCTGGCGCGTTCCAAATCCAAAGAGACGCGGCGACGATTGATTACAGAAGAGATGTTTATCTGGATGCTATAGGCGAGCTGGCCGAGTCGTCAAGCGCCTCGCGGGCAACGTCGGCCGCCAACCGCGCGGATTCGACCTCGACGCGAAGAAAAGGTCGATGTTCCCGCGCCCCCGGGCTAAAATGGGTGTTGGAGTTGAGACGCGACGCGCCCAACGAATCAACCCGGGTTTTGGCGAGTGAGGTTGTCCGATGCCACCGATCAGCTTGAATCGACGCCGGTTTCTGGGCTGCTCGGCGGCGAGTCTGGCTCTGTCGCACGGCCCGTTGACGGCGCAAGCCGCGGCGGCGGGCGGGCCGTTGAAGCCGGTTCGCGTCGGCCTGATCGGCGTCGGCAATCGCGGGACGACCCTGCTGCGGACGCTGCTCGATTTGCCCGAGACGACTGTGCCGATCGTGTGCGACCCGGAGCCCCGTCACCGGGCCAGGGGCCAGGGGATCGTCGAGAAAGCCGCGGGTCAGCGGCCCGAGGCCGTTGAAGACCCCCGCCGGCTGATTGAGCGAACCGACCTGGACGCGGTCGTCGTGGCGGTGCCCTGCGACCTGCACGAATCAATCACCGCCGACGCCATCCGCGCCGGCAAGCATTTGTACGCCGAGAAGCCGCTCGCCCTAACGCCGGCCGGCTGCGATCGGCTGATCCTCGAATCGCGGAAGGCCCCCGAATTGGCCGTTCACGTCGGCTTTCAGCGCCGGTCCAATCCCCGGTTTCGGGAGGGAGTTGGACGTGTGCTCGATGGCGAGCTTGGCCCCCTGATCGAGGCCAGGGCCTCGTGGACGAGCAGCAACGGGCCGCTCGTCGGGCACGCCGGCTGGCTGGGCCGCCGCGAGCGGTCGGGCGATTTCATGGTCGAGCAGGCGGTGCATGTCTGGGACGTTCTCAACTGGCTCCGCGGCGGCCCGCCGGTCCGCGCCAGCGGTTGGGGACGCCGGGGCCTCTTCGCCAGGGAGGACCCCCAGCGCGACGTCACCGACCATTACGCCGTTGAGCTGACATGGGCCGACGGCTTCCGCGCCTCGTTCTCGCAAAGCTACGTCGCCCCCGCCGACGACAACTTCACCGGCTCACACCTCCGCGTGATGGGAGTCGATGGAGGACTCGACTTCGGCACCGGCGCGCTCACCTTCCGCGACCGGTCCAAGGCTCGCCGGATGATTCATCCCGGCCCCCAGAACGATACTCGGCTTTCCCTCGAAGCCTTCCTCGCCGCCGTGCGGGCCGATGTCCCTCCCGCTCCCCCCGTCACGTTGGCCGAGGCCCGCGACGCGACCTTAACCGGCCTTCTGGTCCGCAAGGCCGTGGACGAAGCGCGCGAAGCGACGATGGAGGAGATTCTTTCTGCCTCGGCCACGGTTTGACGAGCCGCCGCGACGGAGGAACGATTGCCATGGCGACCATCGCCCCCAAAACCACGCGAGCGCCCGACCCGACGCGCGAGGATTCGCCGCTCCCCTTGGAGAACGGCGACCGCATGGCGCGCGTCGAGTTCGAGCGCCGCTACAACGCCATGCCGGGCCTAAAGAAGGCGGAACTCATCGAGGGAATCGTCTACATGCCTTCGCCCGTCAGCCTCACTCGCCATGGTGAACCGCACTCGAACGTCGTGTTCTGGCTCTCTTTCTACAAGGCCAAGACGCCCGGCGTCGGCACGGCCGCGGAGGCAAGTCTCCGCCTGGATCTCGACAACGAACCCCAGCCCGACGCGATGCTTTACATCAGGCCGGAGCATGGAGGTCAGGCGAAGATCTCCGAGGATGGATTCCTGGAGGGCGCGCCCGAACTGGTTGCCGAGGTCTCCTCGAGCACGGTGAGTATCGACCTGAATCAGAAGCTGAACGTCTATCGCCGCAACGGCGTTTGCGAATACATGGTCTGGCGCGTCCTCGACCGTCAAATTGACTGGTTCGAGCTTCGGGACGGAGACTATATCCGCCTTGAGCCCGGCGAAGACGGGATTTACCGGAGCCGGATCTTCCTCGGGCTCTGGCTCGACCCCGAAGCCATGGTTCGCGACGACACCGCGGCCGTGCTGGAAACCCTTCAACGAGGAACCACCAGCCCCGAGCACGGCCGGTTCGTGGAGCAACTCGCGGCGCAAAAGCGCTGAGCGGGGATCGTTGGGAGGGTGCCACCCTCCCGGATTCCGGCGCGTTGAGCCACTACCCGATCAATTGCAGGGTCCGCTTGGCGAACTCCGAGGCGAAGGCGATCGCGTCGGCCGGGGGGAGCTTCAAGCGCTGGGCCAGCTCGAACCGGCGCAGGTGGTCGCCGTCGAGCAGGCCGGGCCGGACATAGAGGGCGTCGCAGGCCAGGAGCAGGCAGCGGAGGCCCGCTTCGCGATACCCCTTGGCGTACACGAGGGCCCGCAGACAGCAGAACGACGCCTCATAGCTCAGGAGGAGGAGGTCGGCCGAGTCCTTCTGGTCCGACTCCCACAGATTGACCGCGCCCTCCAGCCGATCGCCGGCCTTGATCAATAGTTCGCCGACCCGCGCGGCCGCCGTCTCGTCCGCGGTCAGGTACGGGCTTTCCAGGCATTTCTGAAACGTGTTGATGATCGCCATGACCAAGACGTCCCGCGCGGGTCGGAGGATGGATTCGTTCGATGGGGGGCCGAGGTTATTCCAAAGCGGCGTTCGACGTGGTGGTGGACACGGCCGGCGGCGCGGCGACCGGCGCGTCGAATGACGAGGCCGTCAACATCGGACCCGCCGCCGATTTCATGAGGTCGACCAGCGGCTGAGGAAACAATCCGAAGATGACCACCACGGCCGTCGACAGCAAAATCGGCGCGGCGACGGCCGGCTCGGCGGATTTTAGCCCCGTCCCGGATCGGGGACGCAGATACATCGCCTTGAGCACCCTGACATAGTAAAAGGCCGAGATCGCCGAGTTGAGCAGCCCCAGGGCCACCAGCCAGACGAGGATGATTCGCGTCCGCGAGGGCCCCTGGTTCAGCGCCTCCATGAAGATGTAGAGTTTGCCGAAAAAGCCGCCGAAGGGAGGGACGCCGATCAGCGAGAGCATCAGAAACGCCAGGCAAAGCGCCAACAGGGGGCGCTCGGCGCCCATGCCATTCAGGTCCTCGATCTCGTCGGCGCTCCGGTCGCGGGCGAGCCAGGCGGCGACGGCGAAGGCGCCCAGGTTCGAGAAGGCGTAGATGACCAGGTAGTACAACAGAGCGCCGGCCGCCGCCGACCCGTTGACCGAGACCGTCGCGGCGGCGAGCCCCACCAGGATGTAGCCGCCGTGCGCGATCGACGAATAAGCAAGCAACCGCTTGAAGTTCGTTTGCACAAGCGCCGCGAGGTTGCCGTAGGTCATCGTCACGGCGGAGACGATGGCGATGACGCCCATCCAGCCCGGCCCCATAATGTCGTCCGACGGGAACGACCAGGGCCGCGCGGCGTGGAGGAAGACCTTCATCAGGGCGATGATGCTGGCGATCTTCGACCCGGTGACGATCCAGGCGGCCACCGGCGCGGGCGCGCCTTCGTAGGCGTCGGGCGCCCATTGGTGGAAGGGCGCGGCCGCGATCTTGAAGCCGAACCCCACCAGCATCAACAGCAGCGCCGAGGCTCCCGCCAGGTTGCCAACCAACCCCGGGGCGGTCGAGCTCGCCCCCGCCAGAATTCGCTCGATCGCGTCGAATCGGGTCGTGCCCGCCAGGCCGTAAACCAGGCTTAGGCCGTAGAGGAAAAGCGCCGAGGAGACCGAGCCGTAGATGAAGTATTTCAACCCCGCCTCCACCGACCTTCGGCGCGACTTTTCGAAGGCCGTTGAGAGATAGAGGCAGATCGTCATCATCTCCAGCGACAAAAAGAGCGTCACCAACTCCTCGGCCGCCGAGAGGAACATCATCCCCACCGTCGCCCAGATCAGAAGCGCCAGGCACTCGCCCCAATCCTCGGTGAAGCGATACGATGTCGCCAGCAAGATCACCAGCGCGAGCAGCGCCAGGTAGAGGACGTTGAAGATGTCGACCGAGACGCCCGCGGCCAGCGAGCCCAGGAAGATCACGGCGTCTTCGCGGGCGAAGTAATCCCCGAGCGAGGTCCCCAGCATCTCCCGCAGCCGCTCCGGGTCAACGGCCGCGAGTGAGTCGAGCCAAAACAGGACCACGGCCGCGGCCAGCGCGAGCCCAACGCCCGCCAGGGCCAGCCGTCCCACCGCCCGCCGACGCGCCTCGGCGTCCAGCCGACGAGCCAGCCCCAAGTCGGCCAGCACGACGACCAGACCCCAGAACGCGAGCGTCGCGGCCGGCGCGATTCGCCAGAAGTCTCTAAAATCCAGCGGCGGCGCGGTTGGGGGCATCGCGTGGGTGGTCCGGACGGGTGGTGGAGAAGCGATCGGAGCGGCCTCGTCCGATCAGCCCGACATTGTATCGTAACGGTCAACGTCGGCGACCCGCCAGCGGCGGTAACAAAGCAGGATCAGGCCGATTCCCACGGCCACCTCGGCCGCCGCGACGGTGATCACCAGGATCGCCAGGATTACCCCCGGCAACGGCCCCGACCCCGGCGCAGGGGGCCCATAGCGCCAAAACGCCACGAGGTTCACGTTCGCCGCGTTGAGGATGATCTCGATCGCCATCAAGACCGCGATCGCGTTGCGCCTGAGCATCACGCCAACCAGCCCGATCGCGAACGAGGCCGCCGCGAAGTACAGAAACCAATTCAGCGGTATGTCGTTGTTCATGGGTTCCACTCCAACGGCGCGATCAGGACAGGGCGGACGAGGCGACCGGCTCGCCGGCCTCGGGGGGTGGACCCGTCTCGGCCGCTCGGGCCGTCGCTCGGGGCGCCCGCGGTTCGACGTCCTCCCGGTGGGCCAGGGCGATCGCCCCCACCAGCGCTGCGGTGAGAAGAAGGCCGGCGACCTCGAAGGCCACAACGTACCGGGTCATCAGTTCCACGCCGATCACCCGGGGCATGTCGTTGACCGCCTCGCGACGCTCGGCGATCCAGGCCGGCTCCGATTCCCGCGGCGCGAGCGAGGGGCGCGACGTCGTTCCCTCCCAGGGGCTCCAGCCCGAGGGAGCGATCGAGTTGTTGATGCCAACGACCAGGACCGCGAAGACGCAGAGTCCCATGAACAGACCCGGAACCATCCAGGCGATGGGGATGGCCGTCGTGTCGTCCCCCAGCGTGTCGCGAGTCAGCATGATGCCGAACATCAAGAGGATCGCCACCGCGCCGATGTAGACCAGCACCTGGATCGCGGCCAGAAACTCCGCCTCAAGCAGCACGAACAGGCAGGCGACGGCGAAGAAGAACGCGACCAGATATAGCCCCGCTCGCACCAGGTTGCGCGACAGGACCGTCCCCAGCGCCGCCGCCACGCCGATCGCCGCGATCACCAGGAAGAGAATCGACGCCACGGGCCCCTCTCCAATCCAGTTCGATCAACGGGCCAATTCCGCCGCCGCGGTCGCCACGCTCGGCCAATCCGCGCCGATCGGCTTCGCCTCGGCCAGCTTCCGGTTCAGGAGGAAGATCAAGTACACCGCCGCGACCACCAGAACACCCGTCACCAGCGTCCCCCACAGCCAGTTGCCGAAGGTCAAACGGCCGGGGCGGATCACCATCTCGTACCAGACGCCCGCGAAGAAGATGTTCAGCAGGCTCAGGGGCACCAGATACTTCCAGGCGAAGTTCATCAGCCGGTCCACCCGCATTCGGGGCAGCGTCGCCCGGATCCAGAACATCACGAAGACGAAGAACAACACCTTCAGCAGAAACACCGTCACCAGGATCAGGTTGACCAGGATCAAAGAGGCGGTCGAATCGCCCAGCAGGTTGACCGGGAACCCGAGGAACGGGAACGGCGTCCCTCCCCCCAGAAACAGGACGGTCGTCACGCAGCTCACCGCGAAGACGCTCAGGTATTCGGCGAGGAAAAACAGCCCGAAGCGCATCCCGGAATACTCGGTGTGATAGCCGGCGATGATCTCGGACTCCGCTTCCGGAAGGTCGAATGGGGTCCGGTTCACTTCGGCCACGCCGGCGATCAGAAAGATCGCGAAGGCCAGCAACCCCGGCGGCGAGAAGACGTTCCAGCCGAACTCCAATTGCCGGTCGAAGATCGTCACCAGGCTCAGGCTTCCCGCCCAGAGCGCGACGGGGATCGTCGCCAGCACCTGGGGCGCTTCGTACGAGACGAGTTGAGCCACCGCCCGCATCGCCCCCAGCAGCGAGTATTTGTTGCGGCTGGACCAGCCCGCCAGAAAGATCCCCAGGGGAGTCAGGCTGGAGACGGCGATCAGGTACACCAGGCCTGAGGGAAGGTCAACCGGAACCAACCCCACGGCGAACGGAACCACCGCCATGACCAAAAAGGCCGAGGTGAGAACCAGGATCGGCGCCAGGACGTGGACGATCCGATCCGCCGAGCGGGGGACCGTGTTTTCCTTGGTGATGAGCTTGATCGCGTCGGCGATTGGCTGCAAGAGCCCCAGCGGCCCGACCCGGTTGGGGCCGATCCGGTCCTGAAACCGGGCGGCCACCTTGCGCTCGAGCCAGACCATGTAGGCCACGATACCGGGAAAGACCACGGCGAAGCCGACGACCAGCCAGAGCGCCCACCTCAGCCACGTCCGGAGGTTCAGCTCCACCGGTTGCGAATGGGCGGCGAAGGCGAGCGCGCTTCCCCAGGCTTCGTCGAGGACCACTCCCGCCACCCCTTTCCGCCGCGACGGCCCGAAGGTACCTCTTTAGCGCCACGCGCGACCGAAAATCCGCGGCTCTCAGTTCTGGATCATCATCTCTTCGGGGGTCGGGCATTCCCGCCCGCCCTGATCCAAGTTGGGCGGGAATGCCTGCCCCCCGCTTCTCAGGACAAAGCTTCCGTGGACAACCTTTAGGCGTGCTAAACAGTCGCGTCTGAAACGGGCTGAACCCTCCCACCCTACGCCCAGCGCAAAGCGCCCTTGGCCCAGGCGTAGGCCAGGGCCACGCCCAGCATCGTCAGGAAAACGACCATCTCCACCAACGCGAACATTCCCAACCCGCCGTAGCTCGCCGCCCAGGGATAGAGGAACACGGTCTCGATGTCGAAGATGACGAACATGATTGCGTAGATGTAGTACTGAATCCGGAACCGCACCCAGGTCTCGCCGTGGGTCCGAACCCCGCACTCGTAGATGTCCTCCTTGGCCGCCGATCGCTTCCGGGGGGCCACCAGCGCGACGACCACCAAAGGCGCGGCGGCGAAGGCCACGGCGAACAGGAGCAGCAGGCCGATGAAGACGTAGTTGTAAACGACCATTTCCGGGGTGAACCTCGCGCGTCGGGTCGGAGGCCGAGTCGGTCGATTCGGCCTCGGCGGTTCGGAAACGGCTTGGAGCGGCGGCCGATCAGACGCTGGCGGGTTCCAGCACGGTGATCTCGGTGTTCTCGTCGATCGCGACCTGGGTCAACTCGCCGTCGGCCTTCTTGAGCATCAGGGTGTTTTGCCGACAAAAGGCGGCCTTGCCCCCCATCTCGATGCCGCCGACCGGGCGGATCCCCTCGTTCACGACAACGCCTTCAACCTGGGTCCTCCAGCGGCGGTGACCCACCCGCGCGTGCTGGATGACGCGAACTTTGGTGCCGGGAGCGTACTTTGGTTCTTGAGTGGGAATCATGATCGACCGTTCACGCGGCGCGACGTGCTCGCGGGGCCGTGGGCGCGCCGGCGAAACCATGGGAGCCGGCCCCCCGCGAAGCCGGGCGAACACGCGATGTCGAAACCGTTTTTCCAGGGCTCATCTTAAGGAGGCCCGACGACCTCGGCAAGCCCCCTCCCTCCAATCAGACCCCCGGCTCGACGATCGGGCTTCGAGTTCCCGGGGGCTCCTGGCGACGGGGCCGCTCCCCTGGTATAAACCATGAATCTGCTTCCTCACATCCAGGAATTCGCGCGGATCCTTCATGAAAATCCTGGCCGTTCACCCCGGTTCGCTGCTTTACACCAAGATCTTCCTCAGGCTTGAGCCGCTGGGCATCGAGACCATCGCCGCCGAGTTGCGTCGAGCCGGCCACGACGTCCGGCTGATCGACTTGCAGGCCGACGACCACGCCGCCTATTTTCGCGAGGTCGACGGCTGGCGGCCCGATGTCATCGCCTTCTCCAACAACTACCTGGCGAACATCCCCGAGATCATCGACCTGGCCAAGGCCGCCAGGGCGCGGCTCCCCGAGGCGTTCATCTTCGTCGGCGGGCATAGCGCGTCGTTCGTCGCCGACGAGATCCTGGAGCATGGCGACGGCGCCATCGACTGCGTGCTCAAGGGAGAGGGCGAGTCCGTCGTGGCGAGGCTCATGGAGGTCGCCGCCGAGCGCGACCCGATGAAGCTTCTGGATGTTCCGGGCGTCGTCGCTCCCCACGGCTCCGGCCCGACTCCCATTTTCGTCCAGTCGCTTGACGACCTTGTCCCGGCCCGCGACCTGCTGCGCAACCGCCACAAGTACTTTATCGGGGTTCTCGATCCCTGCGCCTCGATCGAGTTCAGCCGGGGCTGCCCCTGGGACTGCTCGTTTTGCAGCGCCTGGACGTTCTACGGCCGCAACTACCGCCTTAAGTCGGCCAAGGCCGCGGCCGACGAGGTCGCCTCGATCCGCGAGCCGGGCATCTTCATTGTCGACGACGTGGCTTTCATCCAGGCCGATCACGGCATGGCGATCGGCGAGGAGATCGCCCGCCGCGGCATCCGCAAGCAGTATTACCTGGAGACCCGCGGCGACGTCCTCCTGCGGAACAAGGAGGTCTTCAAGTTCTGGAAGACCCTGGGGCTTCAATACATGTTCCTCGGCCTCGAGGCCGTCGACGAGGAGGGGCTGAAGCGGTTCCGCAAGCGGGTGACGCTCTCGAAGAACTTCGAGGCCTTGGAGTTCGCGCGGTCGCTGGGGATCATGGTCGCGGTCAACATCATCGCCGACCCGTCCTGGGACCATCGCCAGTTCGAGGTGATCCGCCAGTGGTGCCTGGAGATCCCCGAGATCGTCAACATCAGCGTCAACACCCCCTATCCGGGCACCGAGAGCTGGCTGACCGAGTCGCGCCGGGTCACCAGCCGCGACTACCGGCTGTTCGACATTCAGCACGCGGTGCTTCCCACCAAGCTGCCGCTGGACGAGTTTTACGGCGAGCTGGTCAAGACCCAGCAAGTGCTCAACCGCAAGCACCTGGGCTGGCGCGCCCTGTGGGCCCTGGCCGGAATCCTGGCGAGGAACCTGAGCCGGGGGCAAACCAACACGCTGAAGATGCTCTGGAAATTCAACAGCGTCTATAATCCCAAGCTCCAACTGGCCGACCATCAGCTTCCCGTCCGCTACGAAATGGCCCCGCCGCCGCCCCCTCAGGTCGTGATCGACCCTCGGAATCTCTACATTCACCCGTCCCGGGGCCGTCGAGGCCGCACCATCGACGCCGCGACCGAGGAATTCGTGGAGCGCTCGCGAGCCGGTGGCGAAGCGAAGAGTTAGGCGCGATTCGCTGACGGGTTTGGGAGTGGCCGAAATCCCCCGCGACGCTACGAGAACCATCCCGCTCGCCAAGCGACCTTCATAACGGAAACTTGTTCCAACGCCGGCCAGTCACCCAACCATCCCAAATCGGGTTCGTTCGGCGCGGCCGTCCGGAGGGCGGTTCGAGCCGCAAAGCCCATCCAATCCGAGGTTTGCGTCGCACGTTCGCGGCGCGGAAATTGGGTTTGTTGGGCCAAATAAGCGCGATTCCCCGCGCTTCGAGTCCGCCGGATTGAGAAAGATCGTGGTGGAGGGCCAAACCCAAAACGAGCAAGCCGAGACCCTCCCGCTTCATACGATCAGCGGGGGAGGGCTCGGCGTTTCATGAATTTGGAAATGATCTTGAGAATCTTCGCGGGCTGGGGAGTGGAGGGGACAAACTTCGGTGGCGCGCGGGCCGGCCGCGCCGTGAGAGCTCGTGCCGTTCTTCCTCCGCCTCGTGGAACGCTTGCAACGCATGGGACTTACGGTTAGGATCGCGCCATCCGCCGTCGCGTGAGACGGGGGGGATTTTCACAACAGGCGGTGGGGAGTTCCATGGCATGCACTCGAATGCTCGTCTCGACCACCCGACGCTTTCAGCGTTGCTCAGTCTCCTACTCGCGGTCTGCCTTCCCTACCTCGTTCTAATGTTCGCCGCGCCCAGGGCGCGTGGTATGCTCCTCTTCTTCGCGTTCTTTCTCTGGACCCTCGGCTTGCGGCCGGCCGATCGGATGGTGGGACGCCTCCTGCCGACCTCGCACGGGGCCAAACCTCGAAAGGCGCCATGCGGACCCTGGGACCTCGACTAACCTCGCGCCGCGGCGGACCCCGGCCGCCGCGGCGGTTTCTCGTAGCATCAAGGTAACACTCGGCGTCCGGGGCCGCTGAGCTTGGGCGTTAGGCGCCTCGGAGGTCGTGCCGGCGCCATTCACGCTCGACCGGATCGATGGGACCACCGCTCTGCCGGCCCCGCGCCCCGAGAATGCCTCGGTCCGCGGGGACGAGGCCATGATCGAAATGGCCCTGTCGGACGATCACGAGATCGAACTCCGCTTCCCGGCGCCGCGCGGCGAGGTCCGGATCGAATGGCTGTCGCCGGCCGGCGATGTTTTGGCCCACCTCAAAGAGATGGACAACGACGCGCAGCGGGTCAGCGCCCAGCAATGGGCCGGCTCCCCCTATCCGAGTTCCTATTTCGATCGCGCCATCCGCCGTCGCGTGAGACGGGGGTCATTTTCACAACAGGCGGCGGAAAATAGCTCTTGGGTCGCCGAGGCTCCATCCTATCCCCTGGGCGATGACTCGAAGCGGCGATGGTTCTCGTCGAAGAGCGCCGCCAGTTCGGCGGCCTTGCGGTCGTAGGCTTCGGGGTCGTCCCACGAGGCGCGGGGGTCGAGGATCTTGGGGTCGAGCCCTGGGCACGACTCCAGGGCGTTGAGGTGGAACGCCGCGTGGCGTTTGGTGGGCACGTCGTCGAGCCGCCCCTCAAGCGCCGCGTTGACCAGGGCCCGGGTGATCGGCATGGCGATCCGCTTGCCGACGCCGTAAGGGCCGCCGGCGATCCCGGTGTTGACGAGCCAGCAGCGGACCTTGTGCTTGTCGATCTTCTCGCCGAGGAGTCGGGCGTAAACGCTCGGATGCAGCGGCAGAAAAGGCGCGCCGAAACAGGCGCTGAAGACCGCCCGCGGTTCCGAGACGCCCAACTCGGTGCCCGCCACTTTTGAGGTGTAGCCGGCGAGGTAGTGATGCATCGCCTGTTCGGCCGAGAGCCGGGCGATGGGGGGAAGCACGCCGAAGGCGTCGTAGGTCAGGAGGAAGATGTTCCGGGGATGGCCGGCGACGCCCTCGGGGTCGGCGTTGGGGATGTGCGTGATCGGATAAGCGGCGCGGGTGTTTTCGGTCAGCCGCGCGCTGTCGAGATCCAGGCGACGGGTCGCGGGATCGATGACGACGTTTTCCAGGACCGTGCCGAACCGCCGGGTCGTGTCGTAGATTTCGGGCTCGGTTTCGCGGCGGATCCGGATGACCTTGGCGTAGCAGCCTCCCTCGAAGTTGAAAACGCCGTTGTCGCTCCAGCCGTGCTCGTCGTCGCCGATCAAGGCGCGGTCCGGCGAGGCCGAGAGCGTGGTCTTGCCCGTGCCCGAGAGGCCGAAGAAAAGCGCCACGTCGTCGCGGTCACGGCCGTAGTTGGCGGAGCAGTGCATTCCCAGAACGCCCCGTTGGGGGAGCAGGAAGTTGAGGATCGAGAAAACCGACTTCTTCATCTCGCCCGCGTATCGGGTGCCGCCGATCAGCACGAGCTTGCGCGCGAAGTGGATCAAAATGAAGGCGCCGGGCGCGCCGTCGTCGGCTCGGGGGTCGAGCTCCAGGCCCGGCGTGTCGATCAGCGTGAACTCGGGCTCGAAGCCGCGCAGGGTCGCCTCATCAAATTCCCGGATGAGCATGTTGCGCATGAACAGGCTCCCCCAGGCGTGTTCGGTGACGACCCGCACGCGAAGGCGGTATCGGGCGTCGGCGCCGCCGTAACAGTCTTGAACGAACAGCTCCTTGTCGGCCGCGTAGGCTCGCTGTCGCTCCCAGACTCGGTCGAAAGCGGCTTCAGAGATTGATTGGTTGGTCTCGCCCCACCAGATCAGGTCTCGGCTGCTCGGCTCGTCGACGACGAACCGCGACTTGGGCGCCCGGCCGGTGTACTTGCCGGTTTCAACGACCAGGGGACCGTCGTGGGCGATCAAACCCTCGCCCCGTCGGATCGCGTGCTCGTAGAGGACGGGGGTTCGCTGGTTCCAGTGGGTTGGAGCCTTGCGCTCAAGGCCCAGTCGGTCGAGTCCCCACATTCTGGCCGCCTTCGTTGGGATGTCGCTCATGGTGCCCCCGAGCCTCCGTTGTAGAGCGCCGCGCGGATGGTTTCCCTTCATCTTACCTCCCCGCGCGACCCGTTTGCATGGCGGCCCTCACCGGCGCGACGGGGCGCGCCCCCGGGCGTCGGCTTGCCATACCTCGCCAGAGCGGACCTCAAGGGCCGTCAGCCAGCCGCCGCCATAACAATAGGTGTCAATGCATTTAAGATAACCCAGGTCGAGAATCTCGCCCGTCTTCTGCGCGGTGTGGCCCGCGATGACCATTTTTCCCGAGACGTGCGGACCGGGGACCTCCCGCTTGAGCGATTGCCAGCGCAGAAGCGAGGCGGGCTGGCAATCCATGGGCAAGCGCGGATCGTAACAGGCGTGAACGAAGATATGGTGTTCCGTCTCGTGGTAATCGACGCAGCTTTCCAGAAAGGCGAGGTTCTCACCCGAGAGCGTCGGCAAGACCCGCCCCCAATCGCGCTCGAGGCTGTTGCCCGGTCCTCCCGCGGGGGTGGTGTCGACGACCACCGGCCGGCCGGTTCGGCTCCGCAGCAGCATCTCGTCGTGATTGCCGAGGATCGAGACCAACCGACAGCGCTCGCGAAGCCGGATCAGCTCGTCGAGGACCCCGCGGGAGTCCGGACCGCGGTTGATGTAATCGCCCAGGGTTACGATCAGGTCGTTCGGCCTCGGCTGGATCGCGCGGAGCAGAGTCTTCAGGGCCGCGGAACAACCGTGGATGTCGCCGATGGCGATGACGCGGTCGGGCATCGTGGAATTGGGTTCCCGAGGGAGCGAGGCGGGTTTCGGTGGGAGACGGGCGGGAGGCGACGGCGGCTACGTCGCCTCGGCGGTCGGCTCACCACCCATTCGGTCGCCGGGCTGAACATGATGCCCCCGCAGAAAGTCGGCCGCGCTCATGGGCTTTTTGCTGGGAGCCTGAATGACCAAAAGCCGCACCGCGCCTTCTCCGGCGGCCACGACCAGCTCGTCTCCGGCGGCCGTCAAGACCTCGCCGGGCTCGCCCTCTCCGGCGACGGGTTGCGTCTTGTGGACGATCAGGCGGAGCGGTCCCTTGGGCGTCCAGGGGAGGGGATGCCAGGTGGTCGAGGCGATCGGCCAGGGCTGCATGGCGCGCGTCAGGTTGTGGATTTCGAGGGCCGAGCGCGACCAGTCGATCAGGCCGTCCTCCTTGCGGAGCTTCGGCGCCTTGGTGACGAGCGCCGGGTCTTGCGGGATGACCTCGGCCCGGCCCGCGGCGATCGCGGCGAGAGCTTCCAGAGTCAGCGGAGCGCCGAGGAGGGCCAGCCGGGCCTCCAACTCGCCCGCCGTCTCGTCGGGGTCGATGGGCGTGCGGGCGACGGCGACCATGCCGCCGGCGTCGACCCGGGGCGTCATGTGGATGACCGTGACGCCGGTCTCGGTCTCGCCGTTCTGGATCGCCCGCGCCACCGGCGCGGCGCCTCGGTACGCGGGCAGGATCGAGCCGTGCAGGTTGACCGCCCCCACGCGGGGGACGCCCAGCAACTCGGCCGAGAGGATCTGGCCATA
>Ga0180216_1001333_pt1 | contig 22363 bp, 22 predicted proteins | sample eDN3rd37CBELigMG_FD_128879 | JGI IMG/M metagenome (GOLD analysis project Ga0180216, IMG submission 128879) | Enriched Miracle-Growth compost microbial communities from Emeryville, California, USA - eDNA 3rd pass 37_C BE-Lig MG (version 2)... ...
AAGCTACTCCAGATCCTCAAAAAATTCCGGACCTAGTTCCTCTTCATAATCACAATCAAGACAAGTTAAATAGATCGCCCCGTCTTTAATTACAGGACTTAGAGCCTGATGTCCCGAATCTTTGCGGCAAAGAAACAAATTTTGATAAGGGTTCCCTACAAAAGCCTCTAATCTTTTAAGAACCGTTTCCAATTGTGCTGTATCGTATTTCTTTTTCATCTTAATCAATCCTTGCTATTGTTAGTTTCATTTATCAAATTTTCCCCAAATCACCAAGATTTACCCAGCCAAACAATAAAAGCCGTCCCGCCCAAGGAACAGCTCATTATCCATCATTATTTTCACGATCGCCCCGCAACTGTTTAATGATATCAAATTGCCTCGTTTGTAATGCCACATCAATAAGCACCTCTTCGGCCTCACGGGAATAGTCCTTCGCAGTATCCGCATCAGTTAATGGCTTTATATCATTTTCTACCACCCAAAACTCTTTCTGAATGGACGGAACTCGAATCAAATATTGATAGGCAACATCCACCCTGCGATTATGAGCGATGATGTACGCCTCGTGGCCAATTGGCAGACCTAAGTTAAGCAGATCCGAAAGAATAATCACTCTGGTCATAAGAGCAAGCATGATTTCACCTCTATTACCTACGCATAATCAAATTGGAAGATTCATAGTATTAATTAGTATACAACAAAAAAGAGTTCTCGTCCTTAATGAGAACTCTCAAGAAAACAAAATTCAGCGTTCCAACAATTCAAAGCGATCCGGATATCCAACCACAACAACATCGGCAAGCTTGACAAAAAGACCTGTTTCGATCACACCTGGCAATAATTTTAGTTGTTCATGTAGTCGCAAGGGATCTGTAATTTCATCAAATTTGCAGTCTAAAATATAGTTTCCGTTATCCGTGATAAAAGGACTATCCTTCGCTTTTCGCAAGGTAGCCTGACAGCCTAATTGCAGCACTCTGGAGAGGATCTGAACCCAGCCAAATCGAACAATCTCAATCGGTAAAGGAAAGCTCCCCAGTTGTTTTGATAACTTTCCGGAATCTGCAACAATGATTCGTTTCCGGGAGGCAAGGGCCACCAACTTTTCACGAAGCAGCGCCCCTCCCCCACCTTTGATTAAATCAAGCTCGACACTAATCTCATCGGCTCCATCAACCACCAGATCCAATTCTTTCATATCTTCGAGGGTCAGCAAGGGAATTCCGAGCTTTCTTGCCAATTCTTCGGTTTCTGTTGAAGTCGGAACCGCCTGGATTCGCAAGCCTTCCTTTACCCGTTCGGCAAGCCTTTGCATCGTCCAAAAAACAGTCGAACCGGTGCCAAGGCCAATTAGCATATCCTGTTCGATGTAGTCGACTGCTTTTTCTCCGGCTATTTTCTTGCTTAATTCTTCAGGTTTCAATCGATACACCTTCCAATCCCATCATCTATAAGGATTTATTATTTCCTAAAGATGGGATTTTATTAGGGCACTAAAGTGGAAGAAGGTCGATGGTTCCTTTTTTCTTCAGATCTTCAATCATCTCATACCAAGCCTGTGGTTTATTGGGCAAAACCGTGTAATAGCGCGTTAAAAATTGGACAATCAAGTCGCTTCCCAATTGGCTTTGTTGTTCGTCTGTCGGGAGAAAGCAAAGATCGAGTCCGCTCACCGCTTCTCCGTCGTTATTCCAGGAAGGATGAAGATATGAAAAGTCCAGCCGTTTGTAGCCCAAATGCGAAAGGACCTCGCGTCGCACATAAGGATCCATCGTTTTTACCCCACCAAACTCATATTGCTCGACACGATAAGGATCATAAATTTCAGCAAACATGCCAGACAACTGCTTCCCATTATCTGCAGCGAGCGCATTTAAGTCAGCCATTCTGTTCTGCGCCAAGAAGCGCCCAATTCCCAGTCCAGCCTCGCCAATGATCGTAAAATCGGTCATCGCTACATTAAAATCTTCGTAATATCTGTACTCCGTCGCACCCACCACCTGGTCCTGGTTAACAGCTACAAATACGCGAATGCCGGGATCTTCTAAAGGTTCCTTCCATAAATCAAACGCCAACACTTCTTCCGGAGGAAACACTCTTTTCATTAAATCATGCATTTTCTTAAATAATGGGTCATCGGTACGATTAATTCTGATATATTCCATTTTCTCTTATGCTCCTTTAAAAGGGTTCTTCCATTCCATCAAGGTGCCATAATGGCAAGATTCTTCATCATCCAAATAATTGGCAACAACCTTTACCGGGGTTCGTCCGCAACGAAGCAGGAAGGTAATTACGGGATCCTTCCACTCTCCTTTGATCACGCCTTCGATGTATTCCTCTGCAGACATCTGGGAGGATTTCGCCAAGTATCCAGGCATCCGTCCGCCCCCCAGCAAGCGATCAAGTCCACGATGAACGACGACATCATACATTGCAAACATTAACCATTTTCCTAGTCCCAATTTCCTATAGGCAGGCCTCACTCCGATATCGACAACATAAAGGGTATTTCCGTTTGGGTTATGGTTGCGGATATACCCGTGATCCGTTATTTCCTCCCAGGTATGTTCAGGATGTTGAGGATCAAAATCGACGATTAGGCCGGTCATCGAGCCGGCCATTTCACCATCTACTTCAATACATAAAGCCCCTTCCGGGAAGTGGGTCACGTGGTTTTTCAGTTGCTCCGTATTCCACCACAATTCCGATGGAAAAGGAGGGGGGAAGCTTTCCTGCTGAATCCGAATCAATCCAACGAAATCGTTTTCGGTATAATTTCGAATGACGGCAGGAACGGGGCGTTCCTTATCAAAAACAAAAAATTCTTTTCGATACATCGGTACCCCTCCTTATTTTATTTCCAATCTGTATAAAGATCCGTCCGTCGATCCCGCCAAGTCGTAACTGAACCTTTCTCCCTCACTTGGTATAAGAGTTCTAGGTCAAGATCAGCAGTGACAATCATGTCGTTGTTGAGTTCTCCCTCAACCTGGATTCCCTGTGGAGGAAAAGGAATATCATTCGGTGTAATGACTGCTGCCTGTCCAAAATTCGCCCGCATGAAATCAACAGTTGGCAGCGAACCTACCGTTCCCGTTGTGACCACATAGACTTGATTTTCAATCGCCCGGGCATGACTCGTATAGCGGACCCGGTGGAAACCATGACGGTCATCCGTGCATGAAGGACAGAAGATCACATCCGCCCCTTTTGCTTTGACCATTCGGACGATTTCCGGGAATTCAATATCATAGCAGGTTAATAGGGAGATCGTGCCGAAATCTGTTTCAAACACCTTGATGTCTTCGCCTGGAGTCATCTTCCATTCGTGGACCTCAGTCGGGGTGATATGAAGTTTCGGCTGAACAGCGATCCGACCATCTGGATAAAAAAGATGTGCAACATTGTACAATCGATCCCCTTCGCGCGTTACATGGGTACCCCCGATAATATGCATCTTCGTTTGTTTAGCAAGGGACGAGAATAGTTCACAATACCGGTCTGTAAAGTCCGGTAGATCATTAATCGACAAAGCCTTCCCCTGTTCATCGCCAATCGATAACAATTGCGTGGTAAAGAACTCAGGAAACAGCACAAAATCAGCAGAAAATTCTTCCGCCGTTTTGATGTAATGTTCAACTTGCTGGGCAAACTCTTCAAACGAATGAATCGTGTGCAGATGATACTGCACAGCAGAAACTCTGATTTTCATTTGCGCCTCCTTTTATATGGGTCAAAAAGATCATTCAACCCTTATCATATCAAAAATGCGGTATTTTGAAAGGTTTTGAGATGCTCGGTTACTTGGAAAAGAGCAATCTCTAATTATCCTTCATAACCCCGATGAAGGACAAATCCTGAGCTGACTCCATCAAAAATGTCCTTCATCACCCTGATGAAGGACATTTCTAGTAACTCGGAAAACAAACTATTGCCTACTATTCTTATACCCATCCCGTGCCCGGTATTGCTGGGGTGCGCGAAACGGATAACGTCCGGGGAAGCTGAACATATGGATTAATTGGGTAAAAGGAATAGACGCAAACAGCAAGAAAGAAAGAACCACATGCAACCTGAATATAAAGGGAACATCACTCATCAACTGGTATTGGGGCTGGAACACGAACAGACTGCGAAACCACGGTCCGATTGTCGCACGGTATTCGTAAGCAACAACGGTCGTGTTGAAAATAATCGTCATATAGGTACCAATTCCTGCCACAAGCAACAACAAAATGATTGTGTAGTACTCTGAAAATGTCGTGTGGGCTTGAACGGATGGTATGGAGAGTTTACGAACAAGCATCACAAGCAGGCCAAACACGACCATCAGGCCAGGAATCGCTCCCCCGAGAATCGCAAAAAAGTGATACAAATGATCGGATACCCCGATGGCAAGGTAGAAGCTTCTTGGAATCAGGATTCCCATCACATGTCCAATAAAGGCAAAGATAATCCCCCAATGAAAAAAGGTAGAGCCAATGCGCAGCCATCTTTTCTCAAAGATTTCTGTGGAAGGGGCATACCAGCTAATCTGGCGAAAGGCAAAGCGGTAAAACGATCCTAAAATTAGAATAGCGAAAGCTACATATGGAAAAATCACCCACCAAAAAATTTCTGCCATCACTGTCCTCCATCAATAGGCCTGTGAAAAACATTTCACAAGCCCAAGTTTGTTTCTTCATCTTAAAACACAAACCCTTAACTCCTATTGATATAACATCGGGTAAGGTAATGGGTCCAAGTCAGCCTCTTCCCGCTCAAATGCTAACCGCTCCATCTCTTCTTCCGCAGGTGCAGAAAAAACATTCCTTAAAAGAAGCTCCAACACATTCCGATAGGGATTGTCGCCGGAAAGATGCTTAACGATGCGATGGATCGCAAAAGCTAAACGTCTCTCAAGCCGGCCCAACCGCTCATCATCCGATGCCACAGCCAGAAGCTCTAAAAGCCTCGGAATATAATCAATCAGTTCCCTGCCAACGGGTTCAAAACCCATCTCCAAAATCAGCGTTTGCAAATCAATCAGGGCCAAACCACGTTTTCGGCTGTGTCCTAGTTCATGGGCTGTTAAATACAAGCTTGTTTTTTCCTGATGGTCGAATGCCTCCACGTACAGTTCTTGGAGATCCCTAATTTTCATTCTATATAATGGAACGACCCATTTGACCATTTCCGTACGTAAAGCCGGATCTGAAACAGATTCCTTAATTGATGCAATCAGGCTTGAACGCCCAGCCTGAAAATCAGCATCAGGATAATCCAAAATCCGTGAAACGACTAGCAGAATCGTTGCTTTTTCCTCTGTCATGGCCTATCCCTTCTTTCAAATGGATAGGTCACCATACCTTCAGGTGGAGCTAACTCTTCGATGCTGCAGGCGCCTCGTTTATAATGCAAGTCATCGTCCATCTCGCGCCGCCCTGTAGGAATCACAAAACGTTCATTATATTTGGAAACCGCCAGCAAACGCGCCATGTCCTCCAATTCTTCCACCGTTGTTCCCGCTTCTTCCAGCAGCTTGCTTTTCTTCATTTCATCCACTCCACCAACGGTTTTGGCCCGCATATGGACACGCATGGCCGCCATTTTCAATAATACCCTGCGGATCACGCTTGTGTCATCGGCCGATAATATTGACGCGAGATATTCCATCGGAATTCTCATTTGATCAACTGCCGGTATATAGCCATCGACACTTAGTTCATGCTCGTTCGTCAGATGATTCATGATCGGACTAAGTGGCGGGACATACCATACCATTGGCAGGGTTCGGTATTCAGGGTGGAGCGGCAAAGCGATTTTCCACTTCATTGCCATTTTATAGATCGGCGATTGCTGGGCGCTATCGATCCAACTCTGGTTGATTCCTGCCTCCAAGGCCCGCTCAATCACATCCGGATCATGCGGATCAAGGAAGACCGAGAGCTGAGCTTCATACAATTCTTTTGGATCTTCCACCGAGGCTGCTTTTTTTACCCGATCTGCATCATACAATACAACCCCGATATAGCGAATCCGTCCCACACAGGTTTCCGAACAAATCGTAGGAAGACCCGCTTCTGTTCTGGGATAGCAGAAATTACATTTTTCCGCTTTATGTGTGTTCCAGTTGTAATACACCTTGTGGTAAGGACAACCATTCTGGCAAAAGCGCCAGCCTCGACAAGCCTCCTGGTCGACGAGTACTATCCCGTCTTCATCCCTTTTATAGAGCGCACCCGTAGGGCATGAAGCCACACAGGATGGATTAAGACAATGTTCGCAAATTCTCGGCAGGTACATCATAAAGGTTTTCTCATATTCCATGGCGATGTGTTCCTGCAGCTTTCGCACGTTGGGATCCATCGGAACGACTTCACTTCCTCCGGCAAGATCATCATCCCAGTTCGGTCCCCATTCCGGTTTATCCATAAACTGGCCGGTAATCGTCGATTTCGGCCGGGCTACCGGCAAATGTTCCTTCGAGGGTGCTTTGTGCAGATGTTCAAAGTCATAGGTCCATGGCTCATAAAAATCGTTCAGTTCCGCCATGTTGGGGTTATAAAAAATGTTCGCTAGTTTCGCCATCGGACCACCCGCCCGCAAATGCAGCCGGCCATTTCGAAGGGTCCAGCCCCCTTTGTAGCGATCAGTATTTTCCCATTCCTTTGGGTACCCAGGCCCTGGACGTGTTTCTACATTGTTAAACCAAACATATTCCATTCCTGGGCGATTGGTCCATACGTTCTTACAGGTTACCGAACAGGTATGGCAACCGATACACTTGTCAAGGTGCATGACCATGGCCACCTGTGCTTTAATTCTCAAGCCAATCGACCTCCTTTAATGGTCGGATCACTGTCATTGTGTCCCTTTGGCTTCCGGTTGGTCCATAATAATTGAAACCATAGCTAAGCTGCGAATAACCGCCAATCATATGGGTTGCTTTAGGATAGATTCGGGTGACACTGTTATGGGTGCCGCCACGTTTTTTCGTAATCGTATTGCCGGGCACGCCCATGGTCCGATCCTGTGCATGGTGCATGAAGGCTATTCCCTGTGGCAGACGATAAGTTAGAACTGCCCTAGCAACCACTACACCATTGCGATTATAGACCTCAATCCAATCATTATCCTTAATTCCAATGGAAGCTCCGTCCTTCTCGTTTAGCCAGATAAACTGCCAGCCGCGGAACAACTGCACCATGTTGTCCGTATCCGTAAACATCGTATGAATCCCCCATTTTTGGTGGGGACTCAAAAACCGAACCGTAATCGCCTTTTCCTTATTCTCAACCTCTGTTTCACCTTTAATAAACGGCCCTTTATTAATGGGTGGACGATACAAGGGCAATCCCTCTCCATAATCCAACATGACCTCGTGGTCAAGATAGAAGCTTTGCCGTCCCGTCAGTGTATGCCAGGGAATGTTGTACTCCTTATTAACGGTAAACGGTGAGTATCGACGATTATCATTTTCCAAACCGCTCCAAACCGGCGTTGAGATCGCTTGCCGGGGCTGGATCGTCAGGGCATCCAGTGTATAGTCCTCTTCCTCACGCCCTTCGGAAATATGACGCAACCTCTTTCCAGTCTTCGTTTCCATCGATTTCCAGCCCTCTACTGCCCGTCTTCCGTTCGTCGCCCCAGACATTAGAAGGATCGCATTGATCGCCTGCTTATCCGAGTACAGATCAGGCTGTCCTTTGCCGATTCCCTCACGCTTGCAAGTGCCTAAACGGTTCAAGAGATCATTGTAAACCCTATCACCCGGGATCTTTACCCCTTTGGTCCCATACCCGCTTTGAATATTCGGTCCAACGGTCGTCCACATCTCGTATACGTTCGGGTAATCCCTTTTCACGAAATTAAAGTTTGGCATGGTTTTCCCCGGAATCGGCTCAACCTCACCCTTGCGCCAATCTTTAACTTTCCCAAAAGGCTGGGCAATTTCGTTGATCGTATCATGAGCAAGCGGGGACATTACCAGATCCTCTTGTGCTGGGAGGTGTTCCTTGGCCAATTCTGAAAAGACTTTGGCAATTTCCCGGAAGGTATCCCAATCGCTTTTTGTCTCCCAGGGCGGATTAATCGCTGCATTGAACGGGTGAACAAAAGGATGCAAGTCTGTACTGCTGATGTCATGTTTTTCATACCACGTGGCAGCAGGCAAGATAATATCGGAAAAAAGGCCCGAACTCGTCATCCGGAAATCAATGCTAACAAATAAGTCGACCTTACCTTCCGGAGGCTTTTCGGCTAAATTAATCGTTTCCGGCTGCCAAGACTGCTCAAAATCGGAGAGAACTGAATCAGATCCGCCGATCAAATGCTTGACGAAGTATTCATGCCCTTTCCCGCTATCCCCAAGCAGATTCGAGCGCCAGTTAAAAAAGACGCGGGGGAAGTTGCGCGGGTCATTGGGGTTCTCGATGGCCCAATCGAGGCTACCATTTGCCAGCTGCTTGGCGATATCTTGCACAACAGCTTGATCATCTGGATTCCGTTCACGGGCTTCCCGCAGGACATCCAAAGAATTTTGCGAAAGCTGTGGGAAGCTAGGCAGCCAACCTAATCGTGCAGACAACGCATTAAAGTCCGCAGGATGCATATTGGCATATTTACCGCCCCATTCTGATTGGACTTCATCCGGGTCGTACTCATATCGGAATTGTTCTGTTACAAAATAAAAAAACGAGGTTCCGTTCATGAACCGCGGGGATTTCACCCAATCATTGGCAAAGGCAATTTGTGAGAATCCTTCTAAAGGACGAACTTTTTCCTGACCGACATAATGCGCCCAACCGCCGCCGTTTACCCCTTGCGAACCGGTAAGAAGGACAAGGTTTAAGATCGAGCGATAGATCTGGTCACTATGGAACCAATGATTGGTCCCGCCTCCCATGGCAATCATTGATTTCCCTTTTGTTCGCGCCGCATTATCAGCGAATTCTCTTGCCACCTGGATCACATGTTCTTTTTTCACACTCGTAATACTTTCTTGCCAAGCAGGGGTATATGGTTTGTTTGGATCATTGTAATCCGTAGGATAATCCCCTTGCAGCCCCCGGTTAACTCCGGTATGCGCCAGCATCAAATCAAAAACAGTCGTAATGACTAGCTCATTTCCTGAGAGATCTTTGATCCGTTTCGCCGGGACACCGCGCAGAACTTTTCCACCTGTGTTCTCAGCAAAATACGGAAATTCCACCATCGCAACTTCGTCGGAATCAGCAAGAAAACTCATCTTGGGATTGATCGTTGATCCATCTGCTGCCGTTAAATCCAGATTCCACTTGCTTCCTTGGTCCCAACGATGTCCTTGGGTTCCATTTGGAATCACCATTTTCCCGCTTGTTTCATCCCAAATTACGGTTTTCCATTCTCCGTGTTCCTCCCCAGAAACAATATCCGAGGCCCGTAAAAAGCGATCAGTACGATAGTTTCCTTCCTTTGGGTTTAAAATGATCAGGAACGGCAGATCCGTATATTGTTTGGCGTATTCCATAAAATAGGGTGTTTCTTGATCCACATAAAATTCTTTCAGAATGACATGCGTCATCGCCATCGCCAAGGCCCCGTCTGTTCCTGCTTTGGCCGGCAACCAGATATCAGCGAATTTGTCATACTCCGCGTAATCAGGACTCACCCCGACTACTTTTGTTCCGTTGTACCGTGATTCAACCATAAAGTGGGCATCAGGTGTTCTCGTTTGCGGGATGTTTGTCCCCCAAATAATAAAATACTTGGTGTTGTACCAATCCCCACTTTCCGGAACGTCGGTCTGATCCCCCCAAACTTGCGGTGAAGCAGGCGGAAGGTCTGCGTACCAGTCATAGAAACTAAGAATCGTCCCGCCGATTAAAGAAAGAAATCTGGCTCCACCCGCGTAACTAACCATGGACATGGCCGGGATCGGACTAAACCCTACGACACGGTCAGGACCATACTTTTTAATGGTATAAATCGAAGATGCGGCTATCATATCGCAAACATCTTTCCATGACCCGCGGACAAATCCACCTTTCCCTCTAGCCTTGACATATCTTTCACGCTTCTGTGGATCAGATACAATGTTTTCCCAAGCTTGCACGGGATTTCCCGCAGATTCTAGCTCTTCTTTCCACAATTCATAAAGTTGTCCCCGCACATATGGATATTTCACCCGTGTAGGACTATAGGTATACCAGGAGAAACTAGCTCCCCGCGGACATCCTCTTGGTTCGTAGTCGGGAAAATTATCACCTGTCGAAGGATAATCCGTTTGTTGGGTTTCCCAAGTGATAATCCCATCCTTCACATGAATTTTCCAGCTGCAGGACCCTGTGCAATTCACCCCATGTGTGGAACGAACGACTTTATCATGCTGCCAACGCGCTCGATACATCTTTTCCCAATCCCGCGGGCGCGGACTTTCTTCTGTCCAGCCATCATTGATTCGATTGCCTCGGCTTAAATGTTTCAGGCTATGTAAGAGCTTGTTTTTCTTTTTTTGCATTTGTCTTTTCCTTCCTTTCAGGGTTTAGCCAATCGGGTTAAATCCTTCTCCTAGCAAGCGAAAGGAATCATTACCTGCCTGCATTTCCTCTTTGAAAACACTCCAACTAACCGCATTCGCTGCGGCAAGAATAAGCCGCTGCAGGGTATTCATATCGTCGATCTGATAGATTTCTTCAATCATTTCACCAGGGATATCCCCAAACCTCATGCGCAGAACCGCAATCAGGTCCTCCCGATCATCAACGAGCATGGCATCTTTTTCAGAGGAAAACATGTTTATCACCTCTTTCAAGGTTTGATCATTTTAAAATAGTTTTTGATTAACTGTGATTTGCATTGTTCTGCTGTCTTTTCAAAGAAATGCGTAACATCTTGATCAGGATCGTTTGCTTGTTCCAGACTAAAAGTTGCTTCCGCTTTCTGAGAGAAATCTGGGGCAAATCTTAAAATAATATGAAATCCATCTTCCTTATGGATGGCGGTTCCTTGGGTATCATAGGGATGGATATGGTGTTTTTCAAATGTTTGAACCATCCTTTGATATAGGGCTGGTGCGGCGATCCGTAATGATAGTTCTTTCATCTTCCTGACCTCTTTACTAGCTTCCATATTTCACCATTTTAGTTTGGACTGCTTTTAATAATTTATTCATTTCATCTTCATTATGGATTTCATCTACCAGAATCAACGCTTCCATATGAACTGTCATTCCCTCATCCACTTTGCCGCTCAATAGCCTATCTTTCATCCGATCAACGATCCGCCGCATTAAATCATGATCACGAGTCAGCTGAATTACCAGACGTTTTAATCCCGGGTTCTCTCTTACCATCTCCTGGTAGAGCCCTTCTTCTTCTGCTTCCGCATGTTTCAGCGTGCGCATTTCCCAATGTTCGATGACTACTTCTGCAACTTGCAAGGCTTTTTCTCTTTTTTCATTTTCTAGGCATTGACGAAACAAATCTTTTAATTCCTTTGCTTCATTCAACGCTGCTTCATGTATGGATGAATGTGAATCCTCTCGTTTTAGACTTGGTCCTGACATGATCATGACACTCCCTTCCGAAAAATCATCATTCAGTCTATCCATCTGGGTTATCAATAAACTTGAAAATAGAAAAAAGCCCTCTTCAGAGAAGGGGGCTTACATACATACTCCTTGTTTACAATGCCTTTCGAAGCATTTCTTCTAGGCTCTTTACCGTTGGTACTCTTGGGTTATTGCGCATTAACCTGTCGATTTTCAGCGCTTCTTCGGCAATCCCGGTTAAATTTTTTTCTTCGATGCCAATTTGCGATAGCTTTGTCGGTAGATTGATTTCTTTTAACAGTGCTAACACGGCGTCGGCAGCAGCCAGTGCTGCTTCTTTCCTAGAAATGCTTGCAACGTCCACACCAAATGCTTGAGCAATACGAATCATCTTTTCTTCTTCCACACGGCTATTAAATTCCATCACATAAGGGAGCAACAGACCGGTTACTTCTCCATGGGGCGATTTCGTCAGACCTCCAATCGGATAAGCGAGCGCGTGCGCAGCTGCGGTACCAGCATTGGAAAAGGCTAGCCCTGCCAACATACTGCCAAGCAGCATATTGGACCTAGCCTCTATATTGCTGCCCTGATGAACAGCAAGTGTCAGGTTTTTCACGATTAATTCAATCGCATGCAGAGCAAGGGCGTCACTGATCGGAATGGAACCCTGAAACAGGATGTTCCCTTCCGCTTGAATATACGCTGACGGTTTTGCTGTATAGGCTTCGATCGCATGAGCCAAGGCATCAATACCGGAACAAGCTGTCACATAAGCAGGAAGTCCGATTGTTAATTCCGGATCCAATAAGGCTACCGTTGCTCTCAGGTAATTATCAGATATTCCTACTTTCAAATTGTTCTCCACATCGGTTAATACAGCGACTGAGGTAACCTCAGAACCCGTTCCTGCTGTTGTCGGGATTGCGATCAGGGGAGCAATCGGACCCGGCACTTGGTTTTCTCCTCCGTAATAATCGAGCGGGTGTCCACCGTAAGCAACCAGCAAGGATACTACCTTTGCCATATCAATGCTGCTTCCCCCACCTAACCCAATTACTGCGTCGATATTCAACTGGGCTTTGGCAAATTCATAACAGGCCATTGCCGATTCAACAGGTGGTTCAGGGATTACCTCATCGTAGACGACAACCTGGTAATCTTTCAAAACACCAAGGACCTTATGCAGAACTCCTGCCTTTTTAATCCCTGGGTCTGTGATAACTAAAATATTTTTTGCTTTCAGTTTCTCTAGGATGGAATCTAATTGATGAATGGCCCCATTTCCAAACACAATTCTTTGCGTTGAAAAAAACTCCCATGTTGATCTCATTGTCTTCTCCCCCATCTATAAATTAATGACAACCAATTTCTCATCAGTCATTTCCTGAATAGCGTAATGCGGTCCCTCTTTGCCGACACCACTGTCTTTGACACCGCCATATGGCATGACATCAGCTCGGTAGGTCGAAACATCATTGATAATGACCCCGCCAAAGTGAAGCATTTGCACCGCCCGCATCGCCAATTGCAGATTGGAAGTAAATAACCCTACTTGTAATCCCAAATTGGAATCATTCGCTTTCCGCAAAGCATCTTCGATATCGTCAAATGGAATAATGCTAATCACTGGTGCAAAGACCTCTTGACAGACGACCTTCATCTTTTCTGTTACATTTGTTAAGATGGTCGGTTGCAAGACAGACCCTTCCCTTGTACCGCCTGAAACGACCTTAGCCCCTGCAGCTACTGCTTCCTGGATCCATGCTTCTGCCCGCTTCGCTTCAGATTCTGAGATCATCGGTCCAACATCTGTAGCCGGATCCTCCGGGTTACCTACTTTGAGAGATTGTGCGACCTTCGTAGCCTTTTCCACGAAACGATCGTATACATCACGATGAACATAAACCCTTTGTACCGAAATACAAGCTTGACCGGCATTCGTAAAGCCCCGCGTTACACAAAGCTCTGCTGCTTTATCAAGGTCTGGAGCATCCTTGTGCACAAGGTTCGGTGAATTATTTCCCAATTCCAAAGCCACTTTTCGAATCCCTGTTTTACTCTTAATATGTCTTCCAATTTCAGGACTGCCAGTAAAGGTATACATTGCAATCCGCTCGTCTTCAAGCAGATACTCACCTGTTTCTCTACCTGAACCATTGACCAAATTTAGGAATCCTGCTGGCAAACCCGCCTCAGTAAACATCTCTACCAATTTACAAGCGATGATCGGAGTCACTTGTGTTGGCTTTAAAACAACTGTGTTGCCCGCGGCAATCGCTGGTCCAACTTTGTGTATGGTTAAATTAAATGGATAGTTGAAAGGGGTAATGGCACCAATGACGCCAACAGGAACGCGGATGGTAAAAGCCATTTTATTTTCACTACCAGGCTGGGCCAAAGGAACACCTGTCCCAGCAATCCGTTTTGCCTCTTCGGCGGATGCGATCAAAGTCTGGATCCCCCGATCAATTTCAGCTAGAGCATCCTTCAATACCTTACCTGCTTCACTAACTAGGATCATCGCTAGTTCCTCACGGCGCTCTTTGGCAATTTCAGCAACTCGCATCAGAATCGAATAGCGCTCTGTTTCGGTCAATCTTTTCGTCTGAAACGTGTACTCTGCATTCTCCACGGCCTGGGAGACGATTTCCCTAGAAGCTTTACCGATACGAGCAAATTCTTTTCCTGTATATTTATTAAACACTGAAATCGTTTCTTCGCTTTGGATCCATTCTCCGTTAATAAAATGACCATAGTTTTCCATCTTTTTTCCCTCCGTAAGTTTCATCAATTAGTAAAAGTGGTTTTATTCTGATATTTTATTTGAAAATGGGACATCGTCATGCAACTGCAATGGTCAATACATCTGCCACACATTGCTCATGCCCCACGTTAACACCTGCTTTAGGTTTCCTTCGTTCCTTTCTCTAATAGACGTTTCGAAACATCTTGAATATGGCTGGCAACAGCTTCCTCTGCCCGGTAAATATCGCGCATTCGAATGGCATCGATAATCTCCCGATGTTCAGCGGCCGCATCACGTTGATCCACTTCACCTCTTACATAATAAAAGCGCGCAATGTGTAGATGACAATACATTCCTTCGTAGGCTTCCGATAAAAACGTGTTGCCCCCTGCTTTCATCAGGATGGAGTGGAATTTTTGATCCAGGTGGACAAATTCAAGGACTTCCTTATAGGAGTTCCTCGTATCCACAGAATACATCTTTTCTGTTAACTCGGTTAACTCATGGATAACCTCCACCCGGTTCGCGCGAATGATCTCGCGGATCGCGTACGTTTCCATTAATGCTCGTGCTTCAAACATTTCTTTCATTTGCTGTTTATCTAAAATATCACTAACCCAATACCCCTTATTTGCTTCAAAATGCACAAGCTTCTGCGAATGCAACCGCGATAAGGCTTCCCTTAGGGGGATCGCGCTGACGTTGAATTCCCGGGCTAGAAGGCTGATATTAATCTTTTGTCCTGGAGAAAGGCTCCATCCGAAGATCCTTTCTTTTAGTAGATTGTAAACAAACTCAGTGGTTTCCCCTCTCTCATTTTCCTTAGTCACCACTTCCTCTTTCATGTGCCCTTGAACCATCCTTCCTGTTATTCTTGGTGTCAAATCGTATATTATTTAATGAAAATTTACCACATTGTATACGATTTTGTAAAGAACTATTTCAATGAATTCTGAATAAATTAGTGATCAGGCTCAATAATAAAGGATATTTTATCTTTATTATATTATACGGAGATAATTTCCACATTTAATTAATATATTATTTATATAAAAGTATATGATGTATGGTTTAGATAGAAAAATATTTTTTTAGGGATTTTGTTAGGGAATATAACTAACCAAGAGGATTTCAAATATAAAAGAAGATTTTTCCGGCTGAAAAAGGAAAAAATAACGGAAAAAATTTCCGTTATCCCATCTTAAAACCGTCTACAATCCGTTGAATACACTCCTTAACGGAAAGTTTTTCCGCTATCTTGTTTGTTTTTCACTGATTCTCAAAAATAGCGGAACTTTCTTCCGTTATTGCTCTCTACCAACTGACAATATTTCGAAATTCACTAGCATCTGACCTCTAACGCTAACCACCATTCAAATCGATATAAGAATCCCTTTTCCTATTTCTAGGTGCTGGATCATTTTTTTAGATGCTTCTTCTCCACTCCCTTGTGAAATAAGCTCGAAGATCTCGACATGATCATCATAGTACCTTTGGAGCCTCAAGGCGTCTTTGCGGAATACCTGAAGAGCCAAGAGTTGCAGCCGATCCTGGATCTTCTCCATCATCTCGATAATCTCTTCGTTCCCATAGATCGAAGCAAGCTCTTGATGGAATTGGGCATCTTTTTTTGTAAACCCCACATCATTTTTTTCATCCAGAAACCTCTTTTGTTCCCTCAAATTTTCCTTCAATCGTTGGTACGACCCTTCTCCTTCATTCCATTGAACTGCCGCCAGTTTTCTGACGACGTGGGATTCCAAGGCAATCCGGAAATCATAGATATCAACAGCCCTTTTTAGGGATATTTCCGCAACAATCGGTCCCTTGTTGGGAGAATTATTAATAAAGCCCTCTGCTTCTAGTCGCTCCATTGCAGACCGGATTGGTGTTCTGCTCATTTTCAGACGCTCTACTAGTTCGCGTTCCGTTAAAAATTCCCCTGGCTTTAAGACACCATTTAGAATCAATTTACGGATCTCAAGATAAGCCTTCTCTTTTAACGTCACCGGTTGCATACATTCACCTCACTAAAACGCCTTTCTTTTATTGTAACAATAAGCTGGCCATTTCGGCTGAAAAAAAATAGAGGTGAACCCACCTCAAAAATTGTTTTCGAATATCTAATTCCTATAGTCCACGCCCACCATCTACGTTAAAGGTAGCACCTGTAATAAACGAAGCTTCCTCGGAAGCCAGGTAAGCCACCATATTTGCAATATCTTCAGGCTGGCAAAGTCTTCCTAGTGGAACGGATTCCTCATATAATTTTCTTCCTTCTACTGGATCCATGCTGGCAAAGAATTTAGGAAGCATCGGGGTTTCTGCTGGCCCCGGATTAATCGCATTGACGCGTACTTTAGAGTTAGCCAATTCAATAGCTAATGCCTCGGTTAGAAGAATAACAGCACCTTTCGATGCACAATAAGCAGTTAGTCCTGGGCGAACACGTCTGGAAGCAATGGAGGAAATGTTGATGATGGAACCTTTTCCATTCTTCTTCATAAAAGGAACAGCATATTTGCTGGTTAAGAAAGGTCCCTTCGCATTCACATTCATCATCAAATCCCATAGTTCCTCGCTCACTTCTTCAACTGGGGTAAAGCTCATGGGTGCACCCGCATTGTTCACAAGAATATCAAGCTGTCCTAATTGACTCACGGCAGTTTCAATTGCATTCTTTACTGATTCTGAATTGGATACATCCACTTGCACAGTGATCCCTTTACCGCCTGCTAGCTCAATTAAGTGAAGTGTTTCCTGTGCAGCACCTTCACGAAGATCTGCAATGACCACTGTTGCCCCTTCACTTGCAAGTTTCATGGCAATCCCACGTCCTAAACCAGATCCTGAACCTGTAACAAAAGCCACTTGATTTGTTAATTTCCCCATGTTTAAAGTCCTCCCAATAGATTATGTATATAGGATAATGACGAAAATGCGTTCTTCTGACCTCTCCCTGCAAATTGAAGAAAGTATTTAAACCATTCAGAAGACCCAAACTTCTAATGTTTAAAGATTAGCACGCACTGTATACCATGTCAATACAATTTGTATACAAATTGTCAGTATAATTTGTAGAAACAAACAATAAGCCTGACAGTACGCCAGGCTTTTCTTCATTACCTTACCTTACCAACATTCCCGTGTCATCAAAATGGAATGTTGTTCCTTCTCCTAAAACCTCCATTGCGGGATGTTGTCGGACCTCATCTAGCAAATTAGCGGACACCCAAATTTTATCCATTTCTAACGTATTTTTAATATGCACCACTCGAACTTCACCGAGGTTTCTTTTCCTTGTTGTTTTGATGGCGGCAGCGATCGCTTGCTGGTCATTTTTCAAAATAAGCGGAAGTTTTCCTCCTCCAATTTCAACTGCTGTAATGGTGTTGGCATAGAACGCTGCAAAATCGATCTGGCTTAGTGTTTGAACCGTTGTAAAATCGGCCAATCCTAATCCAGTGGAATTACCATGGGATTCAGGGGTTATCCCCAATACAACTATTCGCCGAATTGGAGGTGCCTGTTCAAAGGTGAAAAATTCGGAAGAGGAGGACCGACCAATAATATTCGGATCCATTCCTGAACCGCTGATGTTTTTTCCGATTTCGTCAACCATCAGGACGTCGATTTCCTGTAAATGAAATTTCGGCATCCACTCTGTAGCATTGACCAACAATTCCTCTTCTCTTTTGGGTAATTCTTCCTTTGGAACAACCTCCAAGTGTGCCGTGTCATGAAAGGCGTTTTCGATGATCCCCACGCCAAATAAGAATGGGACTTTGTCCATAATAAATTTCCCAATATCCGGAACCAGCTGAGCAAAAGCAAGCATTCCTCCGCGATGGAGAAAACTAGCACCCTTATGCTTGCCAAGACCAATTCCAAGCATTTTCATAAATCCACTTTCAATCCGACCTTTAAAATCTGTATGGGGTTTAATCCGAGATACGACGATAATGCCATCTGCCTCTTCATACGCAATCCGATCAAAATACACGTCCACCTCATCATTCACTTTGCCCAGGTGAACTGTATCCATGGACGCACGGATCGGAGCCCCAACCTTTTCCTCCGTTATCCCATAATCAGCCAAGATTTGCTGTTGCCCCTCGGCAAGTCCACCTCCATGACTTCCCATGGCTGGAACAATGAAAGGGATCGCCCCCCGCTCTTTTAATTCCTGAACCGTGCAGCGTACAATCTCTTGCAGATTCGAAATCCCCCGGCTGCCAACACCAACGGCAATTTTCATTCCAGGTCTAATTTTTGAGGAAATCGTCGTCTTTTGAAATTGCTCGGCAAGGATTCCGGGAATTTCCTTTACAGCGATTACGGGTGCCTCAAAAGCTTGTCTCACTGGATACATGGAAGGCCAAGGAATATCATACCCTCCCTCCACTCTGACGTTATCGAAATTTAACTCTATCATCAGGCAGCCCACCTTTTTTAGATTTAGCTTGCGTGTTTTTAATTTATTTTAATATATTCATAATATTATTTCAATACAAACAAATTAGCTTTTCTGGTTAAAGGTATTCTAGGAGGAAATGTTGAAGATATCGTAGGATTAGAAAGAGGGCTTTGAACGTTCTGTCCTTATTGTTGATCCAGTTCTTGTCTCAAACTTACCGGGGAAGGACTTTTCTCACGTGTTCCGATCGGGTTTTGTCACCAAAGAAAAAAGGGTGCCTCGCACCCTTGTTCCCTACACCATCTCATCCGTCCGATCTGTCGCCGGAGCCGGAGAAATCGATAAAGCAGATATCTCCTTACGCCATTCTTCTGTCATTTTTACATCCAAGGCAGCCAATGATGGCTCTAGTTGTGCTACGTCACGGGCACCAATGATCGGGGCGGTGATCGCCGGATGGGACATTACCCAGGATACAGCTAACGTTGCAGGATGAAGGTCATGGGACTTGGCATATTCAGTAAACCGCTCTGCGGTTTCGAAATATCCCTCTTCAGAGTACCTTTTCTTATACATATCCTGTACAACCAAGCGTCCACCCGCTGGCTTATTGTTCATTGTATATTTGCCGGACAATAATCCTCCGCCGAGTGGACTGTAGGAAATAACCCCGATTTGCTCTGATTCGGCCAGTGGAAGAATCTCGACTTCTGCTTGCCGCTTTACCAAATTGTACATCGGTTGAATGCACTCGAACCGCGCAAGTCTTTCTCTTTCTGAAATCCCCAGCGATTTGGCGATCTGCCATGCCGCCCAATTGCTGACCCCGGGATAGAGAATTTTCCCTTGAGCCTGTAGATCATCTAAAGCCCGCAGGGTTTCTTCCATGGCAGTTTTGGAATCAAAATGATGCACAAAATAAAACTCAATACGATCTGTCCCAAGCCGTCGCAAGCTGTCCTCTATCGCTGTCATGATATGGCGTCTTGACAACCCACGCGCGTTGATATCCGGTCCCATTGGGTTGAATACTTTCGTGGTCAGAACGACCTCATCGCGGCAATCCGCAATTAATTTCCCTAAAATTTCTTCTGAACGACCCCCATTATACGCATTTGCTGTATCAAAGAAGTTAATTCCCGCTTCACGGCAGCGGTGAAACATTCCCCTCGAGGTCTCTTCATCTGCAATTCCCCCGAATGACATCGTACCAAAGCATAAACTGGAAACCTGAATGCCTGTTTTTCCAACTACACGATATTCCATTGCTTCAACTCCTATCATTTGTTCGTATCTTGTTACTATTCTTTCTCTACCCACAAAGTCCTGCTCCTCAAAATCATTATATCCAGCAACAAAAACACTAACAAATCCATAAAAACCTTTATAACTATTTTAACAATAGATTTTAAAATATTCAGAATTTGTGACAGCTATCACAACATCTTGCGTGAAACAACTTTATATTAAGATACAGGACAATAACATTGATTGAAGGAGGGCTTTTATGTACCAGCAATTAGCCTGGATTCTTACAGTAATTTTAGTTTTTGCTCTTGCTGTCGTTTTCCTAACTATTGCAAGAAAAACAGCCCGCAGGGTGGATTATCAACCCATCCAGGAAAAAGGGTACCGAATAAGAAAATATTGGTTTATCAGTTTAGTTTCCGTTATGGTTATCGCAACATTCTTCTCATTAAGGAATCTTCCTTATCACGATGCGACTGCCGCTGCAGCCTCAGGTGCTAAAGTTGTTAATGTGGAAGGGTATCAATTTTATTGGAAGTTAAGCCAAGAGGAATTTTTTGTTGGTGAACCTGTCCAATTCAACGTCACAAGTATGGATGTTAACCATGGCTTCGGTCTTTATGACGAAAACATGCAGCTTTTGGCTCAAACACAAGCGATGCCTGGATACACGAATGTAGTTGATTTCACCTTTACGAAGCCTGGAAAATACCAAATCCTTTGCCTGGAATATTGCAGCGTTGGACATCACGTGATGGTAAAAGAAATTGTTGTGAAAGAAAAAGGAGGTGCTTCCGATGGCAAAAACTGATACAAATTACCCAATTACCAGTCTAGCAAAAAAAGGGGTTGTCGGCCATCTGGCGGTTACCGCAACTGTATTAATTTTAATGATGGCTTTCGGGATCATTATGCTATTTAATCAAGGCGGATTGATTACAATTTCACCCGATCTTTTCTATTCCATTATGACTGTCCATGGGATTGGGATGATTGGGATGGCATCCTTAGGTGGAGCCGCTATCATGTGGTATTTCCTAAGTAAGTATGTGCCGCTCAACCCAAAAGTGCTGATGGTTAATTTGGTTTTGAGTGTCATTGGTATTGCCATGATCCTCATTGCCGCATTTGTGTTTAAATTCTCTGATGCATGGACTTTCCTCTATCCACTGCCATCGATTTCAGCAAAACAACATGGAATGGCAGGTGCAATGTTTTTCTTAAATGGTGTGCTTTTAATTGGTGTCGGCTTCCTGATTATGTATTTGGAAATCGGAAGGAAAATCGCCAAACAATATGGCGGACTAATGAACGGTCTTGGATGGGATATGATTTTTGGCAAAACCGATAAACATTACGGTCCTCCAGCCGCCGTCGTTGCGAGCACTATGGTTGTCATTTGTAACAGTACAGCTATCTTAGCTGGTGCAACTGTGATCGTCATGTCAATTGTCAATATACTTAATCCAAGCATTGTCTTTGATGCGTTACTAGCCAAGCATTTAACTTATGCTTTTGGACATATCTTTGCCAACGCTACAATCTATATGGCTGTTGTTGGGGTTTATGAAATCTTGGCAAAATATGCAGATCGCCCATGGAAAGCGAATAAAGTTTTTCTAATTGCCTGGAACTTCTCTACCCTATTTACCCTAATGATTTATACCCACCATTTGTTAATGGACTTTGCTGTACCAAAATGGATGCTGTTGATTGGACAAATTTTCTCCTATGCAAACGGCTTACCTGTAATGGTCGTTACGGCTTATGGTGCTTTAATGATCGTTTATCGCTCCGGTCTTCGTTGGGATATGGCTTCCGGTCTAATGTTCTTGGCGATGTTCGGTTGGGTTGCCGGAGCAGTACCTGCAATCATCGATGCCACCATTGTTGTCAACCATGTAATGCACAATACCAAATGGGTACCTGGACATTTCCACACATACATGGGATTAGGCGTGACCATTATGATCATTGCTTTCATGTATTACTATAATAAAGCAGAAGGAAACCGCCGGGATCATTCTTGGGATCGCATTAGTGCCGCTTTCTATACCGTATTTTTCCTTGGTTTAACAGGGTCTTTCCTTTACGCAGGAAAAATCAGTGCGCCAAGAAGATGGGCAGTTCATTTACCAGAATGGATGTTAAGCGACATTGTAGGTGGAATTAGTGCTTGCTTCATTTTAGCTGCGACAATCTCCTTCACCCTGCGCTTTTTCGCAAATGTTAAATATACGAAGACCGCTAATACAAGTGAAGAAATGATTCAAGAGACTACAAATTTGATGAAGAAAACAAGCTAATTAAACCCGGTGGGTAATGAACTGCACCCCAATTGTTAGACACCATCTAACAATTGGAGGTGCAGTTTTTCTATGGCTAAATTTACTGTACAAGATAAATTACAAGCAGTTAAACGTTACATAAA
>Ga0180216_1001336_pt1 | contig 22353 bp, 16 predicted proteins | sample eDN3rd37CBELigMG_FD_128879 | JGI IMG/M metagenome (GOLD analysis project Ga0180216, IMG submission 128879) | Enriched Miracle-Growth compost microbial communities from Emeryville, California, USA - eDNA 3rd pass 37_C BE-Lig MG (version 2)... ...
TGCTACACTCTTTAGCTATCTAACTGCTCTAAATCCTCAATGTGGTATGGCTCAGTAGGATTATGAATAGCCCATTCGAGCATTTCAATTTGAGCCTTTATGGTAGCTAGCTGGAGTGGATCCTGACTATTTTGGATCAATTGATTCAGCTCATACACTTTACTTTTGATTTGGTCTTCACTTCTCATGACGATGCTCCTATCACATTTATTATCTACGCGATATAGCATGCCCGATATAGGGAAGAAAATAACAAAATACAATGATGTTTGCTTAGTATGAGCCGCGAATATGCTCATGCACCTCTTGATCGTAGAAGCTTTCTAATTTTTTTAGCTCTTCCTCGGTAAACGATGGAACGTTGAGCGCACCCAAATTGTCCAGCACCTGCTCGCTGTTTTTGAAGCCAGGAATAACCGTGCTAACTGCTTCATGCTCAAGAATCCAGCGCAGCGCTGCACGTGTCATATTTCCTTTCCCATCAGCAATCCAGACTAGTTCACGGCTAAGCTCCTGTCCTTTTTCAAATGGAAGACCTGCAAAGGTTTCACCAACGTTGAACGCATCACCATTACGATTATAGTTACGATGATCGCTGGAATCAAAGCTTGCCCCTTGATTGAATTTGCCAGTAAGAAGTCCACTTGCTAACGGAACACGAGCAAGAATGCCGACCTGTTTTTCAAGTGCGACTGGAAGCAGCTCTCTAGCTACCTTCTGTCTGAAAATGTTAAAGATTACTTGCAGTGCAGCTACGTTTGGCTGTTCCATGCAGAATAGGCCTTCCTCCACACTTTCTACACTAACACCATAGCTGCGAATTTTACCTTCAGCCTGCAGCTTGTCTAATACTTGGAATACTTCACCTTGCTTAAGAATGTCAAAAGCCGGACAGTGAATTTGATATAGATCGATACGCTCACGCTTCAATCGCTTTAAGCTGGCTTCACAATAAGCGCGAACCGTTGCTTCAGAATAGTTGTTAGGGTCATGAATATCTCCTTGACGACAAAATTTCGTCGCAATATAGATCTCATCCTCTTTACCCTTTGTGGCTTCGGCAAGCAGCTCTTCGCTGCGACCGCCGCCATATACGTCAGCGGTATCAAAGAAGTTGACTCCCTGCTCCATTGCAGTATGTAAAGCCTTTAAAGAAGTTGCATCATCGGTCTTGCCCCAGTCTCCACCGATGCCCCATGTTCCAAAGCTGATTTCACTAATGTTTAATCCTGTTTTGCCAAGTGCTCTATATTTCATAACGTTACAGCTCCTTTAATACAAAGTTATATCATTATTTTAACATAACACAGCTGTCTAACCTATGGCACACTGTATGGTGATATTGTCTAACGTGATGAATAAATTGCTTGGTTATGATAGCGATATATACGTATGCTGCTTAGTGACCTGCTATAATAGGGTTAATCGTAATTTTACATAGGGAGCGGCTTTATAGATGAATAAAACGATAGGAATTCTCGCACATGTGGATGCTGGGAAAACAACCTTTTCCGAGCAATTGTTATTTTATACGAAGAGCATTAAGCAAAGAGGACGAGTGGATCATCAAAATTCATTTTTAGATAATCACGATATCGAGAAGCAGCGTGGTATAACCGTATTTGCAGAACAGGCAAATTTTCAATATAACGATAACCGTTACACGTTGATCGATACACCTGGACACGTCGATTTTTCACCCGAAATGGAACGGGCAATCGCAGTCCTTGACGCAGCCATTATCGTTGTTAGCGCGGTTGAAGGTGTAGAGGCTCACACGGAAACAGTTTGGCAGCTGCTGCGTAAGCATCGCATACCGACGTTCTTTTTCATTAATAAGATCGACCGCACAGGAGCTAGTGTTGATCGTGTTGTGAAGCAATTACAGCAAGAGCTGTCGAACGATATTGTGTACATAGAGGCAGCAGATAGCGGCTTGCAGTGGTCGGAGACATTAATTGAACAGATTGCTGAACGTGATGAGGGGCTGCTTGACACCTATATGGAGCATGGCTTTGAGGAGCAACGTTGGCTCGAGGTTATGCAGCAGCTCGTTATGACAGGTGACCTATATCCAAGCTTTGCAGGCTCTGCGCTACACGATATCGGAGTGGAGTCGTTTCTGAAAGCGTTTGATCGACTGACTGTTACAGCATATGATGCGGATCTGCCGCTTACAGGGCAAGTCTACAGGCTTCGCTATGATCAAAACAGTACACGCATTACCTTTGTTAAACTGCTAAGTGGCAAGCTCTCGGTACGTGATGAGCTAAGCTATGGAGATCACTTCAACGATAAAGTGACGCAAATTCGTCGATACAACGGTATGCAGTTCGAGGCAGTGTCGACAGCCTATGCTGGCGAGCTTGTTGCTGTGATCGGATTAGCCGAGGCTCGTATCGGGGACGGGATCGGCGAATTAACTGAGCGTTTTGAATACGAGCTGCAGCCGACACTGCGCTCTAAAATCGTGTTCGAGCAGCAAATTAATCCAAAGGAAGCACTAAAGTTTTTTCGCATGCTCGAGGCAGAGGACCCTTCTCTTCACGTTGAATGGGAGGAGAAGCATGGCGATATACAGCTGCATGTGATGGGGAAGATTCAGCTAGAAGTGCTGAAGCAGATCGCGGATGATCGTTTTGGACTGCTAGTACATTTTGCTTCACCGGAAATTTTATATAAGGAAACGATTGCGGAAGAGGTTATTGGCTACGGTCATTTTGAACCGCTGCGTCATTATGCCGAGGTGCATTTGCGATTAGAGCCAGCGAAGCGAGGCGAAGGAGTCAGCTATGCTTCGATTTGCCATGTTGATGAGCTTTCTGATTCTCTGCAGCGATTAGTCGGCCAGCATGTGCTGGAGCGTGAACATCATGGCTTGCTTACAGGCTCGCCATTGACCGATGTAAAGGTAACGCTGCTTCGTGGGCGCGATCATAACAAGCATACACATGGCGGGGACTTCCGAGAGGCTACACTTCGTGCGATTCGTCAAGGACTAGAAAAGGCTCAAAATGTGCTCCTGGAGCCATATTACCAATTCAAAATTATCGTGCAATCTGAGCAAATTGGTCGGGTGATCTCAGATATACAACGCGCCAATGGCGAGCTAGATCCACTTATTACTGAAGGGGAGAGAGCAGTCGTTACAGGAAGAGCCCCTGTCGCCACCATATTAGATTATCCAAGTGAGCTAGCATCCTTCACGCAAGGGAAGGGGAAGATCCATCTCAGCTTCGGTGGCTATGCTCCATGCCATAATACTAGTGAGGTCATTGAGCGGATTGGCTACAACAAGGATGCCGACCCTGAATATACATCCTCCTCGATCTTCTGCGCTAAGGGGGCGGGGTATTCGGTGCAATGGCAGGAAGCAGAACAAATGATGCACATAGAAATTCAAAAAGCACGACTTTGATGACGATGCTGGGCGTTGAGGCTTAATCGGCGGCGAATCTTGAACGCTACCGAAAACTCCGTTGCTCACGTACCAAGTACGTACGCTGCGCTACTCGTTTTCTAGTATCGTCCAAGCTTCTTGGTCCTGAAAGCCGAGTTTTTGAATATTTATTGGAAAGGTAGTTCAAAACATCAGACTTTGATGACGATGCTGGGCGTTGAGGCTTAATCGGCGGCGAATCTTGAACGCTAGCGAAAACTCCGTTGCTCACGTACCAAGTACGTACGCTGCGCTACTCGTTTTCTACTAGCGTCCAAGCTTCTTGGTCCTGAAAGCCGAATGTTTTAAGCCTCTATTAGAAGCAGTAGCTTAAAAAGCGTGACTTTGATGACGATGCGTCGCGCTGCAGATAATTCGGCGGCGAATATGGGGTTCAACCGAAAACTCCGTTGCTCACGTACCAAGTACGTACGCTGTGCTACTCGTTTTCTAGTTTTACCCCATCTTCTTGGTCCTGAAAGCCAAGCTTTTTAAGCTTTTATTGGAAAGGTAGTTCAAAACATCCAACTTTGATGACGATGGGCGTTGGGGATTAATCAGGATTAGGATTATACACTTTATTTGCAATATATTATTTCATATAATAAGGGGCAAGCCCGGCGACGACGAGTATTGAAACCACCTATAGGGGGCAGCTAAGATGACAAAAAATAAGGAATTTCAATATGTACGAGTTGTTAATTTTATCGTTGTAATCGTAAGTTGGGTAATGGTCGTTATCCTGTCTGCAGGGTTTTTTATTGAATTTGAAAAAGGGACGCGATCATTAGGCTACTTGCTCTTTATATTGTTGATGGGCTTCGGATCAGTTATAGCGGGAACGTTATTTTACGTTAAAGATCAATTATCTCGATATGTACGTTATGTCACTTTTGGTGGATTTTACATTATGTACGTTGCTTCCTTGCTAACAGCAACTACTGATATTACGTTCACGTTTGTTTTTCCTTGCGTGACGCTATTCTGCATGTATATTGATCGTTGGTTTATGTCCATTGTATGTTCCCTCGTTTTAATCCTAAACGGGGTTTATATTGTACATAAGTTCAATACAGTGAGTAAAGAAGACTTAGGTGAAGTAGCTTATAACCAATTTACTACGGTGATGTTAATACATGGCTTCGTTTTACTGTTATTTATGGCTAGTCTTCTAGCTATCGTGTATGTATTTTACCGATTAATGAGGGCTATGGATCATAAAGTTAAGGAAGCGGAAGAAGCTAAAATTACGGAGGAAAGGCTATACTTTCGCGCTACAATAGATGGTTTGACCGGAGTATTTAATCGGAGGCATTTTCACGAAATTGTACAAGAACAGCTAGATGACACGAGCGAGGAATCCACCCTGTTGCTTCTGGACATCGATGATTTTAAACAAGTGAATGATCAGTATGGTCACTTAGCAGGGGATCAGGTATTGATTGAATTCTCTAGCATACTGAGGAATACAATCCAAAATCAAGGTGTGATCGGGAGAGTTGGTGGAGAAGAGTTCGCGGTATTCATTAAAGGAAGAAGCGAGTTAGAAGTTCAGGAAGTGGCCGAACGCTTGCGGAATACGATCAAGAATTATTGGATACGCCTTAATGAATCGAAGCAAATTACGATCACGATCAGTGGAGGCATCGCTTACTCTAAAAAATCCGACACTACCTTCGAGGAGCTATATCAACAAGCAGATAAGGCGTTGTACCAATCTAAAGAAAATGGAAAAAACAAGATAACACTAGCACAATTCATTTAATAAATATGTATAAAAAACGCTCTCTAGCCTTTAAAGCCCCAGCGAAGCTAACCATCTCTAAAGCGACCTCCTGACGAAGGAAGGTTCGAGCGTAGAGAAGGTTAAGCGAAGCGCTGACCCATCCCAATCAACGGAGATTAAACTTCAAGATAGGCTTTTTAGGGTTTAGAACCCCAGCGAAGCTAACCATCTCTAAAGCGACCTCCTGACGAAGAAAGGTTCGAGCGTAGAGAAGGTTAAGCGAAGCGCTGAAGGTTCGAGCGTAGAGAAGGTTAAGCAGAGCGCTGACTCATCCCAATCAACGGAGGTTAAACTTTAAGATAGCTCTTTAGCCTTTAGAACCCCAGCGAAGCTAACCATCTCTAAAGCGACCTCCTGACGAAGGAAGGTTCGAGCGTAGAGATGGTTAGTGTAGCGCTGAAGGCCGAGCGTAGAGATGGTTAGCGTAGCGCTGAAGGCCAGAGCGTAGAGAAGGTTAGCGTAACGCTGATCCATCCCAATCAACGAAGGTTAAACTTCAAGATAGGCTTTTTAGGGTTTAGAACCCCAGCGAAGCTAACCATCTCTAAAGCGACCTCCTGACGAAGGAAGGTTCGAGCGTAGAGAAGGTTAAGCGAAGCGCTGAAGGTTCGAGCGTAGAGATCGTTAGCGTAGCGCTGAAGGCCGGAGCGTAGAGAAGGTAAGCGAAGCGCTGATCCAATACCAGTGAAAAGCAGCACCGCAAATATCAAGTTGTTCCTACCTCAACGATGTATGATGTTTATTGAAAGGAGGCGGTTAGCGATGAATATGCTTCGGCAATTCAATGATGCGATAGCCTATATTGAGAGCAACCTACTGCATGACATTGATTACAGACAGATGGCACGCATTGCAGGCTGCTCGGAATATCATTTTCGCAGAATGTTTTCATTTTTAGCGGGTATGTCGTTGGCGGAATATATCAGGCGTAGAAAGCTGTCGCGTGCAGCTGAGCTATTGCAGGCAAGCGACATTAAAATCATTGATTTAGCGCTACAGCTTGGCTACGAATCACCAGAAGCCTTTAGCAAAGCGTTTCAAGCGTTGCACGGTGTGCTGCCGTCCCATGCTAAAAAGCATAATACGATGCTAAAAATGGTCTCGCCGTTATCCTTTCAATTAACGATAAGAGGTGGTAAAGAGATGAATTATCGTCTTGTTGAGAAAGAGCCGTTTTATGTAGTTGGCTACAAAAAAACTATTACGCTGCAGTTCGAAGGGGTCAACCCTCAATTGAATGAACTATATAGCCGATTAACGCCAGAGGTAATCGCCGAATTAAAAGCGCTTAGTAATATTGAGCCTAACGGAATAGTTAATGTTTCAACGAATTTTACAGATCGGACGATAGAAGGCTCTGAGCTTGATCAATATATCGGAGTAGCCACGACAACGGAGCGTTCTGATCGATTCGATGTTTTGCCCGTTGCCGCATCACTATGGGCAGTTTTTGAGGTGATTGGTCCATTTCCGCAGGCTCTTCAGGACACATGGGCGAATATCTATGCGCAGTGGTTTCCTTCCTCTGGCTATGAATTAACAGGTGGACCTGAGATGCTATGGAACGAAAGTCCAGATACGTCAAAACCCAACTATCGCAGTGAAATATGGATTCCAGTACGCTCTATCGAGTCGTAATAACCTATAAACCGAATAAGCTCTCCTGACGGCGAACCGTCACAAAAATACCCTACTGCATGGCTTGCGGTAGGGTATTTTTGTAATTCTAATAAAGCTGGGTGAGGATGTCTTACACCCAATCAAAGTGCTATTTTACCTAATGACAGTTCCATCACAAGCAATGAAAACGCTGTTATCATAATGAAAGCGAATAACAAAAAGCGGTTACATTACAGAGATTAGACAGTCAGGAGAGGATACACGCATGCACGAAAAGGGATTAAAGCGGTTCGCGGGCGGAATGTTTTTTATGGGTCCAGCACTGCTTATTTTTATCGGTATTATTATCATTCCGATCCTTATGAGTATGTATTACAGCTTATTTCAATGGGACGGTATATCACAAAAAATATTTACATCAATGGATAATTACTCACGCTTGCTGAAGGACCCAGTATTATGGATCTCTCTCAAAAACTCAGTATGGCTAACCATTGGAGCATTAATTATCCAGCTTCCTGTAGGGCTTATGTTCGCCATTATCTTAGGATATAAGCTAAGAGGCTCAAATTTTTTCAAGTCAATCTATTTTACTCCAGTTATGCTGTCCACTGCCGTACTCGGCATCCTATGGAGTCAGATCTACGATCCAAACTTCGGTCTGCTGAATGAAATGCTAAATTCACTTGGCTTACAAAGCTGGACTAGAGCTTGGCTAGGGGAAGAATCTACCGCATTACTGTCCGTCATTGCTGTCGTTGCATGGCAGTATATCGGATTCTATATTATTGTGTATGTCGGCGCGCTGCAGGGAATATCTGACGAGGTGCTGGAGGCTGCACGGGTTGAAGGAGCAAGTGAGTGGCGGATTATTTTCAACATCCAAATCCCTCTGATTTGGCCAACGATTACCTTTACGGTGCTGAACTGTGTCATTAACTCACTGAAGTATTTTGACTTAATTTATATTATGACTGGCGGTGGTCCGAACAATTCCAGCGAGGTCATCGCGAGCTATATGATGAAAAATGCGTTCCGACTGATGGACTTCGGATATGGCAGCACGATATCAACCTTCTTATTGCTGTTTGGACTAGCACTTGCTTTTATCATTTCTACTGTGCTTGGACAAGGCAACAAGAAATTTAGTTAATAGGAGGTCATCACGAATGAAAGGCATAGGACGCATTGTTTTATATGTGCTATTGTTTGTACAGCTAGTTATTACAGGCTATCCCTTTGTATGGATGACGATATCAGCATTTAAGGATAACAAGGAGTACTTCGCTAATCCCTGGGGATTGCCTTCTGTCTGGAAGTTTAGCAACTTCGCTGATGCATGGAATCAAGGCATTAGCAGTTATCTGTTCAACAGCTTATATATTACGTTTTTCTCTGTCGTAGGCTTATTGCTAGTTGCAACGCTGATCGGTTACTACTTGTCAGTCCGCCCGTTTAGAGGATCAAAGCTGCTGCTCGGAGCATTTTTTCTAGGAATGCTTATCCCGATTCATAGTACACTAATTCCACTGTTTACCATTGCTAATGCAACGGGTACCTACGATACATTTTGGTCATTGTTCTTCCCGTATATCGCGTTCAATTTACCGATCGCTGTATTTTTATCGTATAACTTTTTTACTGCAATTCCTAAGGATCTGGAAGAGGCTGCTGTCATGGACGGCTGTGGAATCTATCAAACCTTCTTCCGCGTGTATTTTCCGCTAGCGAAGCCTATTCTCGCTACGGTTACGATTCTATCCTTCTTTAACATTATGAATGATTTTGTATTCCCACTCGTTATGGTTTCGAAGGAATCGTTGAAAACACTACCGCTTGGGCTAATGATGTTCAAGGGCAATTTTAGTGCCAACTATTCGCTTATTAGCGCTGCGCTAGTGATAACTACAGCACCAATCATCATTTTATATACGTTTCTGCAAAAATACATCCAAAAAGGAGTGACGGCAGGGGCGGTAAAAGGTTAAATGCTTGATTGGGTCATCAATATAAACAACAAGATTAAAAAGGAGAGGTTATTATGAAAAAAGGATTGATCTCATTACTAGCTTTGGTCATTGTTCTAATGACGGCTTGCTCGAATAACAGTAATCAGCCAGCTGCTAGTGGTACAAGCTCAGAGGGAAGTGCTTCATCAGAGGTAACACAGCTGACGATGTGGAGTATGGAAACACGCAATAAAGATATTATTGAAGCATCGATTGATGAATTTAATGCTCAAAACCCAGACATCGTTTTGAAAGCGGAGTTTTTCGAGGATGAAGCATTAAAAACGAAGATGAAGGTTGCTATTGCAGGTAATCAGGTTCCAGATATTATTACGTACTGGAGCGGTGAAACATTCGATACACTCGTGCAACAAGGCATGCTTGGCGAAATTACAGAATACTTGAACGAAGATCCAGCATTCCGTGACGATGTGCTTAATGGTGGTCTGGAGACCTTCACTTATGATGAGCGCAACTACGGCATTCCAGTTTTATTCAGTGGCGTTTCACTATGGTATAATAAGCAAATTTTCGCTGAGCAGGGATTAACGCCACCGACAACCTATGATGAACTACTTGCAGTCGTTGATGCATTGAATGCAAATAATATTATTCCGATAACCGTAGCGGGTAAAGAACGTTGGCCTCTGCTTCACTGGTACTCCTATCTAGCACAGCGCATCGGTGGTACGGAGCCATTTGAAAAAGCAAAAAGCGGTGAGACAGACTTCACTGAAGAAAGCTTTGTCCAAGCTGCTGAGCTTCTGCGTGAGCTAGCTATAGATCATAAGGGCTTTGTGAATGGCTTCCTAGGTCTTGATTATGCTTCTGCAGAATCCCTATTTACAACAGGACGTGCTGCTATGTATCTACAAGGTGAATGGGCAATGGATTCCTTCCTTGAGGATGAGATTTCTGAGCAGCTTGACTTCGTACCTTTCCCAACAGTAGAAGGTGGTAAAGGAGACATTAACGTCTATCATGGTGGCTTTGGTGCGGGAATGGCGATTTCAGCTAAGACGAATCAAGAGGCTGCTTACAAAGCAATTCGTTTCCTAACAGATCCTGTACAGCGTAAAGCGATTAATGAGGGAGCGAATATTAGTCCGATGAAAAATGCAGGACTTGAGGAAGCGAATATGCATCCACTTGCTTACAAATATGACAGCTATATCGGTGAGAATCTAGCAGGCTTCTTCAGCTACTATGACCAATCTCTAGATGCGAAGCGTGCGGATCAATTCTTGAATTCTATCGGCGCTATTGTAGGTGTAGCTGATGCGAATATTGTAGAAGAGCTTGCAAAAGTAAAATAATATAATATAACCAATGAATTGATATATATTAAGTGAAGCGTTTTCGTTATAAGTGAAGGAAAACGTGCAAGAGTGAAGAACAACTAAGTGAAATGAAAAATTAAGGAGGGACCTGCAATGGCAAATATTACAAATCCAATTTTGCGCGGCTTTAATCCCGACCCATCCATTATTCGTGTAGGTGACGATTATTATATCGCAACCTCAACCTTTGAATGGTTTCCTGGTGTACAAATTCATCATTCCAAGGATCTAGTTCATTGGGAGCTAATTAATCACCCGCTTACACGTACCAGTCAGCTTGATATGGTCGGTAACCCAGACTCCGGTGGAGTCTGGGCTCCTTGTCTTAGTTATGACAAGGGGACGTTCTATCTCGTTTATACCGATGTTAAAACACATATGGGGCCATACAAGGATACACACAACTACGTCGTAACGGCAACGAGCATTCATGGTCCTTGGTCTGAGCCTATTTATCTTAACAGCAGCGGCTTCGATCCTTCAATGTATCATGAAGAAGACGGTACGAAATGGGTCGTTAATCTAAAATGGGATCATCGTAAAGGAAAAAATTCTTTCGGCGGTATTATTATTCAGCAATTTGACGAGCAGCAGGGCAAGCTGGTTGGAGACATCCACCATATTTACGATGGAACAGAGCTTGGATTAACCGAAGGCCCTCATATCTATAAGCACGGAGATTACTATTACTTGTTCGTAGCCGAAGGCGGTACGAGACTTGGCCATGCTGAGACGATCGCGCGCAGTCGCACGCTGCTTGGCAAGTATGAAACCTCACCTCATGGTCCGCTGATTACGTCTCGTAATCATCCAGAGCATCCAATTCAACGTGCAGGCCATGCTTCGCTTGTGGAGACACAGAATAACGAATGGTATATCGTACATCTATGTGGAAGACCGGTAACGGAGCGAGGTCATTGTATATTAGGACGAGAAACGGCCATTCAGCGAGTGGAGTGGACGGAGGATCATTGGCTGCGTATGAGTCATCAAGAGGTTACTCCTGCCATTGAAATCCCTGCACCAAATCTAGCACCACATCCGTTTGATGCAGCTACTAGCTTCCGTGACGATTTTGACGGTGAGGATTGGAGCGTGCATTGGAACTCGTTGCGGGAGCCGATTACTGAAGGCTGGGCAAGTCGTTCACAGAGAAAAGGCTGGCTGCGCTTATATGGAAGAGAATCGCTAGCTTCTATGCATCGCCAAAGTTTAATTGCTAGAAGACAGCAAGCCTTTCATATTGTAGCAGAAACAAAATTGGAATATTCACCTACTTCCTATCAGCAGATGTCTGGCTTAGTATATTATTATAATACGAAAAACTATTACTATCTTTTTGTTAGCTGGGATGATGAGAAAGGGAAATGTCTAGGTATTATTTCAAGTGATCGTGGTGCATATGATGAGCCTTTAGCAGAGTCTATCGCACTTACAGGTGAGCATACGTACCTCAGAGCTGTAGTCAATCGTGACAAGCTTCAATTCTACTATTCTGAGGACGGAACTCAGTGGCTGGAGGTAGGTCCAGTATTAGATGCAAGCATTATATCCGATGAGCACGCTGAGCTTAAAAAAGACGGCATTATGCTCGATCAAGGCTTCACAGGAGCTTTTATAGGGGTATGTGCACAGGATTTAGGTGGAACAAGACAGCATGCTGATTTTGATTACTTTAACTACGAGGAGATGGAAGACTAATGTCTAATCAAACGATGCTAGCTGCAGTACTGAACAAGCCGCTCGATATGGAGATGAAGCAAGTGCCGATTCCTACACCTGGTAAGGATGAAGCACTCGTTAAAGTCTATTGTATCGGGGTGTGCGGCTCAGATGTGCATTATTACGAGCATGGCAGAATCGGTCGTTATGTTGTAGAGCAGCCAATTATATTGGGACATGAGCTAGCTGGAGAGGTTGTTGCGATCGGTGAGGACGTGAACCATCTACAAGCTGGCGATCGAGTTGCGGTTGAGCCTGGGGTAACGTGCGGCAGATGCGAATATTGTAAATCAGGCCGTTACAATCTCTGTCCGGATGTTGTATTCATGGCAACACCGCCTGTAGATGGGGCATGGGCGGAATATGTTTCGGTTAGAGCAGACTTTTTGTTTAAGCTGCCAGATACGATGAGCTACGAGCAGGGTGCACTGCTTGAGCCGCTTTCTGTGGGCATCCATGCGATGAATCGAGCAGGAGTCACACCGGCTGATCGCTTATTAGTTACGGGGCTAGGTCCTATCGGTCTATTAGCGATCCAAGCGGCTAAGCTTTACGGCGTGAAGGAGATCTATGCGACAGACATGGTTCCATTCCGTCAAGAGCTGGCGATGGAGATGGGCGCTACTGCGGTGCTTGATCCGTCGAAGGAAAACGTGAAGGAACGTCTAGAGGAGCTTACTGCAGGACACGGAATTTCGGTAGTGGTTGAATCTTCTGGGAATGGCCGAGCAATCGGAGATGCTATTCGTACGGTGAAGCGTGGTGGACGCATCGTTCTAGTCGGCATGCCGGCTGTAGATGAGATTCCAGTAGAGATCAATACCATTATTGATTCAGAATTAGACATCTTTGGCTTGTTCCGTTACGCCAATACGTACCCGGCCGCTATTGCAGCCTTGTCGAGCAGTGAGCTTGATATCGAAAAAGTCATTACGCACAAGTTCTCATTGCAGGATACACAGCAGGCCGTAGAGATGGCTCGCACACAAAAGGATACGAGCATTAAGGTTATGATTTATCCTGGTATGTAATCGATCGTCGTAATAGGATTACAACGTTATTATGAAGTCTACTCTCCTAGGGAGTAGACTTCTGCTTATATGTAATGACTTGAGGGGAAGAGGAAGATGAAGCAGCTCGGTAAGAGATTAGGTCTAGACACAACAAGAGGACAAATATTAATTGGTTTTGTTGCTACAATGATGCTGATTCTCACCGTTATGTTCTCCTTTATTTATACGTTCTTATCAAAAGAGACGAAGGATAGCGCGATGCTATATATTGAGGAAATTGCCGAGCAAGCAGGCGGACGATTAGAATCACTAATGAATGAAATTAATGTATTAACCTTGCAAATGGCAATGGATGAACGAATGCAGAGCATTCTTATGAGTGAGTATCAAGGGGAATTAGCTACTTATGAGGAACGAATGAAGCTGAGGAAGCTGTTGCTTGATATGACAGCGTATTCAGATACGATAGAGGAAATTGAACTTTACAGTGGTCAGAGAGCTATTTATCCACTGATTGATGAAACGATACAAACTAGAGTAGATCAGCACGTCATCCGGGAAGCTGATCGAATCGATCAAGCAGGCGCATTAATCTGGGCTGGTAAGGATCGAGAGCAAGAACAATTTTTGCTCGCGGTTAGACAAATTAAGCTAGAGAAGCTGAACTATGCTAATGGTGGATATCTTGTTATTAAAGTGAAGCCATCCTTTATTCAACTGGCAACGTCCAACAGAGAGCAGGATCAAGGGGCGGTCATGCGACTTCTTCAACAGGATGAAGTATTGCAATCGACAGGTGAGCTGGAAGGGAAGCTGTCAGAGTATTATAGCTTTGAGCGCTCAATAAAAGGGACAAGCTGGGTGCTGCAAATGATGGTTCAAAAGAAGCTGGTATTGTCCGATGTATACTGGCTGCGTAACCTATTGCTGTTGCTTCTGCTTATAAGTATCGGACTCGTGGCAATTATGTCTTACTATTTGGCTCATGTGATCTCTTCTCCAGTAAAGAGCTTGATTCGCGTAATGCAGGGCAGCAAGCATGGTGCGCCAAGGGACAATCCTATTGATTACTACAACAAGGAAGTTAATCAGTTAAACATTACCTACAATCAGATGGTGAAGCAGATTGATTACTTAATTAAATCAGTCTATGAAAAGGAGCTTCTCAAAAGCCGCAGTGAAATTCGAGCGCTGCATTCACAAATTAATCCGCATTTTTTGTTTAACACGCTTGATGCGATTTATTGGGATCATATCGAAAAAGGAGAGAAGGAGCTGGCGCATATCGTCGTTCAGCTTGCAGATTTGTTCCGCTATAGCATACAGCAACATCATGGAGATGGCTTTGTTTCAATTAAGCAGGAGCTGGAGCAAGTGGAGCGCTATACCAATCTAATGAAGCTCAGATGGCAGGAACGACTAACGATGCATATCGATCGAGAAGAAGAACTGCTTACTGTAAAGATACCGAAGCTATTAATACAGCCGCTCGTTGAAAATGCAATTGTACATGGCATCGAGCCGATGCCAGATGGCGGCGTAGTTCGCGTTCATCTTTACAGACATAGAGATCGCTGTGTTATTCAGGTGAAGGACAATGGGATTGGCATGACGGCCAAGCAGCTTGAGATGCTGCGGCAGAAGCTTCAGCAAAGCAATGAAGCAACCGTGCAGCATTCCAATCGAGGGATCGGTTTATATACGATTCATCGCTTATTAAAGCTGCATTATGGTGAGAGCTTCGGCCTGCATATCGAGAGCAAGGAACAGTTTGGGACAAGCATTACATTAGAAATTCCGCTTACGCTGAGTACAACACAGGAGGCTGCGCGATGACCTTTCGAATATTAGTAACGGACGATGAAAAGCATTCTAGAGTTGGGGTATCAACTACACTAAGGCAGCAATATAAGGAGAAGCTTCATATCGATACTGCTAATCATGGTGAGGAAGCGTTTGAGCTTATTGGCAGACATGCCTATGATTTGCTTATTACAGACATTCGTATGCCTAAGATGGATGGTTTACAGCTACTTGAAGCACTGCGTAACGATAACAACCGAATTGATACGATTCTGCTGACTGGCTTTGCAGAATTTGAATATGCACAGCAAGGAATTAAGCTCGGAGCAATAGATTACTTAGTGAAGCCAATCCATCAAGAACAGCTAATTGCTTCTGTTGAACGGGTGCTACACTCAGTAAAAAAGGCTGACCATCGATATATAAGCAGCAACTCCTACATTCAGGAGGCTATAGACTTTATGGAGCAGCATATCGCGGAGGCCTTTACGATTAAAGAGGTTTCGAGCCATGTGCATCTGAATGCAAGCTACTTTAGTGTGCTGTTTAAAGAAGAGACAGGCAACTCCTTTACAGATTTTTTAAGCACGCTGCGTATTGAAAAAGCGAAAATGCTATTGCGGGACACTGAGCTTAGCCTGGATGACATCTGTGAGCAGATAGGAATTCAATCGACGAGCTATTTTATTAAAATGTTTAAGAAGTTTGAGGGAGTTACTCCAAATCAATTTCGTATTAAAGAATAGATATGTTCTATGCCCTTTGCCATAGTGTTACGACATGAGGGTGCACGAACAATAAAATAAGCCACCACGATATCGTTGTCGTGGTGGATTTAACAACTTTTTAAGTATGCCGAACGAATGAGAGAAGTTTCGTTGAGATTTCGCTCATTCGTTCGGTATTTTTACGCATGCTCGCAACCAATTTTTTCTAGCAGCCTCTTTTTTTATATAATTTCTGCGTTCTACTCTATAATTCCTAACGCATAAAGTCGATATATTATATAATTCGACCTTTTACACTAACAGTCGACAAAATAATCGTTGACTATGCGAAACTCGATGCTATATAATGTGAAATTGGTTGGAAAAACTTCCTATAAAGTCATTAAATTGGCACTCAGCTAGCTGCAAAAAATAAAATACAGGAGTGGAAAAACAGCATGAAAAAACATCTAAGGCAAATTTTTAAGAAGGACCTGTCTTTAAAAGTAAAACTTCCGCTTTACATCTCAGTGTTAGTTGCAGTGATGTTTGCCGTAACGACAATTGTCATCTATGAGATGAATTCTAAGATTTTAACGAACCAAAGCAAGGAAACGTTGGTTACCAGTGGTAGCTTAATCGGAGAAAGCTTATTCTCAGCCGTACTATCAGAAAAACAAGGTGTCGCATTGGCATCTAATCATGATTCTTTTAAAGATCTGCTAATCCTTAGAAACTCTGGGGACATGTCGGATGAAGAATTTTTCTCTAAAGATCATCAAGCGATACAAGTATCTAATCGTCTGCTAAAAACAAGCTTGGCTAAAGTAGTTGGTGTCCAAGCGTACCAAGTTATAGATAAGAATGGAGTTATTGTTGCTTCCTCTAATGAGGGGGACTTGCAGGGAGATCGATCCGATAGAGAGTACTTTCAAGAAGCGTTAAAAGGGAAGCCATTTGTGAGTGATGCGCTACTTTCGAGAAGCACTGGAGAGCTCGTTATTCCGTTTACTGAACCTATTCTAAATGATAATGCCCAAGTATTAGGTGTGTTCAGTGCAACCATCAATGCATCGTTTTTTGTAGATAAATTAGACAGTTTAGACATTCAAGGTGACGTAACGGTGTTCAGTCGTTCAGGCATTATTATGTATAGTAATGTCGATCCATCTGTTGTCGGCACTACACTTGAGTTGGATGGAATGGACGAGTTCCTTAGCGAGCGGGCACAAGGAACATCAATCACAGGTGAGATTGATCTAGGAGATAGCTATATCAGCTTTACCAAAATTCCTGATGCAGATTTCTTAGTAAGTGTCTCGAAAACATATAGTGACATTAATAAGCCCGTGCAACAAATGTCTCAGCAGCTTATTATCATTTCTATCGTTGCGATGATTTTAGCCATCTTATTTGGAATTTTAATCTCTGTAGGCATTACTAATCCGATTATTAGCTTAACGAAGCTATTTAGAAAAATGGCTGATGGAGACCTCACCGTAAGTGCTGAAGGTAAGTACAGAAGTGAGATGAAGGATCTTGCTGATAGCTTCAATATTATGTCCGCCAATAATAAGCTGCTCATAACGAGCATCAACCAATCGATCGACGTGCTCAAAAAAAGTACAGGTGAGCTAGATAGCTCATCGAAGCAAACGGCAGTTTCGATCTCAGAAACAACTGCCTCTGGCTCTGAAATCGCAAGAGCGATGGAATCACAAGCTGATGATACCGAGCAAATTGTAGACAAATTCCATGGATTTGGTGACAGCTTCGATTCATTACGTGAACAAACGAATTTAATCAAAGTAGAGGCTGAAAAAATAGTTGAGGTTTTCCACAACAGCCAATCGGTCATTAATAATCTCATTGCGATCAAGGAACAAAATGAGCAAGAGGTACAAAAAATCTCGGATATTACGAAAAAATTGCAGGAAAGCTCGAGCAGCATTGGTCAAATTACAGGTGCAATAGCTGAAATTTCCGATCAAACGAATCTTCTAGCATTAAATGCTTCTATTGAAGCGGCAAGAGCGGGAGAGCATGGTAGTGGCTTTGCTGTTGTTGCCCAAGAAATCCGTAAGCTAGCTGAACAAAGTGCGAAGCAATCAAAAGAGATTAACGAGATTATTCAGCAGAACTTGACTTACGTGGCAGAGAACAATACAAGCGTGATGGAGATTCGTTCCGTTACTCAACAGCAGGAGCAATATGTAGAAGATACGAAGAACGCTTTTATGCAAATTTTCAACAATGTTTCACATATCTCTGATGAGATTCTAGCGATTGCTAGTCGAGTTGTGAATATGAATAAAGATAAAGATGAGGTTATGGACTCTGCTCAGAGCCTATCAGCGACTGGGGAAGAGGTATCTGCTTCGGTAGAGGAGCTGAATGCTACGATGCAGGAACAGTCTGCAATGGTCCAACAGCTCGCAGGAATGGTAGAAACGATTAATTCGTTAACAACAAAACTTGATGAAGCTGCGTCCAAGTTTAAAGTAGAATAGACCGTCACGTCATAGCAAAGGGTGTTTCAAACGCAAGAGGATCTTGCCGTTTGAAACACCCTTTTAATCGTCAAATACTTAGTCATTCATGATGCTATGCTTTCTTCCATAGATGATATAGATCGCTAACCCGAACAATAGCCAAATAACACATGCGATCCACGTATAGTAAGCAAGCTGGCTCATTAAAAATACGCAAAGCAGGAATGAAACGATAGGCAGCACAGGATAGAACGGAACCTTGAAGCCACCTGGCTGTATACTTTTATTGTTCCTTAAAAATATAACACCGATTGAAACGATGGAAAAAGCGATTAGTGTCCCCATATTAACCAGCTCTGCAAGCTTGGCAAGAGGAACGAAGCCTGCACAGAGTGAAACAGCTACAGCGAATATCCATGTGTTTTTTATTGGTGTTTTATACTTTGGATGAATGCTGCTCATGCTTTTAGGTAGCAATCCGTCACGACTAAGAGCATATAGCAATCTTGATCCACCATAGGACATAACGAGTATGACAGTCATCATACCGACAACCGCACCAAGTGCAATTAGTCCAGAGATCCAATCCTGACCAACAAGTGCAATAACAAAGCTAACTGGATCACTTACGTTAAGCTGAGTGTACGGTGCAATGCCAGTAAGTACAAGTGATACCGAAACATACAGCAATGTGCAAATAAACAATGAGCCAATAATACCAATCGGCAAATTTCGCTTCGGATTCTTCACTTCCTCCGCTGCATTAGAGACACTATCAAAGCCGAGAAATGCGAAAAAGACAAGTGCCGCACCGCTTAGCACCCCACTTACTCCATAAGGCATAAATGGCTGCCAGTTGTCTGGCTTTACATAAAAAATGCCTACGACTAGAAATAATACAATGACTCCTACCTTGATAAATACCATGATGGTGTTTATTCTAGTGGATTCTCTAACACCCAAGGTTAGCAAAAATGCTACAGCCATAATAATCGCGATGGCTGGTAGATTAATATATGTTCCTTCAGCGGGATTGAACGGTCCTGATAACGCCGTAGGTATATGCAGCTGAAAACCTTCAAGCAATGACATTAAGTACGATGACCAACCTGTCGCGACAGAAGCGACTGCCAAGCCGTATTCAAGGATGAGCACCCAGCCAACTAGCCAAGCAAATACTTCACCGAATATAACATAGCTGTAGGAGTAGGCGCTCCCAGTAACTGGAACGGCGCTCGCAAACTCTGAGTAGCATAATCCAGCAAAAGCACATACGATTGCAGCGATTATAAATGAAAAAACGATAGCAGGGCCTGCATGCACAGCTGCTACCGTTCCCGGTAATATGAAAATACCAGTACCTACGATTGCACCAACACCAAGTAGAATTAAATCAAATCCGCTTAACGTGCGTTCAAGCTGTACACTCCCTTTTTGTTGAAAGAAATCGTGTACCTTCTTTTTTCTTAACCATTCGTTCATCTGTCAAACACCCATTCATTTTATGATTAGTTCTATGATGCACATTTTCCTATTTTACTGGTTTAGTTATAGTATGACAAGTTAACGCATATCGATTCGTACAATCTAGCTAGTCGCTGTAACAGAGTATGCTAGCGCGTCAATGCTTTTGCTGTGAGAGTAAGCATTTTTATCCAAAAAATTGGTGTTGAAACATTGTGCAAGATGTTGTAGGATAACACAATGTAAACTCATATAATTTTGGGAATATGGCCCATAAGTCTCTACTGGCGACCACTGTAATCGACCAACTATGAGTGAATGATGATCAAATAGGTTTATTTAGTGCAGGCAATGATAGAACGATGATATCGCTATGCAACGTAGATTACCAAGATGACAGACTTCACTTATGAGCAAAAACTCTTAAGTGAAGTCTGTTTTATTTTAAAGGAGAGGTAGAGGACAACCATGAAGCTGCTTGAGGACAAAATTCGTACAGAAGGCAATATATTATCAGACACAGTATTGAAGGTAGATTCCTTCCTTAATCACCAAGTTGATACATCACTAGCTTTAGAAATCGGCAAGCAATTCCATCGTATATTTGAGCAAAAAAAAATTACAAAGGTTTTGACAATTGAAGCGAGTGGTATTCAGTTTGCCATGGCAACAGCAATGGCGTTTAATGTACCGTTTGTATATGCCAAAAAGAAAAAGGCTGTGACGCTGCAGGAAAGTGTATATACAGCAGCTGTGCATTCATTCACTAAGCAAGAAACGTACCAAGTGAGTGTATCACAGGCGTATCTTGGAGCAGATGATCATGTGCTAATTGTTGATGACTTTTTAGCAACGGGTGCTGCATTAATCGGACTTGTTGATATTGTAAAGGAAGCGGGAGCAACACTTGCAGGTGTGGGCTGTGTTATTGAAAAATGCTTCCAGGAAGGGCGCGAGCTGCTAGAACAAAAAGGCGTTAACGTATACTCATTAGCAAAAATTTCAGCGATGGCGCCCGGAGAAATTCACTTCGTTCCTGGTGATGACGAGACCGTGCTAGGAGAAGTGAACGATCATGCGGAGTAAACAGTTTGCACTTGGGTTTCAGCACGTTCTTGCTATGTATGCTGGAGCGGTTATTGTTCCGCTAATTGTCGGAGGAGCGCTTAATCTTACGCCGGCCCAGATGGCATATCTTATTGCAGCTGATCTGTTTACCTGTGGAATTGCGACAATTTTACAGGTCATGAATACGAAATACTTTGGCAGTCGCTTGCCGGTCATCTTAGGCTGTACCTTTACTGCGGTAGGGCCGATTATAGCGATTGCATCGACCTCAAACCTGGCTACAGCTTATGGAGCGATTATTATTTCGGGGATATTCGTCGTACTTGCAGCTCCGTTATATGGTAAGCTCCTTAAGTTTTTCCCTAAGCTTGTAACGGGAACGGTTGTTACGATTATTGGATTATCGTTAATCCCAGTTGGCATGAAAAATGTCGGCGGAGGTGACGGCAGCGCGGACTTTGGAGCACCTCACCATTTATTACTGGCTCTTATTACATTCGTTATTATATTGATCATTAATCGCTTTGCGAAAGGCTTTATTCGCTCGGTTTCTGTATTGATTGGCCTTGCTGCAGGTACAATCATTGCTTACTTTTTCGGCATGGTTGATTTCTCTTCGGTTGCTGATGCCAAATGGGTGAACGTCGTACAGCCTTTCTACTTCGGTATGCCACAGCTTAGCATTACCGCGATATTAACGATGGTTATCGTAAATATCGTCAGCATGGTTGAATCAACGGGCGTATACTTGGCAGTAGGCAAAACGATTGATCAGAAGGTAGAACAGAAGCAAATTGTAAATGGATTGCGTTCCGAGGGGATTGCTATTACACTTGGCGGTATCTTCAATGCATTCCCCTACACTGCCTTTTCGCAAAATGTTGGATTGCTTGCGATTTCACGTGTGAAATCAAGAGATGTTATTTTTGCAGCGGGGATCATTATGGTGGTGTTAGGGCTATTGCCAAAGCTAGCAGCCATTACAACGGTTATTCCTAACGCTGTGCTAGGCGGCGCAATGATCGTAATGTTTGGCTCGGTTGCCGTATCAGGTATTTCCATTCTGTCCGAAACGAATTTGCAAAAAGGAAACAATCTAATGATTGTTGCATGCAGTATTGCGATAGGACTAGGATCAGCAGTACTTCCTGAGATGTTTAGCCAGCTTCCAAGCTTTGCTAGAATGCTGCTAGAGAACGGAATTGTGACAGGGTCGATTACAGCGGTTGTATTGAATGTGCTGTTCTCAAGTAAGGATGAAAAGCAACATGAGCAAACAGTGGATCACGAAGCAACCGTAGCATGAGATGCGCAAGTGGAAAATTAAACAAGATCTTTAGAAAATGTCGCATTAAGTGTGAGATTTGTAGCGTACATGTATGAACTAATCTGGCGATGTTTGAAAGCAACAGGATACGGGGAACAAGTGGGCAAGCATTGGAGCGCAACATCCAATGCTTGCCCTTTTAAGTTAATGCTTTGGTTGATGCTTAAAGTAAGGCTTAAATAATCATTGCTCACAACAATTAAACGTTTTGATTCAGTGTGTTGTCTATTCATGCTACACTTACGATAGCAACAAGTATTAAGGAGTGTACGACGATGATTCATATAAAAAGCTTTAAGCTGTCCCCCTTTATAGACCGTAATCCTAATGCCTATCCTGATCATGTATTTAAGCATATGGCGGGAGAGGTGCTGCTTTTTGACCGGATTACGGTGTTATATGGCAACAATGGCTCTGGCAAGTCGACGCTATTAAATGTTATTGCCAGTAAGCTGGGCGTGAAGGGGAATGAAAGCATGCTTAGCAATGGATACAATCAATATGCAGAGCCATTTCTAAGCTTTTGCTCATATAGCCTAGGCGAGGATGAACAAGACCGAGCA